>JACCEE010609633.1_pt1 | contig 21746 bp, 18 predicted proteins | sample 7449931 | NCBI WGS metagenome assembly JACCEE01 (sample SAMN15323457, study PRJNA562643) | freshwater metagenome | isolation source: river surface water | place: USA:Blue River Watershed | collected 2017-08-19 | reverse complement strand
GCTGTTTGATAAATGATAATTGCGACACATAATTTGATTTCTGAGTCAGTTCATCATTATAAACCTCGTCGATAAGTGCATTGATTTTATCATCGTTAATTTCATTTTGTTTCAGTAACTGACTTTCTCCTGTTGTAAAAAAACGGGAATTAATGCTTTCTTGATTTATAAAATCATTATGCAATTTAAAATCCTTTAAACAAAGAACCTGAATTGCGTTCATTTTAAACATCAATGCATCGATTTCCGATTTTTTCTTGATTGAAAAAAAACTGATTAGAGCAATGATAATAATTGAGCTTAGGGTAAATGAGAGTAAACAAAACTGCAACTCAAAGTATAATGACCTCCTCACGTTCTACAATACTTTTAGGCTATTAACACTTTTTCTTTCTTCGCACATCAACATTAACATAAAAGTAGAGATCTCTTTTTTTAGACATTCATTCAATCAACTTCATTGCTCATTATTTGAGAATGATTAGCATTTTGTCGCTTTATTTATCTTTTACACATCTGATACTAAATCCATAAGCCTTTGATGTAAAGTATCGAAAAACTTCAGATTTGTTATAATCAAGATATCGATACCAAGCTGTGTTACTATCGTTTGCAGAGGCTGTCCACCAAAAACCCGTTGCATTGAGTCCCGGACTTCCCCATTGTCCATTAAATAAACGGCAACTTCCGGCTAGAGCGGCAAAACCACTTTGATTATTACCCCACACCCGATTGGGGTTTTCAGAAAGTGTCCAACCAAATGGGCCCTCTATTTTCAATTTATTTCCCTCGTTGCTTCCTCGCCACCCGATAGATTGCGTTTGTGAAATACTCATTCCAAGAAACTGTTCCAGTTGCTGCCAATCGTCATCGGTTGCCACATGCCAGCCTGGGGGTGCTATATTATTGGTATCGGTTACTGCATACCAGTTGTACAACAATCCGGGAGCATCGGTATTACCTTGATATAAACAACACGCTGCCTGATTGAGGTTTGTGTCCCATTGTATGTTTTGACTATTTAAAGGTACTTCCTTTATCGAACGGCCATTTCGAAAATGCTTAACTTCAAGATTTTTAGCCATCCACCATTGATTCCCAATTTTTACGATGGGGTAAACATTACTGTCAATATCATATATTGAATCGGTCAAGACATCGGGAAGAGTTTCTGATTTTGTACAAGCTTGTAAAATGGTAATAAGCAACATGATTACCGATATCGCGCAAAATGCTTGCATAATATTTTTTCTAATCATCATTTCCTGACTATTGTTTAATAATGGTATGTGTTTCTGTTTTATCGTCGATAGATATGGCACAGTGGTATATTCCCGATTCAAACGATGAAATATCGATGGTTTCAAGAATTGATTGTAAAACAGACCCTAAATCTTTGGTTTTAACAACATTACCAACTGGTCCGGTTATGGTATATCGAACATTGTTTCCCTTCAAGGCATCGATTTTGATGGTCATATTTGAACTTGAGGGATTGGGATAAAAATAAACCTGCGGACTGTTATTTATTGCCGGACAAACAATGCTAATATCACGATCGTTACAATATCCCGGATAACAGCACATCGACGACATGTTGACATTGGCTTTCGGGTCAAAATTACAAGCCATTGGATCCATACAACCCAATACAACCAACGTTTTACATTTCGATATATCATTACACCCGTAATTGGGGCTGTATTCCAAATAATTGGGGTCTTTGCACCCACATTCAAGAGGATATTTTAAATATGGACTTACCACTTCATCGTCTGCCAAAGTTCCGTTATCAACGGCGACGTATTTAACAATTTTTGATGAATAGCCATCGGTTTTTTGTTCCAATTCTACATTGAGCTCAAACGATAGTTTTCCTTTCGTTGTGAGTTGTGCAACCAAAACGATATTTGAATCGGCATGAAGTCCCTGCACTCCCGAATTGCTGACATAACAATTATGTGATACAAATGTTTTCCCGCTTATAACCGATCCAAAAATAGTAGAATCTTCTTTTGTTATTGGATTTGTAAATCCATATTCGACCCAATTTGTGGGCACATTGCTCGATGATGTATCTAATCCATCGGCAATGGTAAGCGGAATGCCTGCCTCGGCATTTGTATTTGCAAGCATACCTTCATCGTTCTTTGCGCCACCAAGTATCGAACCGTTTTTGTCGCTTGTTTTTGGTACTCCAAAATATGTCATCGACGATGTTTTTGAAACCTGTCCAAGCGTTATCCACGAATCGAGCGCAACGGTATTTTCACCGAAACGATTCTTGTTGAAATCTTTGGCAAGGGTTTTTCCCTCTGTTTTGTGATTATAAAAAGGCTTATCACTTTCAAAGATAAGAGCATGCGATGCATCGCCATACAGTTTCAACAATTTTGAACCGGGAACCATTTCAATAAACACCCGATATGTTACCGAACCTTCGGGAAGTCCACCTCCAACAGTATCAGCAGCATCGATGGCATCAGCAATATAATAGGTTTCAACAATTACATTTTTAACCTGAGCATGAAGTATACATGCCAACATCAAGAGCGAAATCAATGTACTTATTTTTTTCATCGTGTTATGTGTTTTAAAGTTTATATGCCAATGAAACATTATAACTTGTTCCATAATGATAGATATCGTAATTCTTAATCCAGTTATCGTTTAATTTATACGACCGTGTAACAGCCGCATTCAGAATGTCTTTGATGGTGCAACCAAGGGTAAAATGTTTTCCAAAATTTTTCGTGATCTTGGCATCAAGCATATGACGCGGACGTTCATACACGTCGGGCAAACCGTAACTTCCGGTAATAACAAGTCGTGACCCCTGAACATTGTAACTCAACGACAGGGTCATATTCAAACTATCTGACGTATAAGAAACGATTCCATTAAAAATGTACGGAGCTTGTCCAAACATGGTGCGACTCACCGTATCGCCTATTACAAACGAACCGTCGTTGCGCATAAACGATTTGATGAATGTTGACTGAGAATTGACAACTGTCATATTTGCTCGTAATTCTATCTTTTTATTAATTGTTTTTTTGCCTTCTACTTCGAATCCTTTGAGCCACGATTTTTTTGTATTATTAATCCAGATATAACCAAATGCATCGAAATCGACTAACTCGATGTGATTCTTAAAATCTTTGTAAAAAACGTTGAGCGAAATATTTTGACCCGATTTTGAATAATATTCAAGACGCAAATCGTAGTTATTTATCTGCACCATTTTGAGATTGGGATTTCCGGTTACATCTTTCTTTAATTCATAATCGTAAACCGACACATCTGATAATTCCCTGATACTTGGACGAGCAACGGTTTGCGAGAAATTAAATTTCAGATTCATCGGAGCCTTTTCATCATTTATCAATTTATATGTACATGCTACCGATGGCAAAATGCTGGTTTTATTCAGTTTCCCGGGTTTATTTATCTGGGTTTGCGAACTCTGGCGACGACCATCATCGGCGCTCAAATGCAGCGAATCATAAAGTGCCACATCGGTATAAATCGTTGCATGTTCGGTTCGTAATCCGCCCAAAAACCGAAGTCGCTGTGTTGTAGCATAATCAAGCATTGCATAACCTGCTTTTATTTCGCTGTTGCCGATGCTATGATTCGTTGGACTTTCCAATCGTTCATAAAACATGGCCATTGTATGACGCTCAATACCATCAACCAAAATGGATGTTATTTGATAATTGTCCAAACTTGAGGGATCGGCATTTGGCAATTGTATTGATAAAGGGCTACGACGGTTATAATAACTATACTGGTCGCTTGTACGATTATTGTATTGATACATAGCTCCAAATTTTATTTTTCGCGACAACTCTGAATCTTTAACCAATGGCATCTCACAATCAATCTTATTATCAATCGTGTTTTCTTTCAAATATCTGAAATAGCGGTTTGAGCCATTAATATTGGTTTTATTGCCCAATGAATCGAGCTGGAAACTCGAATTTTTGAAATCGGGAGCAGCGCTTTCTCCTTTTGTATAAGACACACTTACATTAATTTTCAACTGAGGTGCAGGGAAAAAATGATCTGTTTTCAATTGATAAATCATTTGTTTTCTTTCTTCATAGAAAATACTGGTACTGTAGGTCGATTCTATTTGGTTGTTTTGAATATAGGTATTGGTTGTGATATCTTTTACATTGTTAACTCCCGTAATATTTGGCATGAACAACAGCGACACATCATGGTCTTTACTGAACTTATAATGTAAAGAGAACAAACCGCTCCATCCACTGGTTTCTTTACTGACTTTCTGATTTAAAGAATCGTAAACAGCTTTGCCTTTATCGTTTATCGCAGTGACTTTATACTGATACGAATTAGGATCATATTGGATGGCATTTGAATATTTAAACCCGATAAAATATCCCAGGGTTCGCTTACAAAAAATGGTTTTATTCCCGATACTAAAACTCTGACTGGTATTGAGCGGTGCTTTTCTCTTCATCGATTTCCATGAATTTGGGAATGCTTGCCCCGACTCCGATGCTTTCTCATTTATAATATCAAATGCTGCATTCGAATACTGTTTTTCAAATTGTGTTTTTGCAGCCTTATAAGCAGCTCCGTCATTCATCGAGGCTTTATCTAAAAGTCCCAACTCTATAAGTCCCAGTTTATAATATGAATCGGAACTCTGATTCCATTTTTCGGTACTTGAAACACCCATCGATTTAAAATAGTCACCAAAACCAAGAGCAACAAATTCGTCATACAGCGACGGATCGATATTGGCTTGAGAAAACGAATGGTGATTGTAATCCCGAAAACCATTGTCGTAACCAAGCCAATCGGTTGAACTTCGTTGCGAACTCAACACATTTTTCCACGTCGACTGATTATTATAACCAACCTGAGTTTCAACATTAACCGAAAGCTTGTCGGGATAATCTTTTGTTTCAACCGAAAGATATGCACCCGCCCAGTCGCCCGGCAAATCGGCACTGGCAGTTTTGGTAAGCACAATGTTGTCGATTAGGCTTGAAGGAAACATATCAAGTTTAATATTGTTTGTAAATGGGTCGAGCGTCGGAATTCGTAATCCGTTTATGGTGGTTTTCACATATCGATCGCCAATACCTCGAACCGTGATAAAACTGCCATTTGATGATACACCGGCAACACGACCAACAGCAGCCACAACACTGGCATCGCCAACACGTCGCATCGTTGCTGAAGAAATAAAATCGATAGTCGAAACCGATTTAGCTTTGACACTTTCCATGTACTTATCGTCCGATTTTTTTGTTCTTCCAACAACAGTAACATCCTGAAGTTGTGTTGAAAGTGGCTTCATAATATATTTTCGGTCAACAACTTCGCCGTTTTTCATATAAAGCGTGTCTTCAATTGGTTGATAGCTGATAAATTTTAAGCAAATGATTTGTGGCGATGGAACAAGTAATCTTAATGTAAAATTTCCATCAATATCGGTATTGGTAGCTACCAAGTTATTTGATTTTAGGGTAACAATTACACCGATTAAACTTTCACCGTTTTCATCAACAACTTTGGCTCTCACAATGCCCTGCCCAAACGCCAATTGTATACCAAATAATAGTATAAAAAAACACAGTAACTGAAATTTCATTTGAATGTATTGGATTGATTTTAATATTATTACGCCCACATTAAACTATGAGACAATTCTTTTTTTCAAAGCTATTTTGAATCATCTTCAACACTGTTTCCCTCCGAAATTTTGAAAAAGAAACAGTGTCTTTATTGATGAAGATGAAGCTTTTAATATTATTGTTTTATAAATTTTGTTGAAAAATGAATCGAATGAGATTCAACAATAATGATGTATAATCCATCTTTTAATTGTCGAATGTCGATATTTCCCGATTCTGTTATTGACGCCGACATTATTTCATTTCCAAGAACATCGTAAATAGTACACATTGCGTTCTGAAACGCTGATTTTTCTGCATTCTGGATTGTTATAAAATTACTTGCCGGGTTGGGAATCACCGTTATTCGTTCTTTACTTTGTATCGAACTATAGGTGGTTTCCACGTCAATTGAAACAACGTCCGATGTCGACGTATATCCATCATTATCAGTTGCTTTTGCGGTAATATGATGCGTTCCTGTGACACATGTATATTGTGCCGAAAAAGGTGCTGAATTATCGGTTCCGATTGAAACTCCGTCTACAAAAAATTCGACAGCAGCAACAGTTCCATCATCACTTGCGTTGGCAGTAATTTGAATAATATCATCTTTCATTTGAGGTGTTCCATTGGCGGGTGAACTTATAACCACAGTCGGTTTTATAATTTTAACGCCATACGTTCCGCTCAAGCTACTCAGGGTGTATTCTCCTGATTCAGGGTTTTCGGCAACATAATTTTCAGCATCGCCCGATGGAGTTCCTATTTGAATATTCAGTTTAAAAGAAAAAACACCGTTTGTTGTAAATTGACCAATCAAAACAATATTATCGTCGGTAGGTCCGGTTGCACCGCCAAGAGCGGCCCATGCTCCGTTTTTTGCAGAAAAAACTTGTCCATTCACTTTCGGATTTTCCCAATCAAAAATAGGAAGTACAGTATCTAACCCGATAGTGGTAACGTCCATAACTTTTTGATTTACAGTCGGAGCAATTAAACCGTCTTGTTCCGATAAAGCAATGCCTGCAGCAGTATAGGCACTCGCCAAAATGCCATCAACGTTTACGACAGTTGCAACGCCATTATCGTCTTTTTTAAGTATTCCAAGGTAATTTTTACATGCTCCACCAACACTCAACCAAGAGTCGAGCATAACCGTGTTACTTTTTGCCTGCGTTATGGTATATGTCGGCGATATTGCACCTCTGTCTTCATTATTAAAAAATGAAGTTGTCGTTTCAAGTCTCAATTCATGTTTTGAGTCTCCATAGGCTGTTTGAAAATTATATCCGGGCAACATATCAACGTAAATCCGATACGTTACAGACCCAACGGGCAAATTACCGGAACTGGCAAGAGAATCTGCTTTATTCGATACATAATATCGTTCAACGATTACTTTTTCAAGACCATGTTGAGCATGAGCAAACAAACTCACAAGACCAAGACTTAAACAAAATACTATTTTCTTCATATTATTACTCCTTTATATTTACAGGTTTAGATTATACATAAGTGATTGATTTTCTACCTCTTCGTTTATCGGATTTTTAGCCACAAACTGAATGCTATTTCCGGTTGGAGTGCCAACTTGCAGATTGAGTTCGAAAGACAAAATACCATCGGTTGTGAGTTGAGCTATAAGAATGCAATTTTGTGAGGTAATTCCTTCGGCCCAGGCAAAATTTGCCCAAGCTCCATTGTTCGTATAAAAACGTTTGGGAGTTTTAGCATTGGCAAATACACTCAAATCGAGATTAAAATAGGTTGTTGCATAAATGTCACCATACTTCAACCCATCATTTTTTTTCAGTGCCTTTTTCGAATGTATAATTGACGAATCGGAATCTTCGGTTTTTAAAACTCCGTTATAAAATTTTGAAACAGCCCCGATCGAAATCCAACTGTCGAGCACTGCATTATGGTTGTTAATATTATTAATGATGAATTTATCGCCTGTTTTAACACCAAGAATGGTATCATTAAAAAACGATGTTGTCGTTTCAAAGAAGAGAGGATGTGTTTCGGAACCGAAAATGGTTTGAAGTTTATAACCTTGTTTCAGATTGACATAAATTCTGTAGGTTACTGAACCTTTTGCCAATTTTCCGCCAACACTATCTTTGGCATCTTTGGATGTGGCGGTATAATATTTTTCTACAATTATACCCTCTAAAGCAGATTTATCGGCCTGGGTAATATTTGTTTCCTGAGCTACACTGTGCAACGAGCATATTAACAGTAAACACAATAATGTCCACAGTCCAAAATCGTTATATTGCTTATTCCATAAGAGGTTCATCTTTGCTGCTATTATTATTTATTACTTAAATATTTTCACCAGCAAAGGTTGAGTTTTATAACAAAAAAGGCGATAAAGGAATCATTAACATTATCTTAGGTAATTATTAACGAAAAAGAAAGGAGTGTTAATAAATCATTAATATTTCATACAACATAAGGATGAAAGATGATTGAACAATTACTTTTTAAAAAGCAATAAAAAAGGCTGCCTCAAAAAATGAAAGCAGCCTTTATCGTTTTATTTCGTTTGGTTTATTCTAAAACTTTACCATCCATAATCGCATCGTAGAATTTCACAACTTCATTACGAGTTTCCGAATCAACCAGTTTCAAACCACTCTTTGGATGTTCGTTCATCATTCCGGTAATCATATATGGTAAATAATATCCCCAACGAATATCATTTTGAAGCGGAAGCAAGTGTTTTTCCAATACTTCAAAAACCGGACGTAAATTAAATTTTGGATTTTTTAAGAATGCCAAAAGTAATTCTGTAGGACAGTTTCCTGCTCCACGACCAAGACCTAACATCGTACAGTCTAACATATTAGCTCCCTGAATAATTGCTTCAATCGTATTTGCAAACGCCAATTGCATATTGTTATGGGCGTGAATTCCAATCGTTTTGTCGGGCAATGCAGTTTTGTATTTATTCATAAAATACTGAATTTGTTCGCTATACATACTTCCAAAGCTATCAACAAGATAGAATGTTGGTACTCGCGATTTTGCAACATCATTCAATACTTCTTCCAATGAATGTTCGATGATTGTAGAAACCGCCATTAAATTTATAGTTGTTTCATAACCCTTATCAATACAATGTTCTGCCAAATGAATCGCTTTATCAATCTGATGATCGTAACATGCAACGCGAACCATATCGATAACACTTTCCGATTTTGGAGCAATATCATCATAATCAATTCGTCCAATATCAGCAAGAACCGATATTTTTGTATTTGTTTTGTTTTCACCTACAATTTCGCGAATTTCATTTTCATCACAAAATTTCCATGCACCAAATTCTTTTCTTGAAAATTGGCTTTCGCTACTTTTATAACCGATTTCCATATAGTCAACTCCGGCAGCAACACAGCCATCATAAACGGCTTTTACCATTTCTTTATTGAATTGCCATTTATTCATCAAACCACCGTCGCGGATGGTGCAGTCGAGTACTTTAATTTCTTTTCTATACATGTAATTATGTGATTATGATTAGTTTATTCTATTTTCAATATTTTCAATTCGGTACTAATGAAATAATCGATTAATGTTCGATAAATAACTTCAATAACCTCAGGATCAAGATCATGCTCAATGGCCCATTCTCGCCTTTTCGCGATAACCTCTTCTTTTCTTTTTGCAGCAATGATACTTTCTTTATCGGGCTTTTTATATTTTACGACTTCATTGACATATAACGCTCTTTTCCCCAACAGGGCAACGATTTGTTTGTCAATGGTATCAATGCCCAATCGAACATCTTCTATACAAGTGCAATCTTCTGGTTGCTTCATCTGCGATTCTTTTGAATATACTACTACAAAAATCTCACAAAAATATGATATAATTTTAAATTACAAAAATCGAAATTGACGACCTGCCGATTTCAAAATATTTGTAATATTCAATTCAACCAAACCTCACCTACTGAATTGTAAAACAACAACATATACACTCTCTTCACGAATACTTCAAAATAAAATTGACACTGAATATTTTTAATGAATATATAAATGCTGTCTTAAAAAAACAGTATTTTTGTTCCAATCCAAAAAAGATAAAAACACTTAAAAAAATTGAATCAGATGAAAGAAGTTGCAATTGGTATTGACATAGGAGGTACAAATACTGCTATAGGAATTGTTGACCGTGAAGGACATTGCTTGGTTGAAACCTCAATTCCCACCGACACTCACGATGATGTTACCAAATATGTAGCCGATGTCAGCAAAAAAATACAAGATATCATCGCATTTAGCGAAGGAGCTCTCGACATAAAAGGAATTGGTATTGGAGCTCCAAATGCAAACTACCATAAAGGAACCATAGAAAATGCGCCAAACCTTCGTTGGAAAGGCATTATCAAATTCAGCGAATTATTTCAAAGCCATTTCCCGGGCATTACCGTAGCATTAACAAACGATGCAAATGCAGCTGCAATGGGCGAAATGATGTATGGTGGTGCAAAAGGGATGAAAGACTTCATTGTCATAACCCTTGGTACCGGACTCGGAAGTGGTGTCGTTTCAAATGGGGAATTGGTATACGGTCACGATGGTTTTGCCGGCGAAATCGGACATACAATTGCTATTCCCGGAGGCCGTCAATGTGGATGCGGACGCCGTGGCTGCCTCGAAACATATGCTTCGGCAACCGGAGTTAAACGCAGCATTTACCAAATAATGTGCGACTCGAACAAACCTTCTGCTTTGCGCGAAATACCATTCACAAAAATGACATCGAGCGATGTGTATAAAGCAGCAGTCGAAGGCGATGAACTTGCCCTTGAATGTTTTGAATTTACCGGACGAATCCTAGGAGAAAAACTAGCAGACAGCGTTGCTCATACAAGCCCCGAAGCTATTTTCTTATTTGGAGGAATGGCAAAATCGGGCGATTTAATCATCAATCCGACTAAAAAATATATGGAAGAAGCAATGTTACCAATCTTTAAAAATAAAGTAAAAATACTTCCTTCCGGATTGGGCGATGTAAACGCAGCGGTACTTGGTGCCAGCGCTTTGGTGTGGAACGAATTAAGCAAATAACAAATATTCTATAAATGAAACAATATCTCGACCTGCTCGACCGTGTTTTGACCGAAGGTGTACAAAAAAGCGATCGTACCGGAACTGGTACTATCAGTGTTTTTGGGCATCAAATGCGTTTTAATCTGCAAGATGGCTTCCCATTGATGACGACAAAAAAACTGCACACCCGTTCTATTTTTATCGAGTTATTGTGGTTTCTTACCGGAAACACCAACATCAAATACCTTAAAGACAACAAAGTTACTATTTGGGATGAATGGGCCGATGCTGATGGAAATCTCGGACCGGTATACGGCTACCAATGGCGTTCATGGCCCGATTACAAAGGTGGACATATTGACCAAATTGCACAAATAATCCACTCGCTTAAAACCAATCCCGACTCGCGTCGTCATATATTAAGTGCATGGAATGTTGCGATGATCGACGAAATGGCTTTACCGCCATGTCATGTATTATTCCAATTTTACGTGGCAAATGGGACCTTGTCGTGCCAGTTGTATCAACGTAGTGCCGATATTTTCTTGGGTGTTCCATTTAATATAGCATCATATGCTTTGCTTACTCACATGATTGCTCAAGAATGCGGATTAAAACCCGGTGAATTTATTCATACGCTTGGTGATGCACATATCTATCTCAATCACATTGATCAATGCAAATTACAATTAACTCGCGAACCGAAGACCTTACCAACATTGACGCTTAATCCAGACAAAAAATCGATTTTCGATTATGCATACGAGGATATCGTTATTAGTGGCTATGATCCTCATCCTCACATTAAAGGAGATATTTCAGTATAAACAGTTATGACCTTCGAGGATAAAATTCTCGAAGGTCATTCATATTAAAAAAAACAAAATGACTATTTCGATTATTGTAGCCATAACCGACAACAACATTATTGGTAAAGGCAACACGATGCCCTGGCATTTACCTGCCGATTTGAAATATTTTCGAGAACGAACGACTGGTCATCACATCATAATGGGACGTAAAACCTTTGAATCAATCGGAGGTGGAAAACCATTACCAAACCGAGTATCGATAATCATCACAAATCAAATAGACTATAAAGCAGAAGGTTGCCTCGTTGCCCATTCTCTCGAAGAAGCAATATCGTTAGCTGCAAACGAAACAGAACTGTTTATTATCGGTGGTAAGCAAATTTATGAACAAGCCATACCCCTTGCCAACAAATTATATATAACCAGAATTCATCAAAATATTGACGGTGACACGAGTTTCCCTCATTTCGATGATACACAATGGCTATTGACCGAATCGACCCAACGCGAAGCCGATGAAAAAAACAAATTCACGTTAACATTTCAGGTATTTATCAGAAAATAAGATGAATGAAGCTACAGCACTTGCCGCTGAATTTGACGAATTAATAGCCCTTTTAAAGAAAATTCGTTTCATGGCAGAGAAAAACATGCTGAATGAAATGGACACTGCTTTTGTTGATGAGCTCTCGTTGCTGTTAAACAATTATGATCTTATTAAATCATCTATTCATCCCGATTTGATTGAAATCATGGGAAAGCCTATTTTTGAAATGGCCAGAGAGATGGTTCAAAATTTAAAAACAGAACTTCTATCGATTTTTAATTCAAATAAAGAAGCATTCGTGGCAGCCGAAATTCATGAAATCGATGTATTAATGAGCAAGCAAACGCTTTCGTTATCGGATATTGATTCCCTTCTCGATAAACGAATAACGCTTATGTCGAAAGTGCAGACTACGAAGAACGATTAATATCTTCATAACAAGGTATTTCGTTGTAAAAAACATATTTTTTACTTTCAAAATCGACTTTACAGAAATGATGCGAAATACCGTTGGTAATGAGCAAATAGTCGACCTTCAACGTTAAATTATATCCGGCAGCCTGATCAAATGTTTTTTGCGTAATTTCAACATCGGGAGCTTTACATTCCACAATAAGCACGGGCTTTGCCGAAGAATCATATACAACCACATCACATCTTTTCGAGGTATCATTAACCTTGATTCCCATTTCTATAGCAATCAGCGATTTGGGAACCTTCTTTTCCTCAACCAAATAGCGAATAATGTGCTGACGAACCCATTCCTCGGGAGTTAAAGCAACCCATTTTTTTCGAATATCGTCGCAAATTTGAAGACGCTCATTTTCTTTCCGCAGTTTGAAAGAATATTTTGGAAAATTAAGATTCATCTTAAAGCTTTTATGCAAAGATACTTTTTTTGTTTAATCAGCAACAAATCTGTTAAATAGATAAATATAAATCTTCCAAAACCCACAAAATTGTATGTTTTTTTGAACTATAAATAGTACCAAAATGAACTGTTCGCCACGGTCAATTAAAAAATGAAAGCCTGACTTTTGCTTTACAATAATTAAGAGGAAACGTTCAGATATATTCAGAATGAATTATCAAAACAACATAAGCAGTTTTTATAGAAATACAACACCGAATTTCAAAATATCGAGGTCGGAGCAACATTCTTTCTTAATGATTGAAGCATCAAATATGATGAACAATTCAGACATATTATCAACGACCAAAAATCAATTCAAAAAATATTTAAAACCTTATCTGCCGGTTCAACTTCACATTAAACGATTGACAAGCCATCCAATTCACTCTTTTTTGTCAAATACACCCATCTCAAATGTTTCCGACACTATTCTCTCTCTTCTCGGGAACACCGTTACTCAAACAATTTCGCTGACAAACAAAATGGCTTCTCATTTCGTTGTAAGTTGTTCCGGCAAATAACTACCTCAACCAAATAGCAAAACCAATCATCACGGCAAGAATCCTGGTTTTTTTGAAAATTTAACATCAAAAACACGTCTTTAAAATATATAATCTGTATTTTTGTGTGTTAAAATAAGGTTGATTCGAATGACACTTTTTGTTGTCGAAAATTCGAACCCCGTTTTATAAAAAACAATACGGATGAAAATATCACATAACTGGCTAAAACAATTTATAGCATTAGAACAAACGCCCGAAGAAATTAGTAAAATTCTTACTAATATTGGTCTTGAAGTAGAATCTATAGAAACATTTCAATCGCTTAAAGGAGGTCTTGAAGGCGTTGTTGTTGGAAAAGTTTTAACTCGCGAAAAACACCCAAATGCAGATAAATTAAGTGTTACAACCGTAAATATCGGAAGCGGAGAACCAATAAAAATTGTGTGTGGAGCACCAAATGTAGCAGCCGGACAAACCGTATTGGTAGCAACAATTGGCACCAAATTATATGACGGTGATAAAGAATTTGAAATAAAAAAATCACAAATCAGAGGAGAAGAATCTTTTGGAATGATCTGTGCCGAAGATGAACTTGGTCTTGGAAACAGTCATGATGGAATCATGGTTCTCCCCGATAATATCGTAGCAGGAACATTAGCAAAAGATTATTTTGGAATTGAATCTGATTTCGTTTACGAAATAGGCCTCACACCCAATCGTGTTGATGCTGCCAGCCATATGGGAGTTGCTCGCGATTTGTGTGCATATTTCAGTCAAAAACAAAAAACAGAATTATGCAAACCTTCAGTTTTCGAAGGAGTTAGTACCGGCGAACTTAAAGCTGTTAGCGTAACCGTTGAAGATACAGAAAAATGTCCACGTTATACGGGTGTTGTTATTCAAAATGTAAAAGTAGCACCATCGCCCAGTTGGTTACAAAACCGATTAAAAGCTATTGGACAAAAACCAATCAATAACATCGTAGATATTACAAATTACATTCTTCATGAATTGGGTCAACCCCTACATGCTTTCGACTTGGAAGTAGCAGGAAATACCGTAAAAGTGAAAACATTAGCCGACAAAACCAAATTCACCACACTCGATGGAATGGAACGTGAATTGTCGTCGGAAGATCTTATGATTTGCAATGCCAATGAAGGAATGTGTATTGGAGGTGTATTTGGAGGACAGAAATCGGGAGTTACAGAAACAACAACCGACATCTTCCTTGAAAGCGCATACTTCAATCCGGTAAGTATCAGAAAAACAGCAAAACGTCATCAACTAAGCACCGATGCATCGTTCCGTTTTGAAAGAGGTATCGATCCTAATATTACAGAATATGCACTACGAAGAGCTGCAGGATTGATCGTTGAAGTTGCCGGAGGAACAATTGCTCCCGGAATGTTCGACTCAAAACCACAAGGATTTCCGTCATTCAATGTAGAACTAAGTTATGCAAAAGTTGATGCTTTAATCGGAGAAAAAATTGACAGAAATACAATTAAAAATATATTAATCGGCTTAGGTATTGAAATCAAAAAAGAAACCGCAGATGGTTTGTCTTTATTGGTTCCTCCATTTAAAGTTGATGTTCAAAGACCAGAAGACGTTATTGAAGAAATACTCCGAATCTATGGCTATAACACCATCGAAATTCCTAGCATTTTGCGTTCATCGATAACATTTGAAGATGGAAGCGACGATACAAAAGCACGTAACACGATTTCACAATATTTAAGTGCAAATGGTTTTTGCGAAATAATGTGCAATTCAATAACTAAAGGCGAATACTTTGAACAAAACGAAGCATTTAACCCAGAATCGCTGGTAAAAATATTGAATCCGCTCAGTTCCGACCTGAATACAATGCGCGCTTCTTTACTATTTGGAGCAATGGAAGCTGTCGTTCACAACAGCAATCGTCAATCGGAAAATCTTCGTTTGTATGAATTCGGAAGAACATATACCTCATCAGCAGAAAAAACCGGAACAGATAAATATACCGAAAAACGTATCTTATCAGTTACCGTTACCGGCAGTAAAACGCCTAAATCATGGAATTCTACTGAACAAGATGCTGATTTTTACTTTTTAAAATCGTATGTCGAAAACATTTTGATGCGATTAGGCGTAAAAATAGCATCATGCAAACAAACTGCCTGTTCAAATTCATTATTGAGCGGCATACAATATTCAGTAGGACGAACCGTAATTGTTGAAATGGGTTTGGTTTCGAAAAAGATCTTAAAAAAAATGGGTATTGACAAAGCGGTTTACTATGCCGACATTCAATGGGGCGACCTTTTGAAAATGGCAGGAAAACCGGCAAAATTCAAAGAGTTACCAAAATTTTTCGAAGTACGACGAGATTTATCAATGCTGATTGATAGTTCAACAACTTTTGATCAAGTAAAAAAACTGGCACTTGAAACTGAACGTAATTATCTGAAAGAAGTATCAATTTTCGATGTTTATCAAGGGAAAGGTATTCCCGAAGGAAAAAAATCGTATGCAGTTAGTTTTGTAATGCAAGACGAACAAGCAACGATGAAAGACTCTAAAATTGATGGAATTATGAATAATTTAGTTCGAGTTTTTAAAGAAAAACTGGGAGCAGAATTACGATAATAAATCACATCATGTCGAATAAAGCTTTAATTGTTGACGATCGTCCTGACAATATTTTTCTATTGGCAGAGATATTAAATATGTTGGGATACAGTTCCGATTCAAGACCCAATGGGCTTGAAGGCTTGCATGCTGTTTCACAAAACGAATATCAGGTTGTTTTTATGGACATAGAAATGCCTGTAAAAAACGGATTTGAAGCGACAACAGAAATTCGCACAACAGTGAAAGAACCAAATTGTTTTGTACCAATAATCGCAATTTCGGCACATCCTCAATATTTCTTTGAGCAAAAAATAGAAGCAGCCGGGTTTACCGATTATATTTCGAAACCCTATACATTCGACAAAGTAAAAGCAGCCTTAACAAAACTTAATCTTTTGTAAAACCATTGGGAGTTGTTATAAAACAATCGATTAAAGCAACGATTCATGTCTACATAGGCATTATCATCGGTTTTATTACGGCAGTTGTAGTTTTCCCTCGGGTATTTAGTCCGGAGCAAGTGGGTTTGTTAAGCATTTTGACACAAATATCGCTTATTATAACTCAATTCGGTATTTTCGGTATGCCCGGAATTATCACTTATTATTTTTTTCATTTCAGAGATAATGAAAAAGCTCACAACGGATTCCCGGTATTGGTTACATGGGGCACTTTGATTGGCTGCGTACTGAGCGTTTTATTCCTTTTTTTGGCCAAAAATTGGATTGTGTCGAAATATTCAAATCCGCTGTTCGAAAACCATTATTATCAACTAATTACCCTCACTGTTTTTTCAATCATATTTGTCAATTTCGACAGCTATTACAAAGGATTTTACAAAGTAGTATTAGCTACTTTTTTGAAAGAAACATTCCAACGTCTATTGCTTTTAGCGGGAGTACTTTTATTCGTTTTTAATCTTTGTTCGTTCGATTTTTATGTCATAATCTATAGCCTGGCATCGGTAATACCTGTTGTGGTACTTATTCTGGCAATTATAAAAGACGGTCATTTCCCATGGAAACCTCAATGGAATTATATCTCTCCAAGCCTTCGCAATGGAATGATAACAGTAGGCATATTCAATGTCCTTGCAAGCATTTCGACATATAGCAATAACGTGATTGACAATATTATGGTTGGTTCTATTGGTGGATTAAAATCTGGTGGAATTTACGCTACAACCATCCTATTTGGTTCATTGGTATCAATACCTTCGCGCACTGTAAAAAAAATAACATCTGCACTTGTAGCCGAATGTTGGGTCGAAAATAATGAAGCAAAAATTGCAGAAATTTACAAGAAAAGTGCAGTTTCTTTATATATAATAGGCATATTACTCTTCATTGGTATTTGGGCTAATGTCGACAATATTCTAAAAATATTACCACCGGAATATGCTGCCGGAAAGTGGGCTATTTTTTGGGCTTGTATTACCAACGTAATGGAAATGCTCACTGCTGCGGCAAGTTCCGTTTTATCAACATCAAAACATTATAAAGTTCAGACATATCAGGGAATAATGTTGGTTGGATTTATGATTATCACGAATTATTTACTCATTCCCGTTTTTGGACTAACAGGTGCAGCATTTGCTTCTACAATTTCGTTCCTTATATTTAACACCGTTCGACATATATATATAATGTACCGATGGAAAATGCAACCAATAGGAAAGGAAATTGTAATTATCTCAATTGTCGGCGCTTTAAGTTATTTTATAACATACATCGTTCCTCATTATCATCAGTTCATTATCGACACAATTATCAGAGGAAGCATAATTGTTGTGTTGTATGCTCCAACAATATACTTTCTCAAAATATCATCTGACGTAAACAATACAGTAAATATCGTACTCAAAAAAATTCCGGTCTTAAACAAGCTAATAAAAATTAAATAATACCTTTGTCCGAACAATCAACCTTTAAAGACAAAAGGTTATAACACGTTTGGAACAATAAAACATCAACAAATTTTAAAATGGAATTAAGAGTCGCAATTCAAGGATTTGAAGCGAGTTTTCACGAGGTGGCAGCACGCAAGTTTTTTCATGGTACAAAAATCAAATTAGTATTTTGCGAAAGTTTTCAAAAATTATTTGACGTACTTAACAATGACGAAGCCGATTATGCAATCATGGCTATTGAAAATACCTTGGCAGGCAGTTTACTTCAAAACTACAACCTACTTCGAGAAAACGAGTTCCAAGTTGTTGGTGAAATATTGCTCCATATCGTTCAAAACCTAATGGCTTTACCGGGCACAAAAATTGAAGAAATTACAGAAGTTCATTCACACCCGATAGCAATAGCTCAGGTAGCACCGTTTTTCAAACAATATCCACATATTAAACTGGTAGAAAGCGACGATACTGCGCTTAGTGCCAAAGAAATAGCTGAGTTTAAAATACAAGGACGTGGAGGTGTTGCAAGCCGACATGCTGCACGAGTTTTTGGATTGGAACTTTTAGCTGAAAGCATTGAAACTCACAAAAAAAACTATACCCGTTTTCTGGTTTTAGCAAATAACGTAAGCAAAGAATATATTCCACAGAATGTCAATAAAGCATCGCTTTGTTTTTCATTACCACATGAAGAAGGAAGCCTGGCAAGTGTTTTGGCAATTCTTTCTTTTTACAAGATTAACCTCACCAAAATTCAATCGATGCCAATTTTAGGACAAGAATTTGAATACTTTTTTTACATCGATGTTACATACTCAAATTATGAAAAATACCAACAAGCAATTCAAGCTTTAAGACCATTGACACGTAATTTCAAACTGCTTGGAGAATATCAGAAAGCTGAACATATTGAATCATAAAAATCGTAAAATAAAAAGAGGCCGATAACAGAACAGTTATCGGCCTCTTCATTAAAAAATATACGCTTATTCTTCAATAATCACTATTTTTTCAATCTTATCGCCTTGACGAATTGCATCAATAACTTCAAGACCATCATAAACTTTACCAAAACAAGTATGATGACGATCGAGATGAGCAGTATTTTTTCGACTATGACAGATAAAGAACTGCGAACCACCGGTATCTCTTCCTGCATGAGCCATCGATAACACACCGCGGTCATGATATTGATTTCCACCATTTAATTCGCATTTAATTGTATATCCAGGTCCACCAACACCGGTTCCTTTTGGACATCCACCTTGAATTACAAAATCGGGAATAACACGATGAAAAGTCAATCCGTCGTAGAAACCTTCTTTCGATAGTTTCACAAAGTTGGCTACAGTGTTTGGAGCATCTTTTTCGAAAAATTCGACTTTCATCACTCCTTTAACAGTATGAATTTCTGCTTTTATCATTTTTCTAAATGTTAATTAATTGAATAGCAAAGGTACATCAAAATATAATATTGCAAAATGTTTATTCCTATGTATAATAAGTTCAAGTTATTTCCTTAAAAAAACATACCTTTGCAGCATAATTAAGTTTTAGAAAAAATACAATGATTACAGTATCTAACGTTGCCGTACAATTTGGCAAAAGAGTTCTATTTCAAGATGTTGACATCAAATTCACTCCTGGAAACTGCTACGGAGTTATTGGCGCAAATGGCGCAGGAAAATCTACTTTTTTAAAAGTTTTAAGTGGCGATTTGGATGCAACCAAAGGTAGTGTTACGTTTGGTTCGGGCGAACGCCTTTCGGTTCTTCGACAAGATCACTTTGCTTTTGATGAATGCACCGTTCTGAATACCGTGATGATGGGTCACTCAGAACTTTGGAAAGTAATGAATGAAAAAGAAGCCTTATATTCAAAAGCCGATTTTACTGAAGAAGACGGTATTCTTGCATCGGAACTTGAAGAAAAATTTGCTCATATGGATGGTTGGAATGCAGAAAGCAATGCAGCCAGTCTTTTAAGCGGATTGGGGATTTCAGAAGATTTACACAGCACGCTCATGAAAGATATGAGCGGGAAACAAAAAGTGCGAGTTCTGTTAGCTCAAGCTCTTTTTGGTCAACCCGACAATCTATTACTCGATGAACCAACCAACGACTTGGATATCGAAACCGTGATGTGGCTGGAAAACTATATTTCAAACTTTGAACACACCATTTTAATCGTTTCGCACGACCGTCACTTCCTCGATTCGGTATGTACTCATACTGTCGATATCGATTATGGAAAGATACAACTCTTTGCCGGAAACTATAGCTTCTGGTATCAATCAAGTCAATTAGCTCTTCGTCAGCAACAAGTACAAAACAAAAAAGCTGAAGAAAAGAAAAAAGAATTGCTTGAATTCATTGCCCGCTTTAGTGCAAACGTTGCAAAATCGAAACAAACAACAAGTCGCAAGAAAATGCTCGAAAAACTTAATTTTGAAGAAATTAAGCCTTCAACAAGAAAATATCCGGGCATTATTTTTACTCCAGCTCGCGAAGTTGGAAACACCATTTTAGAAGTTGCCGATTTAAGCAAAACTCTCGATGGAACGTTATTATTTAAAGATGTGTCGTTTACTATTGAAAAGGGAGATAAAGTTGTCTTTTTATCGCGCGATCCTCGTGCAATGACAGCACTTTTCGACATCATCAACGATCAACAAACAGCAGATAAAGGCAGCTTTTCATGGGGACAAACAATTACCACGGCATATTTACCGCTTGATAATAGTTCCTTTTTTGAAACAGATAAAAATCTCATCGATTGGCTTGGTCAGTTTTCCGAAGATCAAAGTGAAATCTTCCTTCGCGGATTCCTCGGTAAAATGTTATTCTCAGGCGAAGAAATTTTCAAAAAAGCGAATGTCATTTCAGGAGGTGAAAAAATGCGCTGCATGATAGCACGCATGATGTTGCGAAATGCAAACGTTATGGTTCTTGATTCTCCAACAAATCACCTCGATTTGGAATCAATCCAAGCATTTAACAATACTTTAACAGGTTTCAAGGGAATAATTCTAATGTCATCGCATGACCACGAATTTATTGAAACAGTATGTAATCGTGTTATCGAATTGACACCAAACGGTATCATTGACAAAAGGATGGAATACGATGAATACATTACCGATGAGACAATTAAAGCTCAAAAAGCAAAAATGTATTCATAAAAACATATTTTACTTAACAAAAACGTCCGTGAAAACATTTTGCGGACGTTTTTGTTTTCTACCCCAAACAGAAAACGAAAATGACTATATTTAACACGTAAAATTTAGAACGAAGACATCAATCGATATATGGAATATTTCTTGGCTACATTGTGGTTTCTTTTCTTTTCGTGGATTATTTATAAATGGAAATTCTTTTCAATTGATGGTATTTCTAAAATCAAAATCGCAGGTATATTTGGATTGAAAGTCATTGGTGCATTGACTCTTGTATTCATTTATACAAAATTTTATCGTGACAGAAGTACAGCCGATGTCTTTAAATATTTTGATGATAGCAAATACATCTTCGATTCGTTCTTTGTCAATCCCAAACATTTCTTTCAATTATTAACAGGCTTTAATGCCGATGCCGATTATCTCAAAATATATACATCAAAAACAATCAATTGGGCAAATCAAACCGATGAGTATTTGCGAGCAACACATTCAATGAATTTTCATTTTTTTGAATCAAATCGGTTAATGACTCGACTTAATGCTTG
>JACCEE011373585.1_pt1 | contig 21758 bp, 18 predicted proteins | sample 7449931 | NCBI WGS metagenome assembly JACCEE01 (sample SAMN15323457, study PRJNA562643) | freshwater metagenome | isolation source: river surface water | place: USA:Blue River Watershed | collected 2017-08-19 | reverse complement strand
AATAATATATCTGCCTAAAAGAGAAAAGAAAGAAAAAAGAAAAACAAGTCCTAGAAAAAAAAGTAAAAAGTAAGAAAAGAGAAAACAATAATATAATAACCAAAAAGCAAATAATTGTCAAATTTTAGATTTATTTTTTTAGTAACTATTTTTAATCGATCTAAATATTAAACATCAAAAGTAATTAAATTTTTAAACTTAATTACAACTCGATTATACAACCTTGTTAATTTATAAAAACTAGTACCATCAATATAATTTTCAGGACAATACTTATTATATTTTTTAATATTATACTTTAATAATCTATATTTAATCTTTTGAAATACGGTAAACATTCCATCCATATGATTATAAATATTAAAATATTCTAAAAGCATATCACCTATATAAGAAAGATCTATATGATCTGAAAAACAAGATAAATAATTTAAAATACTTTCGTCAAAACAATACTCATATGGCTTAAAATATAAAATATCAGAAGAATATTCATTTTCACAATTTTTATAAGAAAATAAAAGATGAATTAAATTAGAATAAGAGTTCCACCAAAAAATATCTAAATTCTGTACATGTAATAAAGAATATATTTTAGAGATTTCAACATCTTCTAAAGTTTTAGAAGAATAATAAATGTAATAAAAAACTCCTAATTGATTGAATACTTTTATAAATTCTTTATCACCACTAATTACTGATTTTTTAGTATTATCGAAATTATAATATGTATCATACTGAGATAATACATACTTACATAACAAAGAACGTATACACTCAAAATCAATTTCATCGTATAAATGTTTAAATTTAGTAAAATTAGCTAATACATGCACTAAATCATTTAATTTATCATTATGTATAGATTTTATTTTATGTAAAGTATATTCTTTAGTTAATAATTCTTTATACACAACATTAGCTAACTCTGTTTCATTTTGTTTAGTAGAAATAAAATGTTTTAATGCCGACTGTATGCTAATACCTTTTATATAAAAATACTCTTTTGCCCTACTGTATAATAAATCCCAAAAAATAAATTCTTTTATATTTTTAGTGTATGCTAACAATAAAATACATTTATTTAATGTGTCAGAAACATCATCCAATAAATTAAAATCAAAAAAATACATCATAGAATTAATTTGATCAATATTAAAAACATTTACAATATAATTATTAAAAAAATACAATTCATTCTTCTGAACACTATTCCAAAGTTTAATATCTTTATCTAATTTAAAATCATTGTATAAAATATCTTTCATGTATACAGTACCAGTTAATTTTACAAAATTAACTAAAAGACTGTCATCAATCTTTAAAAAATTAGAATTATTATAAATTAAAGAATTAAATATATTATCTTTTATTGTATAATTATTGGTATTTTGAAATAAATACGGTTTAAAATATTTATTAAGAAATATTAGAATATAGTAATATTCTAACTTTCCAATATTTGAATCTTTGTTCAAATATATTTTATTCAATTGATCTAATCTTTGAAGCAGTAAATTACAATGAGATATATCAGAAATGTAATCATCTGATGTAATATAGTATTTTAATGCATTTATTCTTTCAACAGTATGCATAATACAATCAGCACTATTTATTCCAGCAACAATAGATTTAATTTCTATTGAAGAAATAATATTTAATTTATTTATACAATATGATTCAGCATTGGCATATGAAAGAAAATTTTTGTCTGTATCTTTTGTTTTACTTTTCAATAATAAATATTCTTTAATTAATTGTAAGTAGCTTTGTTTAACACTCTCAGATATAGAAGGAAAGTTTAAATAAAAATAATTATACTCTTTATGTAACTCTGTTATACCTTTGTTAAGAATATTAAAATGTTTATATGTATTTGTCATACTATCTATTTTATTTTCAGCATTAAGACCATTTATATACTTAATATAATTTAAAGAATGGTTATGCCAAAATAAAAAATTATAAAGTCTACTATCTTCTTTCTCAAAAGAATATCCAATTAAACAATTGTCAACAGCATTATAAAGCTCATATATTATGTTATTTAAAATAACTAAATTATTACTTAATTCACTATTTAATATTTTTTCACTCAAAATAACATCTAATAAAGATTTATCGGGAGATATTAAATATACATTAGATACACACGATAAGATTAAATCAAATTCATTATTTGTAAAATTTAATAAAACATTTAATTGTTTAGATAAATCATATTTAATAAAACAATTACGTACTTTATCTGGAAAATGTTTAAATACATAGCAAATTTCATACACGTCACTAGCATTTGAAAAATGTCTCATAAATCTACTTGTTTTTTCCTCATTATTAATGAAATATGATTCATTTCCTAAATTAGACGTATCTGTATTTAATTTTAAATAATATTTAGAACTTGTATCTAATTCAGAATGCATTAACTTATATTGATTAGTAATAAAAGAATCATTACGAATGTTTGAGGTATAATATCTGTAAGGAATGTATTTTTCTATATCTTCCAAAAGTTTAATTTGTGGAATTTTAAGAAATTTACTTAAATATGTATCCTCTTCATCGTACATAGTATTTAAAAATATAAATACGTTATCATTTAGATTATACTGATTTAATATATTGCAAACATTATTTTTTAATTTATTTTGTAAATACGTATTATTATCTAACTCTCCATTAATATATTCTTTCTGCATTCCATAAACTTCAATTAAATGAGAAAAGATTAATTCTTTTGAAATTTTAAAAGTATTACAAAGGGAAACATATGATGAAATATTTTTATATTTCTCGCTAGATACGTATGAATAATATTTGTATTCATCTTTTGATAAAAATACATAATCATTTGTATTTTTAGCATACAGAGCATCTAAGATAAGATGATGATTATACTCAAAATTGTTAAACTTATGATATCTTAGAATGTATTTAGATATGAAGGATTTTTTAAGATTAATAAGTGCAATATCATCTTTATACAGTGAAGACGTTAGTACCTTATTAAATAAATTAATAATTTGTATGTATAAATTAATATACTGATCATTAAAATATTTATTTAATTTAACAGAAGATAAAGAATTTTTTAGGGTGTCATTAATCAAAAATGAATTATCTTTAAAATATTTTTTAAAAGACTTTACTAATTTTACTAAAAAATCTTTACATATTCTTTCATCATCTAATTCAAGAATAATATCAATATGTTTTATACTTTGTAAAAATTCATTAGATGCGTAATTTTTATACAATCTTACAAAATTAGACAATATTGGATACCTAATTAATTGTAAATCATCAAAACTTAATATGTGTAATTTTCCAGTATATTTAAAAGTTTCATATTCTTTTATTAACTTATAAGTATCTTCAAATGTATTCGTAGATTTTATCTTTGATAAGAACTCAGAATCATGTATATTGTACAATATATCGTATAAAGTGTTTTCATTGAAAATCATTTAAATGTTTTCCCTTTACAAAGAGTTGTAGAAAAATATATAATACATCACTTGTCAAAAGATTACAAATTTAAAATATTTTAAAATTTGAAATAATATTTTAACTATAATATACTAATACCCTTTAATACTAATATCAAAAGACAAAGGATTATTTACATGAATCAACTAATTGTAACCGTAGGTCTTCCGCGTTCAGGAAAGAGTACTTGGGCTAATAAAATGGGATACCCAATAGTAAGTCCAGACGCTATTAGATTAGCAATACACGGAAAACAATTTATAAATGAAACAGAACTATTAGTTTGGACTACTGCTAAATACATGATAAAATCATTATTTAATGCAGGACATAATACTGTGATTTTTGATAGCACAAATATTACTAAACAACAAAGAGATGATTTAGTATCAAATAATTGGTACAGAACTTTTGCACTATTTAATGTTCCAGTAGAAGAATGTATTTCAAGAGCACAAGAAAATACAGATTTACAACACGCTATTGTTAGAATGTTTGAACAGTTTGAAAAAGTAACAGAAGATGAATTAAAAGAAAATGAAAATATTATATATCCATGTTTAAAATATAAAAAAGAAATTTCTATTGATTTTGATGGAGTACTTTCTAAATATACTCATACTTTTGATAAGAATGAAATATTAGATATACCAAATGAAGGGGCTATTGACTTTTTAATAAACATTGTCATGTATGATGGAGCAGATAAATACAATGTAAGCATTTCTTCTTCTAGAAATAAATATGATCATAATGTAATGAGAAACTGGTTTTATAAATATATTAAAGAAGGTTTTGGACATGAAATGGCAAAGACAATTTTAAGTTATATTTCATTTCCATTATCAAAACAACCTTCATTCTTTCACATAGATGATAGATGTATTCAATTTAATGGAGAATTTCCTAAAACTATTGAAGAAATAGATTCTTTTAAACCATACAATAAAAAATGAATATAATAAAAATCCTCAGACTCCTATTGGAGAATCTGAGGATTTTTTGTATTTTATGTATTGATAAAATTAATTATCTTTTATCTATTTTAGCTTTTGCATCATCTTCATCATCTGCAGTAATGCCTATATAATTTTCAGAACCATCTGGGCCTTTTTTATAAACTTTTCCGCCGTTTTTAATTACATATCCATTACCGCCATATCTAAATTCAATTCTTTCATCTGACATAATATAATACCCCTTACTGTATTGTATTTATAAATATTAATGAGAAATATATCAATTCGGACGATATATTTTCACCGTTGAAGACTATAGTTTACAACACTCCCTTACAATAGTCAATACAAAAATTTACATCAAACCTTTTTTAGATAAAAGATTTTTTACACTAGAATTTTTATCTAAAAGATAAAATCACATATAAATCAAGGATCGATATGATAAACGAAGACAAATTTAGTCAAGAAATTACAAAAAGCATTAAACAATTAGAACCAAAAGAATTTCATTCTGCAAGACTTACGACTTTATCGTTAGGGGACATATCATGGGTTAGAAGAAAAATAGGGGATAAATCTGAAATAGGAACCATATATAAATTAAACTTCGATACTTTTTGTTTAGAAAATAATATAAATCCATATCAGTTTATTTATAATGTATGCAAAGGTGGTTGGCATATAATAGGAGATTATGAATATAAAATAAGAGAAATACCAGAAATTGAAAAGAAATCTAAAAACTCTGATACAAACAAAGAATTATCATCATTATCATATAAAACACTTCATTATGGAATTTAATTATGGAAGAAAAGAAGATAGTAACTTTTTCTCCAGAGATAAGTACTGGTGACAAAATTAGACAACAATTAGAAATATTAAGACAGGAAAATGAATTAAAAGATATTAAACAGGAAAGAGCAATAATGAAAGCTCTGATTGAAGGAGAATCTGTAGTCGATGTAGCAAATAGGTATAAAATATCTCCAATAAAAATATCTAAACTTATGAAATCAGCATTAAAGACATCTAAGGAAGCATTAAAGATGTCTCAAGAGGAATTACTCCATTTAGAACTACTTAAAATGTCAAAAGCAGAACAAATAGTGCACAATGCACTAGAAGAAATAGATATTGCACCAAGCTTTAATCAAGATGGAGAAGAATATGTACAGCCATCTATTTCAGCCAAAGATAAAATAGCTGCAGCTTTAGCATTAGTGAAAATATCACAATATAGAACTAAAGATTTACTAGGATTAAAACCATTAAGTGAACAAAATACGGAAGATTCTTCTGAAGAATTAAATCAAACAACATCTTCAGTAGTTAAGCATTTAAGTAATTCTTAAAGTATTTATGGATATGTATTGAATGTGTTTGGTAATTTATGATATATTAAAATATTAAAATTAATACTAATGCTGATAAAAATATAATTATCATAAGGAAAAATTAACAATGAGATTAAAATCAAACCATACACACTCTTTACACCCATACTGTAAAAATTGTATATATCACAGTCAAACATATATTGAAGAAATATGTTTACAGGCAGATGATACGGATCAAGAGTCTGAACTACAAAAAGCTATTATAAAAAATCACATTTGTATATATTTTGTAGAGAAAGAAAATAGTCTTATAACATATTAACTACAGTATAAGAGAATTATATAAATGGATATTTTTCAAGATCAAATTACAAATTCTATCATAGAGTGTTATGTAAAAGCAGCTCATACTATTTTTGACAGTTGGTATTCCCTATCTGGAAACATCCCTTCTTGTTCAGATATTAGTGAATTAGTATTAGATGAAGCTATTTATCAATATCAACAGATTTATGAAAAGACTGATTTAGATTTTTTAATTTCATTATTTAGTAACATAGAAGAAGAATACTTAGAAGAGATTATTTCAGACAGAATAGTTCAGCAAAATTCTGCATTTAATTTATACAAGTATGCATCTAAATCAGAAAGAAGTGATTTTAAATGGAGGATGTCTAATTTATACTACATAATCAATCGTAGAAGTGAAAATGTTAAATTTATTCCATCTGTACCTCAACAAATACTATTAGATAATTTACATAATAAAATGATAATATTAAAATCAAGGCAGATGGGAATAACTACATTTTTTACACTATTAGGATTAGACCAGTGTATATTTAATTCATTTTTTAAGTATGCATTAATTACACAAGGTAAGATTGAAAGTGTGGAAGCTTTTCAAAAAATATTATTTGCATTCTCTATGTTACCTCCTCAAATTCATGATTTAGTAAATAGAATAAATGATTCTAAAGATACAGTGGCTTTAAGTAATGGAAGTTCTGCAAAAGTATCAGTATCAACACGTTCAGGCACTGTTAATTTTCTTCACGTGTCAGAGTATGCAGTTACAGATTATAAATCACCAAAGAAATGCGAAGAAATAGATACTGGGGCTTTACCCAGTGTAGCTAAAGATCAAATAGTTGTAATTGAAAGTACCAATAAAGGGCATCAAGGAAGATTCTATGATAAGGTCATAACATCAATATCTTACAACACTAAAATTAAATTAACTCAATTAGATTATAAATTATTTTTCTTTCCCTGGTTTATTGAATCAGATTATTGTGATGATAGTGGTTGTATTCTTACAGACAATGAAATTAAATATAAACTTAAGATAGAGGCATATCATAACTTAAAATTAAGAGATAATCAGTGGAATTGGTATTTCAAAACGTATAGAACACAAAAAGATAAAATGTTTGAAGAATTTCCATCTACACCAGAAGAACCATTTACTATGTCAGTAGAGGGTGCATTTTATGTTGAAGAGATGACATTGGCGTTAGAACAAAATAGAATAGGTCAGTTTAAATATAATCCAAAATTACCAGTTTATTTTGGTTGGGATTTAGGTATGAATGACTTAACAGTTATAATCACTGGTCAGTATGATATGATTGAAGATAAGTGGTATATAATAGATTGTTTTTCTGGACAAGATAAAGGCTACGAATATTATGTAAAATACTTAGTAGATAGACCGTATAATTTTAGAGGATGTAAAAATTTACTACCACATGATATTGCTGTTAGAGAACAATCTACTGGAGAAGGAAGAATATTAAAGCTATTTAATACTACTGTTATAGATAGTAAAAATAGGCATACAAAGTTGTCTAATTTAATCCAAGTACCAAGAATACCAAATAAAGTATCTGAAATAGGAATAATGCGTCAAGAATTTAGTAAATTTCATATAGATGAGAATAACTGTGGGGCACTAATATTGGCATTAAGAAATTATCGAAGAGTGCATTATAAAGATAAACAAATTTATGCAGATGAAGCCTTACACGATATTCATAGTCACTATTGTGATGCATTTGCACAGCTTGTACGTGGAAAAAATTTAACAAATGTATTTAATCCTGCAGATATTAAAAAAATAACACCGTATCATTAAAAATAATATTATGAAAAAAAGATATTAAGGAAAAATTAAAATATGATAGATCAAACAGAAACGTTCATACTATCTACGTCAGGATATGAAAATACATATACATTGGCAGAGTATATGTATTCAATGGAAAGAGTTCTAGAAGATCCAATATTATGTAAAGAACTATTAGTGCAAAATATTGGAGAAACTGAAGCAGCTTACTTAAACAGGGTTAAAAGATCAATTGTTGAAAATTATTTTAGAGATAATATTAAAGAAATTTCTTCAAGTATGGTAATGTTGCCTGTATCATATGAGGGAATATATCAAGATGAATTGAAAAATTTTAATAATAATGTAGATGGGGAAGGAACTAGCATTACTACATTAGCTAGAACTTTTGGACATACATTAGAATTCTACGGAAGTGTATTATGGATAATAAACGTATCTACTAATGGAAAAGGAACAGTATATCCAAGAATAACTGCAGTTCCACCAAGTAGAGTAGAATCTTTAACGTTAGATTATTCTGGAGATTTTCCAGCTATATCAAGAGTAGTTATAAGATTACAAGACAACCAAAATAGTTTTAAAAAGAAAATAACTTCTAAACATACCATGTATGATATCTTTACGTATGAGAATACAGTAGTATATAGAAAATTACAGGTAACTGAATCTTTTAGACATACAGAACAATTTATATATTATTTAGATAGTGGTATTATTCCCACTCAAATGACTACTGCTGGGAGCACAACAACTTCTTCAAATAATCTAATAAGTGAAAACTTTAAAATTTTAGAAGAGACTGTGATAAAAAGCACTAATGGCAAAATATTAGCAGGATACATAACAGTGGATTCTATCTCTTCCGGTTTTTATACACTACCTCCAGGATATAATATAGTAAAATTGATGTGGAATTTATTACATGTTAATAGTAGAAAAAATGTAGTATTGGATGTGTTAACTCAACCATTTTTAAAACTTATTACAGATATAACTAAGACTGATAATTCTACAAGAGGTGTTTTAGAGCTACATGATATATCAAATATAGAAGAAACCGGTGAATATTTCGACAATTTAACTTATCCTCAAATGGATTCTTGGTATAACTCATTGGGAAAAGCACAATACGCCACTCCAGCAGGAGTTACTGTATATCCAATGCCAAAAGGATGGGATTGTGAATTTGTTGAACATTCTGGGAACGGTATGAAATCTGCTTATACTGAAATAGAAAAATTGGAAAGAGCAATATTAAAACAAACTATTAGATCATTTGAAGCTGACAATAAATATATTAATACTGCCACTCAAGCTTTGATAAATAAAGACGATAGAATAAGTCCTTTTCAGTATACTATGTTAATAGTTCAAGAAGCATTAAATAATATTTTATCGTGTATATTAAAAGATATAATTGGGGTTAAAAATAAAGAAAATTTAGGAATATATAGACTCCCGCAATTAGATGCTATGAAAGATGCAGTTGAAAATATAGATCCTAAAATACTTGAATTTTTAAATAATTTAGTAGTTGAAAAGAAAATTAAAATTTCATCGTTAATTAATTATTTAGTTACAGGTAAATTAAATTTAGATGCAGAAAGAGAACTATTTACTAAAAAAGAAGCTGAATTGGGTGATAGCGTGGTTAATGTAGACAGCGCAGACCCGTCTAATAATATTGATGAGGTTGATCAATATAATAACTTAGAAGACAAAGTAAACAATAATACAATACAAATAAATAAATCCTCAGAAAATAGTTTACAGGATAAAAGTAAAAAGAAAAATGAAAAATCATCAACAGAAGCAATACAAAAAGAAATATATAATAATATAATAGGATAGAGGAGGTAATATATAATGATTATACCTGAAATCATAGTAGAAGACGGTAGTGGAACAAATATAAATGCTAATTCATTTATAGATTTACCATATTTTTATACTAAAAGTATTTTATATTTAAAAGATACTGAAGAATATGATGAAAAAAGTATAGCAAAATCTATCTATGTAGCACATTATTATTTATCATTGTATTATAAATGGTACTCTGTTAAACTAATACCATCACAGCCATTATTTTTTCCACGAGTAAATGATTCAAGGTATAGAGTTTTATTACAAACAGTACCAGAAAATATAAAAATGGCAATAGTGGCTTTATCTTGTTATATACTTAAAGGTGTAGATATATTAAATATCGAAGAACAACTCAAAGAGACTATACCTAGAACCCAAGAAGTTAAAGTAGATGATTTAACTATCAAATACAATATTGACAAAGATATACAATTATTACAAAATGAAGTTATTCGTTTTAAAGATGTAGAAGAATTGATAAGACCTTATTGTTTTATTCCATCTGCATTTGCACCAAAAAGATTTAATAGATATTTTTAAATAACAAAGTGGCTAATAATCCACATGACTTTACTACTCAATTAATTTTAACAAAATTAAATAACTTATACAGGAAAATACGTAATATGACATCCCCTACTCAAGAAGACTTAAATGCTCAAGATACAGGCTCTAGTGAATTTAATGTAGAAGCTTTTTCTAAGACTATTCCAGAGACTATCAATAAAGAAACTTATGCTAAATCACCAGAATGGCTTAGAAGTTTATACACTTCTACTGATAATGGTTATGCATATAATCCTGTAATTAAGCTCAAAAAAGCCTTAAATGATGAAAAGAATAATGTAGCTACCAGAAGTAAAGAATTAAGCGAAAAATTATTAATGATTGAACAAGCTAAACAATTGTTAGGTCTTCCTTCAGATAAAGATCTAACAGAAGGCATTAGTGGATTAAAACAAGAATTAGAAATTTATAAAACTTCTAAAGGTCAATCAGAACAAGAGCTTAGTGCTAAAATTCAAGAATATTCTAACAAACATGAAAATGAAAGAGCTAGATTACAAATAGAGCATCAAAAGAATCTTAATGCACTTAAAGAAGATTATTCTAAAAAAGAAGCTGATCTAATTAAGTCATTAAAATCTGCTAAAATAGGATATGATTTGAAAGAAGCTGGTGCTGATCATAATGTATTAAAATATGCATATGATAAATTATTAACTATGACTAAATTGAACCAAGACGGAGATTTAATAGTTCTTGATGAAAATGGTGATCCTAGACTAGGTTCAAAAGGTAGAGAAATGTTATTTGCCGAGTATGTCAATGAAGATCTTAGAAAAGATATGCCATTTGCATTTCCTATGGCTTCTATTAAAGAATCTGCACCAAATATTGGATCTGCTAAACAACAAACACCTTTAAGACAATCGAATGGAAGACCTTCAAGTGCAGCTATGTTTGGATTAGATGGACAAATTCAACATACTGAAAAAGGAGCATTTTATTTCCCTAAAGCATATGATTTAGATCCAGCAAATCTTCATAGAGTTAAACAAATTTGTAAAGAAAATGGACTTATATTATCATATAACCCGATTTCGTAAACAGAACTAATGTCTAATATGACATTAGTTCTTTTTTTTATTTAAAAATATATTATATTTTAATGCAACACCTGACATAATTAACAATAATTATGTTGAACTCAAAAAATTGAATGATGAGGGATTCTAAGTTCAAAGTATTTTTAGAGTAAATAATAAGATATATTTATCATATAACATAAATATATACGATACTATAAACTATAGTATTTTTTATAATTTTCTTTAGATATTAAATTTAAAGACACATAAACGTTATTAAATAAAAACAATTTTACAAACTTAGGAGAAACCCTATATGTCATTCGCAATTATTGAATCAAGACAAGACAATATCTATAATCCAAATTTTTACACTTCTGAAGGGATGTTAATACTAAAAGAACAATTAAAATTGTTAAATCACGTATATGTCCCAAGCTTTGATGGAGGTTCTCAGGCAGTAGGACAAACTGTAAGCTTTACAGCTCCTTCTGTACCTAAAGGTCAAGGAACTGTTGGTGTGTTAAATGAAGTTGAAAATTTAGCACCAACTACAACTACTGTTAAATTAGATAAATATATACAAAGAGCTTTTAAAGTTAATGATATTGATAAAACACTGTCAGAAGGAAGAATAATCTCTGATCATATTTCTCCGTACATGAGTGCAATATCAAAAGACGTAGAATTAGAAGTTTATAAAGTTTCTAAAAAAGTTCCTTGGAAGATTCCTGCCATGTCTTCTGCAAAAGAAGAATTTATCACTATTAAACAAAGATTAAGTCAAAATAATGTTAATACTGAATCAGGAGATATCACATATTTAATCGATCCTGTACATCAATCTAATTTACTAAGAGATCCTATTTTTAGTAGTCAACAAGTATTAGATATGTCAGGTAAAGTCATTATGAGTGGTGACTTACAAATGCGTTATGGAATTACTCCAGTAATGTCACAAATTGCTGCTACTTCTCATAAAGCTGGTACTTTGTTAGGTACTGTTGCAGCACCAGCCAATAAAGCTGCAAGAACTGGTTCATTAAAAGTACAAGCTAATATAAATGATAGAACAATAGTAGTTTCTGGATTACCTGCTGGTAAAACTATTGAGCCAGGCGATGCATTTTATATCAATCAAGATAAGTTTGGAGCTTTCTTGCCTAAATATGCAGTTGTTAATAGTACTACAGTCACTGTAGCTGGAGATGTAACTTTAGAAATATCTTCTCCTATTAAACAAACTATTCCTGCAGGTGCAGCAGTAGAATTTGACGATGGATCTTTGTACAACAGAGAAGAATATGAAGGATTAATGGCGTTTCACAGAAATGCTATAGCAGTTATTCCTCGTCCTTTGGCTTTACCACCAAAAACAGTAGAATCAAGTATTGCAGTTGACAAAGAAACTGGTTTGGCATTACGTTGTCGTATTATATATAAATCAGAAGACGTAGGTAATACTTATGTCCACTTTGATACTTTATTTGGATATGAGTTATTAAATCCTGACGCTATTGTTACAGTATGTCGTTCTAAAACATTCATACCTGATTATTTCTAATAGTTTGCTTGGTAAGGGAATATATTATGTTTGTATTAGTTTGTGTAAAATCAAAATTAGCGGAATCAGTAAAATATGGAATTCTTATCGAGGCTAAAGATATGTCTAGCATACAAGCCTATGTTAAAAAAGTATATTCCTCTATAGTATACGATGTCACTACTGTAATTGGAGTAAAATCTATAGAAGACGGATATCGTGAATTACAAAAAATTAATACAGAATATTGTATATTTCCACCAGCAGAATTTAAAACTGTTTCAATATAATAAGGAAAATAAAATGAATTTAATACAAATATATAGACATGACGGACATCAAATGTTGGTATTAGAAAGTCTTTTAAATGATTATTTAAGTGCAGGATTTTCTAGATCTGCTGCACCCATAAATACTCATGCAGAAGAGATAATACAAAATACTATACAGGAAAGCATCACAGGTACTATATTAACTGAGATAGACAATACAATACAAGCCGATACTGAAGTAGAAATTGTTAACACTGAAGTAATAGAAGCGGTAAAAGAAATTGAAGAAGAATTAACACCTCAACCTACAATTACTAAAAAAAGTAAAAAATGGACATAAATAGCATCAAATCTCAACTATACAGCACATTTGATACAGAATTTAGTCAGTTACAAAAATTATGCTGTTACATGCATATCTATGTAGATAAATCTGTAATATTAGATGATTTAAGTTATCCAGAAACAATAGATATACAAACTTGCTATGGGTTATATACAAGTTCAATATCTAAAGAAGAGTATGTAAAAATGTTAGAATCTGGATTAACAAGTTCTCATTTAATTTTTAAATTTAAAACTAAATTAAATGAGTATGTTAATAGAGTTGGGGTAGATGATAATTTAAGAATATCTTCTATTTCAGGAACTTATGCAGGATTTACTGATGAAAGTGATATGACCTTAACTGGGATATATATTACTAGAAATCATGAAGATTATGAAAATGGAACATTTGTTGATAAAAACTTTAATATAATACCTAGTATATCCGGTAGAGTTATAATGGTAAAAAAAGACCCTATTGATGCATTTATCACATGGTATTTAAAGAAAACTGAAGGATAACCCACATGTCTGATACTATAAGAGATGGACTAACTGATGAAATTACAATTTTAAAATCATTAGCTGAAGGATTAAATGAAATAATTAAAGGGTATAGTACAAAAAAATTAAATATGCTCTTATTACTCCCTAAAGAGTATCCAGATACTAAAGATACATCAGATATTCATATTCAAATATCAGATCTCAGGGCAGAATCTGAAAATAAATTTGCATCTGGAAGTTATATTAAAACAGTAGATTACACACTACTTATTGATATTAAAGTTAGAAAAACAAAAAGTCCACGAGTACATGCATTAGAACTTGTTAAAAGAGTTAGAAGTTTAATGGAAGAATTAAAAGTGTCTCAAAATTTTAGAGTATTAAAAGATATGAAAGTGTCTTTAGGGTTAGATGGGGATATGGATGTAACACGTCTTAGATATATAATTAATTATGACACTACATTTGATGACATAGATAATTAATTATAATATGATTAAATAAAGAAAAAGGAGAAATAAATTATGAGTTCAGCATCATTAGTTAGTTATGCTTATGCAGTTGAAACACAAGGTGAGCATGGAGTACCACCAAATAATGTAGATTATAAACAAATGTGGGTAGCTGGAGGAAATGGGTGGCAAGCAGCAGGCACTGCTACAGATTCAGCGGTTGTTGACCCTGCAATGATGGGAAGACAACCTACTGTAACTAAAGTAGATTTAAACGGTGGATTGGACTTTGAATTATCTTTTGCAGATCAATTTAAAGATTTAATTTCTATGGGAATATCTGCAGATGGAGCAAGTCCTGGCGATGCATGGAGTGTTCAAATAGTAACTCCAGAACAAGACGGAGAATTAGCTATACAAGGTACTGGTGCTTCAGCAGTAGCAGTATATTTGGCAGATGACTTATCTATGTTAAGTACGTTAAAAATAGGACAACGTGTAAAATTGTATGGATTTGTTAATCCTATAAATAATTCAGTATTTACAATTAAAAGTATTGATTTAGCGTCAACTCCAAATAAATTAGTATTCGACACCGCATACATTAAAACACCACAAAGACCTACAGGTAAACCAATAATACCTGAAATTAGTTTAACTACAAGAGTTGCATCATCTTCAATGGTACGTAACGGTAGAACTAAACATACAGTATCTATTTTAGATAGCCGTCCAGATTTAGGATTATATCAAATGAATCCTGGGCAAACTGTTAATGATATCTCATTTAATTTTCAACCAAATGAATTAGTAAAATCTACAGTTGCTTTTATAGGTTCTAGTAGAGATGAACAACGTAGATTTGGATACATACCTTTAGGTGTTGTAGGAAATAAATTGGGATTTGATGGTGAAGATATCATGAGTAATGTAGTACCTCAACCATATTTTCCAACATTAACGGCTGCTAAAAAAACACAAGTAATGGAAGATGGAAACGTTATTGACGTTAAATCGGTAGAAGTTCAAATTGCAGGAAGAGCTAAAGAAACTCAAGGGATAGGATACTTATCTACACCTTCAACACAATTAGCTCAACTAGCACCTAAATTTGTCATGAACTGTTACTTTAGTGACGTTGCTCAATTTGAAAAATCACAAAGAGCTATTTGGGAAGACGATACGAATTCTTATGTTGTAAAAACAGAAGATGGATTAAAAAATGAAATGATTATATCATTACCAAATGTGTTCCTTGGATCTGGTACTCAAAGTGGTGCATCAAAAGACGGAGACGCTACTTTTGACTTTAGTGAAGGCCGTGTTGTTCCATTTACAGATTCAACTGGTGCAACATACAATATTCAATTTGAAAGATTTTCAGCTAATCCTTTCATCTAATGAAAACATATAAATACTAACAACAAAAGACAGTAATAGTAAATATTTAAAAAGTATTTACTATTAAATCAAGACTTGATATAATTAATTAAATTTACCGATAGAGTAAATATTCTTCATAATACTGAAGGACAGTGCTAAAAAATATTTTTTAGCATTTATTTTTAAAATTTTTAAACATTGTAGAAATTTTAAAAATAAATTAACGATAATTTATTTTTTTATTTTGTAATATAATATTACAGCTAACCATAAGTAAGTTATAGCGATCTGCAAATCAACGTATAGCTTATATTTTATATAATCAAAAAAAACTCAAAAAGAGGTCTTCAAAATGTCAAACAGTATTTTAGAACAATTCGGCTTATCACCACTATCACATTTAAAATCTAACAAATCATTGATTAATAATGGTGTATGGAATGATACAATTATAGAAGGCATGGAAATGTCATTCAAAGTTAGAAGTGCAGAATATAAAGCGTTTTTAGCAGAAGTTCAGCCAAAGTTCGCTAAATTGAATTCAAAAGGTGACGGTAATGTAGATATTGAAAAAGCTAAAGCAGTTGCTAGATCAGGATATGCTAATCATATTTTAGTTGATTGGGTTACATATATTAAAGAAGAAATGTATAATGCATTATGTGCCGCATACCCAGATGTTAAAATTAAAACATTAGGAAAAACTTATTTAGGTTCTATCGATAATGATCCTTTACCAGAAGGATACATAGCAGTTAATTGTATTTTTTTCTCTGAAGATGGATCCCCTATGTTATATACCCCAGCTAATGCAAAAATAGCTTTAGAAGTACAAGATATAATGGATAAAGTACAGCAAATGAGTGGTGATACTTCAATGTATACAGTTGCTAAATCAATAAAAAGCGGCTCTTAATTATTTAGAAGAATATCCTGAAGGATTTGATGTAGCGTATTATGAGGACTTGGAAAAAACTCAAATAGATGCTGGATTTACGAGCAATATTCCAAAATTAACACGATACAGAGAATTACTTCCTAATTTAGATTGGTTTGCTAAAGGGTTATTATCTGATTTTTCTTTACTATCAGAATCAAGACAAAAATCAATTGGAATGCAAATGATAGAAATGCATTTAAGTTATACAGAAATATTGTCTTTTATTCAGTCAAGTCAATCAGAGGTGTTATTTAGTGATAATTATAATGATTCAGATCTTTACATATATGTAAAAGCTATAAAAGATTTAGATAGAGTTTACATGAAAAATCATTATAAGAAATTAGCAGATGAATCTAAAAAAACATAATAAAGTTAATTAAAAAATCTACCAAAATACAATTTTTAGTATTTGGTAGATTTTTTTTATTATATGCTCTATAATAATTAAATAAAGTTTTCCTAAAATATTTTAAAAATTTAAGATATTTTAGGAAATGTTGCATTGTATAATTAGGAGAAAAATTATGACAGCTAAATATGATATTAAAATAGATGTGGACAGCAGTAGTTTAGATGAAGCTCAAAATAAATTAGATAAATTCAATAGAACTCCATTAGAAGAAAAAATGGCAAAGAAAGAAGCTGCTGAAAAAAAATTAGCAGATGCCAAAGGACTTTCTTTGCGAGAATATAGAATGATGGAGTCTATAGAGAGATTAAATAGATTATCAAATATATCAAATTCATATACCCCTGTCAGTTTAAAAAACTATGATACACAAATTGCTAAAATAAATGAATTATCTAATGCAACTGCTAAATATAATAAAGTGGTATCAACTCCTATTGTACAACAAACAGTGGAAATTAAACGAGTTAAAAATATGAAATCTTCTGCCTCTCCTACAGAAGATACAGTAGTTCCTACAGTGCAGTATGTTCAACCTAAAATAATTAAGACTGTTATAATTGATAATGGATCTACTAAAGAAGAGAACAGATCTAATGTACAAAAAGATATGACTGTTAAGTTAAATACCACTGAAGTAGTAGAGCATAAAAAAAATATGGAAGAATTGGGAGTTGCTACTGCAAAAGCAGGGGCAGCTACTTTAGCAATATCTGCTACTATGGTGCAAAGCCAAGCAACATTTGGTGCTGCAGCAATAGCAATTAATACCGCATCTAGAGCAATAATGTCATTACAAGTTGGATCAGTAATGAGTAAAATATTATTAGGATTAAATTATACTGTAACTGGGCTATATATTGGAATTGACAGATTAAGATTATTATTTTTATCTGTTGGTATCGGAATGATATCTATGGTAAAACATGCTTTCAATTTTATAAGATCTATGGATTTAAGTAAAATTTCGGTAGCATCTTTTGTAACTTCATTAAAAGCTACAGGCCCAGCAATATATGCATTTATGTCATCATTATCAATGGCAAAGGTTAGTCAAGGTCTGACTTCCTTTGCCATTTTCTTTAAAGAAAGTGTATTGAAAATAATACAAAATTTACCATTGGCTATTGCTGCAGGTACAGCAGCATATCACGGTACTACAACATCAATAGGAAACTGGTTAAAATCATTTAGGGATGAAGTTAAAGCTGCAGTTAAAGATAATAAAGCATTAAAGGATTCATTATCAGATTTAGTGTCTCCAAGTGTACTACAGGCTGGAGCTATTTTAGGTGGAGGATATTTAGCATATAAAGGTTTAAAGAAAGTATATAATGATTCTATTGCTGCTGGTGAAGAATTTTCAGCAAGTATGTCTAAATTACACGCTATGTCAGTTGATTTTAGCGAACCTCTTCAAAAACAAAAAGAATCTTATAAAGAATTCAAAGAAATGGCTTTAGAAGCAGGAAGGACTACTCAATATACTGCTACTCAATCTGCAAAAGCTATGACTATGATGGCTCAATCTGGCTGGAATACTGGACAGATTAGAGCAGGATTAAAACCATTATTAAATTTAGCATTATCTGCCGACGTTAGTATAGATCAGGCATCGGGGATGTTGACTGACATGATCACTGGATTAGGATTAGAAGCTAGTGATGCTGGAATGGTAGTAGATAAATTTGCTAAAGCTGTTAATATATCTAACATTAATATGTCAGATCTATATGAAACATTTAAATATGCTGGCCCCGTATTTACTGCAGCTAAATTTGGAATAGATGATTTAGCTACAAGTATTGCTATATTAGGTAATAGTGGTATTAAAGGATCTATGGCAGGAACTGCATTAAGAGGGATGACATTAAGATTAGCAGCTCCTCCAAAAATGGCAAGAACTGCATTAGAAAAATCAGGAATAGGGACAAATGACGAATCTTTATCTTTATTGGTTGATGAATCTGCAGGGGCAAGAGAAGCATTAAAAGAATTAGGTATTTCAGTAGAAGACTCTAAGGGTAATTTATTGTCATTTACAAGTCTTTTTGGACAACTTGGTGCTAAATTAGGGCCACAAGTTCAAATAGTTAAAGAACAGTTTGATTTAATGAAAGATAGCATGGGTATCTCTGATTATGGAGTAGCTATGACTTTAATCAATAAAGCGTCACTAGGCGATGCTGAAGCACTGGAAAGATTATCTGCTGCAGGAATAAGTGTTAATGAATCATTACATGGAACTGCACAAGTATTAGAAAAAATTAAAGCTATTGCTGGAGTAGAAGCAGCACCAGCAATGTTAACATTAGTGGCACATTTTGCACAAATTAAAGAAGTAGGAGAAGGTGTTAACGGCCCAATACAAAAATTTACTAATTCCTATAGTTATTTTAAAAATAAAATTGTTGAAGAATCTAAAGGTTCTGCTGAAAAAATAGCATTAGTTATGGCTGATAACCTTAGAGGAGATAAAATGCTTTTATCTTCTGCTATGGAAGGATTGTTTTTATCCATATTTGATGTCATAGAACCGTCAGTAAGAACTGGAGTACAAAGTTTAACTTTTATAGTTTTAAAAGGAACTGACGTATTTAATTTCTTTGTAAAAGCAGCAAAGGATGTTGCATCTGCAATTTATTCAATATTCAAACCCTTTACTTTTGGAGTATTTGAAGAGTTGAAAGTTGCTAAAACTGCTATTGATGGAACTATTGTAATGGTGAATTCTGGAAAATCAACAATAGGGAGTATGTTAGACAATACTTTATTTAAAATATTAAATTCAGTAATTATAGGAATTGGTGAAGGTATTTATGCTTTATGGCAATTTATTAAAGCATTTTTAGAGTGGTTTTCTATTGGTATTCATTCGGGATTAACTCCACTATATACAGATATATTAAGTATATTCGATTTAATTAAATTAGCTTTTGCGCCGTTAATTTCATTATTTAAACCAGTAACAGATGCTATTATGGAATTTATGAATTCCTTTGAAGGTGTTGATCATTTAGAAACATTTAGAAATATATGGACTTCTATAGCTCTTACATCTGTAATAGTTGGAAATTTATTAGGTGGATTAATTTCTACAGTTCTAAAACCTTTAGTTTGGGTAGTTTCTGTACTAATAGGATTGTTAGCAGTAATTATAAAACAATTAACTAATTTAGCTCAAATAATAATAGATGCATTTTCAAGTTTATCTCAATATATTATAGAACAAACAGAAGTACTGAAAGGTACAAATGAAATGTTTAATATGATTTACAATACTGTAGTAAAGGTATTATCAATAGTTAAATCATTTTTTGATATGTTATCATCAGATAATTCTGCAACAGACGTATTAAACAATACTATGCAGACTTTAGGAAGTTTAAAAGATAGATACGAGTCAGTATTTAATTCTTCTAAAGGATTTAATTTATTTTCTACTTGGGATAAACTTTCTTCTAAAATTTCAGAATCTTCAAATTCTCTTCAAAAATATGATGCATCTCAATCAGATATTTCAAAAAATAGTGCATTAACTTCAACATCACTAGAGATGTTTGCAAACAATTATGCAAAGCACGAGCTATTTATATTGAGTATTTTTAATGTAATTAAAAATGTATCTGGGTATTTATTAAATATAGTAACTTCTTCATTTGGAATGATTAAAGCTTCTATATCTGAAATATTTAATTTTTCTTTAGGAGAAGGATTTAATTTTGATAAAATTAAACAATCTTTTGAAGTCTTTAAAAATTATGTATTAAATTTTGATTTAAAATCAGTATTACTTAATGTATTTTTATTTGGTGGAGCTACTAGTATCATAGGGGTGCTAGTAAGCAATTACTCTAATACATTTTCTAAATTTCCTAAATTACTAGTATCTGTGATATTGCCACTGTTAGCTTCGGGATTTATCTCTTTATTTACTAATATTAATTTATCCTTTGAAAAAATAGCACAAACTCCAATAGACCCAAACTTTTCAGCATTAGAAAAAATATCTTTTATATTTAAAGAAGTAGTTAGTGGAATATATGAAAGTGTTAAAATTACTGCAAAAGAATACTACTCTTCTATTGTAGATATTATATCTGGAAAAGATTTATTTACTCCCGCCATGTTTATAGGAGCATCTGTCTTATTAAGTAAAGCATTAGGAACGCCAATAGTAAATTCAATAATATCTAATGGATCTAAAATCTATTCAAGCATATCTACTTTATTTATAGGAATGAATAAAGTGATGTTAATGAATATTTTAAAATTTGGAAGTCTTGGAGGAATATTATTAGGTGCTGCATTTGCATTATGGAAATTTGATTTTTCTGGAATATTGAATGAGGTAGTGGAAGGATTTAATAAAGTTAAAGCATATATTTCTGGAATTAATATAGATTTTGGAAGTATATTTAATTTTGATAAAATTAATATTTCTTCAATACTAACTTCTTTAAGTAATATATTAGATTCAATTAAAGAATATATTATTGGCGCATTTAAAAGTTTTAACTTAGGTGAAATGTT
>JACCEE010074421.1_pt1 | contig 21810 bp, 21 predicted proteins | sample 7449931 | NCBI WGS metagenome assembly JACCEE01 (sample SAMN15323457, study PRJNA562643) | freshwater metagenome | isolation source: river surface water | place: USA:Blue River Watershed | collected 2017-08-19 | reverse complement strand
GAATTTCTGACTATGAATCAAAGTATGTTTATAATATCGACCCAGTTAAAAAATCACCAACATCTGTCTATGAAGGTAAAACAATTACCGCGGCAGACAAAATTCTTTTAGGTTTTGATCCTTCAAAGAAAGAATTAGTTAAGGTTGTTAAACAAGAGCCTATCGCTTCGACAGCTCCGATTGTAAATACTTACAAGGTTAATAAAGTTGAATTAGTGAAAGGTCAGAACAAAGTTGTTCTTAAGGGCCAGGCTCTGCCAAATAGTTTCATAACTTTGTATATCTATAGTACTCCTATTATAGTGACAGTTAAGACTGACAGTAGAGGAGAATGGCAATATCTACTAGATAAAGAGCTAGAAGATGGTACTCACACTGTTTACACTGCTACAGTTAACAATACTGGTAATATTGTGGCTCAGAGTTCTCCTTATTCATTTACCAAGACAGCTGAAGCTGCCAGTTTAAAAGATATTCCTGTTGCCGGAGCTTCTGTTGGGGTAGAAAAGCCAGGTTTCTTGGGGACTAAAAATATATTTATAATTACAATTGGTATTGTATTGGTTGTTGGTATTATTCTTATTCTAATCGGTTTGTTTACGAAGAAGGTTGTGCCTACTAGTTCAAATTAATAAATTTTAGTTAACATATAAAGTATGTTATTATAAAACGATGAGTATTATAATTTTTATCGTAATTTTGTTAGTGTTGGTTGTTTCCCATGAATTTGGGCATTTTATTGTTGCTAAAAAATCTGGAATTAGGGTGGATGAATTTTCTTTCGGTTTCCCCCCAAAACTTTTTGGTAAAAAAGTAGGGGAGACGACATATAATTTCAATGCTTTACCATTTGGTGGTTATGTAAAAATATTTGGTGAGAATGGAGCTGATGAAAATATAGGGGATGAGGACAAAAAAAGAAGTTTTGTCTACAAGCCAAGATATATCCAAGCTCTTGTTCTTGTGGCTGGGGTTGTTATGAACTTCTTGGTGGCTTGGCTTTTACTTTCTGTTGGATATATGTCTGGTCTTCCTTCTTCTGCTTCAGTTGCACCAAAGGGAACAACTATTTCAAACCAATATTTAACTGTGACAAGTATTGTGAAGGGTAGTCCTGCTGAAAAATCTCAAATGATGGTTGGTGATAAGATAATTAGTTTAAAATCTGGTGCGGATACAACAGAAACTCCATCTGCTGAAAGTGTTAAATATTTTGTCTCCAAGCACTCTGGTGAAGCAATTACTATAAATTTGATCAGAGGTAATGAAAATAAAGAAATTTCTGTTACTCCATCTTTAAATAATGAAAAGGTGCCAGCTATTGGAATTGCAATGGATTATGTAGGTAAACTAAAATTGCCAGTACATAAAGCATTATGGGAAGGATTAAAACTTACATCTAATTTATCTGTTGGTACGGCTGTCGGTTTCTTTCATCTTATAAAAGGGGCATTTGCTGGGACAGCGGATATGTCATCAGTAACAGGTCCGATTGGTATTGTGGGTGTGGTAGGTGATGCAGCCAAGTTTGGTTTCGTTTACCTTCTTTCTTTTACGGCTTTAATTTCTATTAACTTGGCAGTTATAAATTTACTTCCATTTCCAGCACTTGACGGTGGAAGATTACTTTTCCTTTTAATTGAAAAAATAAAAGGTTCACGAATAAAACCAGAGATTGCAAACTGGGTAAATACTATCGGTTTCGGTCTCTTGATGATTTTAATGGTTTTTATAACCTATCACGATATTGTGAAATTACTGTAATAAAGTATGGAATTAAAAAAAGAGTAGCTTTAGCTGCTCTTTTTGTTTACAAAATATAAAAAGTATGATATTATAGTTTCATATTCGCCAAGAGGCGATTTTATTTTTAGATAACTTAATTAATATGGAAATTAGAAATATTGCTATAATTGCACACGTTGACCACGGTAAAACAACTCTCACAGATGAGCTTATGAAGCAGTGTGGAATGGTGGAAGAAGGCGTATCTATGGACTCAAACGCCCTAGAACTTGAGCGCGGAATTACTATTTATTCAAAGAATACATCTGTTAACTATAAGGGTGCAAAGATAAACATAGTTGATACTCCAGGTCACGCGGACTTCGGCTCTGAAGTTGAGCGTGTTTTGCGTGCAATTGACTCTGTTCTTCTTCTTGTGGATGCCCAGGAAGGTCCTATGCCTCAAACCAGATTTGTGCTAAAGAAGTCTCTTGAGCTTGGTCTTAAACCAATTGTGGTTATAAATAAAATAGACAAGCCAGCTGCAAATCCAGACCGTGTTCACGAAGAAGTACTTGAATTATTTCTAGAGCTTGGTGCAAATGAAGAGCAAATTAATTTCAAAACTATTTATGCTATTGGTAAGCAAGGTAAGGCTTTCCTAAAATTGGGTGATGATTCAAAAGATCTAACCCCTCTTTTGGATTTGATTTTGGATGAAGTGAAGCCAGCATCTATTGATGAGGATAAATCATTTGTCTCTCAAGTTTTCAACCTAGGTTATGATAATTTCTTGGGTCGTTTAGCTATTGTGCGTGTTTATGGTGGTAGTATCAAAACAGGTTCTCAAATCATAGTAAAGAATACAAACGGAACAGCTCGTAATGCTCGCATAACCAAAATGTTTACTTTTGAAGGATTAAACAGAACCGAAGTAGAAAGTGTTAGTTCTGGAGATATTGCCATCATTGCAGGGATCCCAGATGTCTTTATTGGTGAGACAATTTGTATTGATGCAAATACAGAAACTTTGCCTTCTATTGCAATTGATGAGCCAACAATCTCTCTAAATTTCTTGGTTAACGATTCTCCTTTTTGTGGACGTGAAGGCAAATATGTTACAAGTCGCCAAATCAGAGAAAGATTAGAGAAAGAATTAGAAATCAACGTTGGTCTTAAAATAAATTTTGATGGAACTGATCAGGAGGAGCAGCAGGAAGGATATTTGGTTTATGGTCGCGGGGAATTACACATTGCGATTCTTCTTGAGAATATGAGACGTGAAGGATATGAATTACAAGTCTCTCAGCCTCACGTAATTATCAAAGAAGAAAATGGTCAAAAATTAGAACCTTACGAAGAGGTAACAATTGATGTTCGCAACGATGTCTCTGGTGCCGTAATTGAGAAATTAACTGCTCGTCGTGGAATCATAACTCATATGCATGACAAGGAGGGGATTGTCCGTATGCTTATTGAAATACCTACTCGTGGTTTACTCGGATACCGAGGCCAGTTCGTTGTTGATACTAAAGGTGAAGGTATTCTAGCTTCACGTTTTGTGGGATTCAAGGAATATGCCGGCGAAATCAAGAAAAGAGACGTTGGTTCCATGACTTCTATGGTTACTGGCAAGGTGGCAGCTTTCTCTCTTTGGACACTTCAGGAAAGAGGTATGCTTTATGTGGAGCACGGTGATGAGGTCTATGAAGGTATGGTTGTTGGAAATGTTACAAAGGGTGATGAAATGGTAGTGAACCCTACAAAAGGTAAACAGCTTTCAAACATGCGTTCTTCTGGTGCAGATGAAGCTATAAACGTAAAACCTCCTTATAAAATAAGTATAGAAAGAGGTTTGGAAATTATGGCCGATGATGAATATCTGGAAATTACTCCTAAAAATGTTCGTTTACGCAAAAAGTTATTAACAGAACAAGATAGGTCAAAAGCGAAGACTGCAGCCAATAAAAATAAGGCCTAAATAGGATTTGACTTTATCCGAGAGTAATGATATTATAAAAATCGTATAAATCAGTAGAAATTAATTATTAATTTAATTTATAAAAAAATGGCTAATACTGTTACATTTAAACCAAAACAAGTTACAAAAAAGATACTTTCAAACCTTCCACCAAGAGCTCACGAAGTTATTGTAAACCGTTTTGGTCTTACAGAAGATGGAGAAAGAAAGACCCTGGAGGCTATAGGCAAAAAGTATGGCATAACACGTGAACGCGTACGTCAGATTGAAAATTCAGCTCTAGCACTAATCAGAAAATCAGAAAATTTCAAAAGTGAAAAGGCTGTATTTGAAGAGCTCAAGAAACTTATGCACACAATGGGTGCAATTGTTTCAGAAAGTGACTTCTTAAATCATCTTTCAAAAGATAAAATAGTTCAAAACAATATACACCTATATTTGACCCTAAGTGAAGATTTTACCAAGCACAAAGAAGATGCTCATTTCAAGACACGCTGGACTGTAGATAGTGATATCTCAGAGCAAGTTCACAAATCACTGAAGAAGCTTTACGAAAATCTTTCTGATGATCAGTTAATTCCAGAGGGTGAATTAGTTTCAAAGTTCTTAGAAGAAGTTAATGATCTTTCCGAACAATATAAGAATGAAGAAATTGCAAAGAGATGGCTTTCAATATCTAAAACCCTAAACAAGAACCCATTGGGAGAGTGGGGTAAGTCAAATTCTTCTTCTATTAAAGCTCGTGGAGTTAAGGATTATGCTTTCCTTATGATGCGTAAGCATGGTAGCCCTATGCACTTCAGAGAAGTTGCCAAGGCTGTCGCAGATACTTTTGGTAAGAAATGTCACACTGCTACTTGTCACAATGAACTTATAAAGGATTCTAGATTTGTTTTAGTTGGAAGAGGAATCTATGCATTGTCTGAATGGGGATATAAGTCTGGAGTAGTTCGTGATGTTATCAAGGAGCTTTTAGATAAGAATGGTCCAATGAGTAAGGATGATATCGTTGATCAGGTTATGAAGGAAAGATATCTCAAAAAGAATACTATTTTAGTGAATTTACAAAACACAAAATATTTCAAGAAAAACAAAGCAGGTCTCTATACAGCTTGCTAAAAAAAATAAAACTCTCAAGGTTCACTTGGGAGTTTTATTTTGTGAAAATATGTTATAATAAACACATGTACAATCGTGGTTTTATAAACATTGTTCTGATTCTCTTAGGAATTATGCTGATTGCTGTACTTTTTGGATTTTTTACAACACCAACTCTCAGAGTTTGGTAGTTTAGCTTTAATATGCTTCAAGATTTTTTTAATACACATAACATAAATCTGTTACAAATATTGATTGTTGCAATAGGTTATTTGATGCCTATTCCTTTGTCGGTTATTGCTTTGAATCTTTGGCATCATTATAGGCAGGAGAGATTTATTATGGGGATCAAATGGGTTCTTTTGGAAATTCAGGTTCCTCGTGAAGTGGTTAAGTCTCCAGCCGCAATGGAATTAATATTCACCAACGCTCTTTATCATAAATCTGGTAAAGGTTTTTGGGAACAATATATCCAAGGTGCGCCTTGGTTTTGGTTCTCTTTGGAAATTGCCTCTATAGATGGACGAGTTCATTTCTTTATTAGAACTCCAACCAGAATTCGAAACTTAATAGAAACTCAAATTTACGCTCAGTATCCTCAAGCTAAGGTTGTAGAAGTTGATGATTATGTTTTTCATGTACCTCAATATAGGAAAGATGGAGATTGGAATGTCTGGGGTTGTGAGTTTACTAAAGGTAAAGAGGATTTTCTTCCAATCAAAACTTACAAAGGTTTTGGTGATGATATGAAGACTGGTGTGAAGGAAGAATACAAGATTGATCCGATAACGCCAATGATTGAATACTTGGGTTCTTTACCAAAGGGTCAGCAGGTCTGGATACAGTTTGTTGTGAGATGGAGTATTAAAAAGTATCATAGTCATAAAACTGGAAAGCATGTGGACTTCAATGAGGCTGCTAGGGAATTTGTTGAGAAGTTACTAGATCCATACAGTAGATCACAGAAAGACGAAGAGTTTGCTGGTAGATTCATGAAGCAGATTGTTTTGCCCGAGCACATGAAGATCGTAATTACTTCTGTAACAGAAGGTTTGTCCAAGGTTCACTTTGATTGTGGTATTAGACTTGTAGCACTTTCTGATAAGAAGATTTGTACAGAAGATCAGTTCCAAAATCTTCGTCGTGAGGTGCGTCTGCTTTTCCGTCAGTATGCAATGCCGAATGTGAATGAATTGGAGCGTATAAATTCTACACAGTTCGATGCTCCATGGTCAGACCCTACAGGCTTGGCTTTGGCAAAGCTCAAGAAGAGAGTGCTTAACTTTTATAGAATGAGGACATTTTTCCATCCACCACTTCAGTATTCTACTCAATATCCGAAGCTTTTAAGTGCCTTCTTCCCATCGAATAATCCTAGAATTTTTGTTCTTTCAGCTGAGGAACTTGCGACACTTTATCATTTCCCAAGTATGGGAACAGAGACTCCAAGCTTCAAGCGTATCGAGTCAAAGATTGCAAAGCCACCTTCAAACCTACCTATTTAATATTTATGGATAATTTAGAAGAAAATATAAAAACTGAAAACAAGGAATCAATAGCTACTCCGGTAGGGGTAGCTATTGTAAAAACAAGAACAATTTTTATTGGTCTTGTTTTGGCTTTTGCTTTTTTGTTCTATATATTTTTTTTACATTCCCCAAATAGAGATAGGGATGTAATTATTCATATCTCTCCAAAGGATTCTGTCGGACAAATATCAGACAAACTAAAAGAAAAAGATGTTATCTCTAGTGGATTTGCTTTCAAGTCTGTTTTAAGAGTTTTTTCCTCTGATAAGCACATTGTTTCCGGTGATTATTTATTTAAAAAAGGGGAGAGTCCCGTGAGAGTCATTTCACAAATTATTTTAGGTAAGCATGGAATAGAAAAAGTAAGAGTGACACTCAAAGAAGGCGTGACAAATGAAGAGATTGCAGATATTTTATCTCAAAAAATTGCATCTTTTAATAAAGAGGAATTTATGAAAGATGAAAGAGTTAAAGAGGGATATCTTTTCCCTGATACTTATTTCTTTTATCCAATGACAACTGCCAGTGAAGTTGTGGATGAGTTAACTGGTAATTTCAATAAGAAAATATCTTCCTTAGATGAAGAGATTAAAAGATCTGGGAAAAATTTGTCCGATATTATTGTAATGGCTTCTATTTTGGAAAAGGAAGCCAAAGGGGAAAGGGATGCTTATGCTATTTCTGGAATTCTTTGGAAAAGAATTAAAATAGGCATGGCTTTACAAGTTGACGCTGCTCCTGTAACTTATGATGAGGCTGGCTTACCGAAGAGTCCTATATGTAATCCTGGGCTTGTTTCCATAAAGGCAGCCATTAGTCCAGAATCTTCACCTTATCTATTCTATTTACATGATGATAATGGTCAGGTTCATTTTGCACTTGATTTCAGTGAGCATAGAAGTAATATAGCCCACTATTTAAAATAAAATGATTTTAAAATTAGAAAAACAAAAAGAATATGAGTTACTAGATTCTGGTTCTGGTTTGAAACTGGAACGATATGGTGATTTTGTGATGTCTCGTCCTGATCCTGAAGCTCTTTGGAAAAAAAGTTTAGACGAGAATGAATGGAGCAAGGCCAGTCTTGTCTTTGAACGTAGCGGTACGAAGAGTAAATGGATTATCAAGAATGGTGTTCCTAAAAACTGGAATATAAATTTTGGTGGTTTTGATTTTAATATTAAGCCTACGTCATTCAAGCATATTGGACTTTTTCCAGAGCAGTTACCAAATTGGCAATGGATGGAAGAATTAATTAAAGGAGAAAAAAGGGAAGTTTCAGTTCTGAATCTTTTTGCTTATACTGGTGGGGCAACTATTGCGGCTGCTAAGGCAGGAGCTTTAGTTTGTCATGTGGATGGTTCAAAGAGTGCTGTTGAGTGGGCACGCCTAAATGCTGAAATTTCTGGATTAAAAGATGCTCCGGTTAGATGGATTATAGAAGATGTGGTTTCTTTCTTAAAAAGAGAAATAAAGAGGGGAAGGAAATATGATGCCATAATTATGGATCCTCCATCCTTTGGACATGGTCCCAAGGATGAGCTTTGGAAAATAGAAGAAGATTTTCTAATTCTTATGGATTTATGTAAACAGGTTTTATCTGATGATCCATTATTTGTTTTAATAAATGGTTATACCGCTGGATATTCCTCTATTGTTTATGAGAATAATTTGAAGGAATTAATGAAAGATTTTAATGGTAAAATAGAAGGAGGAGAATTAGTTATAGAGGAAACTATAAACAAAAGATTACTACCCGCAGGAATATTCTCTAGATGGAGTAAAAATTAGGTAATAGTGACTAGTTGTTAGTGATTAGTATAAAATGCGAAAGAAAATAAGTCTTTGAGAAATGCCTTGCACAGGGCGACGGCCCGAGCAGAGCAAATTTCTAGCAAGAAATTATGTGTGCATTTCGAGAAGAGCTTATTTTATGTAGCATTATTTAACGAATGAAATCAATAAATAAAACTGTATTTGTGGGTGTATCAGGAGGAGTTGATTCTTCTGTTGCTGCCGCGCTTTTAAAGGAACAGGGATACAATGTCGTTGGCGTTTTTATTCGTACCTGGTCGCCGGATTTTATAGAATGTACTTGGAAGGATGAAAGACGAGATGCAATGCGGGTTTGTGCCCATTTGGATATTCCATTTTTAGAATGTGATGCTGAAGAGGCCTACAAAAAGGGTGTGGCGGACTATATGATAGAAGAGTACAAAAATGGAAGAACTCCAAACCCTGACGTTATGTGTAATCGTGAAGTGAAGTTTGGGGTGTTCTGGAGATTTGCAAAAGAAAACGGCGCAGATTTTATTGCAACCGGACATTATGCCGTCTGCGAAGAAAGAAATAGTTTGCGAGAAGCGACGGGTGGGGGCGTGCTGTTTTTAAGTACTCCTAAAAATGGGGTTAAGGAGCTTCGAGAAAAGCTATTTCTTTTGAAGCAAAGCCCTGATGAAAATAAAGACCAAGTTTATTTCTTGTGGACATTAACACAGGAAGATTTGAGTCATACACTTTTCCCGATTGGACACTTAAAGAAAACAAAGGTTCGTAAATTAGCAGAAAAATATAAACTACCAACTTCTACCAAGAAGGACAGCCAAGGTGTTTGTTTCCTTGGCCCTTTGGATATGAAAGATTTTCTAAAACATTATATTGAAGAAAAAAAGGGTGATGTTCTGAGTGAAGATGGTGAAATTATTGGAAATCACGATGGTGTGTACTTCTTTACCTTGGGTGAAAGACACGGATTTAATATTACAGACAAGAAATACAAAACTGAACCTTTGTATGTAATATCCAAAGACATTAAAAATAATACCCTTACTGTTTCAAAAAATAAGATAGCCCAAAATGGTCTCGAGCTAAAATCTATTAATTGTACAAAGGTTAATTGGATAGCTTTTAATCCTGAGGAAGGAAATGATTATAAGGCTCAAATAAGATATCATGGAGAGTTCTTGAAGTGTTCTATTAAACCATTAAATAATAATGATATTTTGGTCACTTTTGATGAACCTATATATGTAGATAAAGGGCAATCTATTGTTTTCTATGATGGGGGTATTTGCTTGGGTGGGGCCGTTGTGGGATAATTAAAGTACATTAGTAATTAATTTTTAACACCATGATGCTTTTCGAAAAATTTGATAAAAGCTTAAAAGATATTGTTTTCGTTTATACTATTTGCGGCTCATTGGATGAAGCACGTGATATAGGTTATTCTGCTATCGGTGAGAAGTTGGCAATCTCGATGGATTGTTGGCCTATTCATTCTGTTTATCCTTGGCAAAATGTAATGCAAGAGGTTGATCAGTTTATGTTAATGTTTGGAACACAAAAAGCTTTGGGTGAAAAATTAGTAAAGCATATTGAGTCCGAGCATTCCTATAAAATACCGATGGTTGTTGTTTGTAATACAAACATGGCAAATCTTCCTTACTCGCTTTGGGTGGAGAATACATTGAGCGAAGAGACAAAATTTATAGCAGATGATGGTGTACACAATAAATCAGATGTGAATAGCTTAAATAAGCTTAAATAATTTAGTTTTTATAAATAGTTTTGATATAATATAAATATGGAAAATATTTTTAATGGTGCAACTTTAAGTATTACTTTGCGTTTGTTTATTGCTTTGATGTTGGGTGTGGTTATAGGGACCGAGCGTGTGTGGGCTCACAAGACTGCCGGTATGAGAACTTATGCTCTTGTTTCTATGGGTTCTGCTTTGTTTGTGATAGTTTCAAACGAGATGGTTAATTATTTTTCAGTTTTTCCCGGAATGAATCCTTTGATGATAGTTTCTCAGATTGTTGTTGGTGTTGGATTCTTGGGCACAGGATTAATATTCTCTAGAGACTCTAAAGTTATGGGCCTTACTACTGCGACGGGGCTTTGGGTAGCAGCAGGAATTGGTATGGCTGCTGGGGCTGGACTGTTCAATATCGCAATTGTTGCGACACTTCTAACTCTTTTCATTTTTGTAGTGCTTTGGTTTATTGAAAAAAGGATTAAGAAGAGTAGATATTACCAAGAAGATAATATTGAAAGCTTATAATTAAAAGCCCTCAGGCCTTGGCCTGAGGGCTTTTATATTTGGCTTTTTTAGTATAACCCTGTAGTGAATTTTGGCGATTTGATTATTGTTGTTGTGTATTGTTTGGAAAACTTTGCCAAAATCTACTACAGGGTATAATATAATCACATATGACATCAAATGAAATCCGTCAAAAGTTTTTAAAATTTTTCGAAAGTAAGAATCACAAAATAATACCATCAGCGTCTTTAATACCAGAGAATGACCCTTCTGTTCTTTTCAATACGGCCGGTATGCAGCCGCTTGTGCCTTATCTTTTAGGGCAGAAGCACCCTATGGGTATTCGTTTGGCTGATGTCCAGAAATGTGTGCGTACTGGTGATATAGATGATGTTGGTGATAATAGGCACTGTACATTTTTTGAAATGTTAGGTAATTGGTCACTAGGTGATTATTTCAAAGAAGAAGCAATTGCTTTCTCTTTTGAATTTTTAACTTCCAAGGAAGTTGGACTTGGCCTCGATATAAACAGGCTTTATGTTACAGTTTTTGAAGGTAATGCGGACGCTCCTCGTGATATTGATGCAGCAGGTATTTGGAAAAAATATTTACCAGAAGGAAAAATTTATTTCCTACCTGCAAAGAATAATTGGTGGAGTGCCGGGGACAATGGTCCTTGTGGTCCTGATACGGAAATTTTCTATGATACAAATGATATTCCTCTCGGTGATATGTCTCACGATGAATTTGTAAAAGCTGATGATGAGGGTAGGGTGATAGAAATCTGGAACAATGTTTTTATGGAATATGAAAAGGCGGATGGAAAAGTCGTCGGCAAGCTTGCGCAGCACAATGTTGATACTGGTATGGGTCTTGAAAGAATTTCAATGGTCTCCCAGGGTGTTCAAACTGTTTTTGATACTGATTTATTTACACCAATTCTAAATAAAATAAGAGAGGGTGCTGCCATTTCTGATTTAAGAATTGAAAGAATTATTGCCGACCATATTAGAACTACCGTCTTTATGATTGGTGATGGTTCAATACCTGCCAATGCAGGATCTGGATATGTCCTAAGAAGAATTATCCGCCGCGCAGTTCGCTTTAGTGACAAGCTTGGACTCAAGCCTGGCTCATTAAATGATTTAGCAGAAATAGTTATTCGTGAATATGTCTCTGCTTATCCTGAATTAGAAAAGAATAAAAATGTAATTCTTGAGGAGGTTAAGAAAGAAGAAGATAAATTTAGACAGACACTAGAGAAGGGTTTGAAAGAATTCGAAAAAGGTATTTTGGGTCTTGGTGAAGTTTCTTTTGGTGAATATACATTAGGAGAAGGTAAAAGTTATATTAATGATGATTTAGCCTTTAATTTATATCAATCGTATGGTTTTCCGATTGAATTAACAATTGAAGAAGCAAAAGAAAGAGGAATGGAAGTTGATATCGAAGGATTTAATAAAAAAATGGAAGAACATCAGAAGCTTTCACAGACTGCATCGGCTGGAATGTTTAAGGGGGGGCTTGCAAATCATAGCGAGAAGACTATTCGCTTGCACACTGCACACCACTTACTTCTTGCAGCATTGCAAAGTATAGTGAGTCCTACTATCAAACAACGCGGAAGTAATATTACCGAGGAGCGTCTGCGTATTGATTTCATGTTTGACCGCAAGTTTACCGATGAAGAGAAGAAAAATGTGGAAGATTGGGTAAATGATAAAATCGAGAAAGGATTAAATGTTGTCCGCCGAGAAATGCCCTTAGTGGAGGCTGAAAAGCTTGGAGCTGAGATGGAATTCGGTGCCAAGTATCCAGAAGTTGTTTCAGTATACTTTATAGAGGATGAAAATGGGGGAGTAATATCAAAGGAATTCTGTGGTGGTCCTCATGTGACAAATACAAAAGAACTGGCGGCTAATCCCGGTGGAACGCCCAAGCATTTCAAGATTCAAAAGGAAGAAGCTTCTTCCTCTGGTGTCCGCCGAATAAAGGCTATTCTAGAATAAACCTAATAAAATATAAATCCTCCAGATAGGGGTTGAACCCCTATCTGGGGGATTTTGTTAGTTTTTGGTGATATTGACATTTAGCATAATTTGTGATAAAATACGGGTAAATTAAGGAATCTGAGTAAAGCAGATATTTTTCTGTTTTATCTAGATTCTAAAAAGAAATAATTAAATTTTTTATATTTTTTAACTAAATTTTTCCGATCATGAAAAACTTTTTTTATTTTTGTATGTTCGTTGTAATTTGTGTTATTCCTTCGTCTTGTCAAAAAGACGAGATGTTATCACCGGCCGATATTTCAAATATTAAGGCCCAGTTAGTTTCTGTTCCAGATCTCACCAAAGAAGAAGTTCAAAATTTTCTATCGGGCGGGTTGAAATCTGCTCAGATTGAAGATGATGATGTTATGGTGATGCTACTTCCTTTAGATATTTCAACAACCTATGTTTCTGATGGTACTGCTATTAAATATTTCATATATTATGAAATAAATTTAAGCGGTCACCGCCAGAAAGTTTTTACCATTAGCCAAATTTTTGTGGTAAAAGATGGGAAGGTTGATTTGTCTAACTACTCCTTAAAGAAGCAGATTGGATGCCCTTTCAATAGATCTTTTTCTCTTGATAGTCCGGACAACGTTTCTCAAATCAATTATTTCTTTCATTTTAAAGATGGAAGAGAATTAATGTATGTTGGTGAACAGAACAATGGATACAATGTTTTATTACCACCAATTGCCGATGGTCAATGGCAGTTATCTGTATCTTATTTTGATGGAGATATGTCACAGGAATGTAATTCTGAACTTGTTAATTTTAATGATGATATTATAAAACTTAAAATAAATATTAAGGAAAGTAATATTTTGTCATATTTAAAAATTGACAGGAATATGTTTAATGGAGTCTATATGTGCTTGATTGTTGGTCAGGATACTGAAACCTCAGATCATAAATTTATGAGTTATAAACCAATTTATGATGACAATCTGGACCTGTCTAATGTTATGATTCCAACCTCATTCAAAATAATTAAATATATACGTTTATATTATATGAATGGCTATGTTGAACATTATAATACTGTGGTAGATGTAAATTCTCCTACAGAAGGACCTGTAAACTACAAGTTAAAGACAGAATAAAAAAATATTTTAGTGCCGGATATCGAAAGATGTCCGGTACTTTTCGTTTTGGTTGGATAAAAGAAAATAAAAGCATCGGATTATACACAATAATCCGATGCTTTTTCGGTTTTTTATAGTATAATATTTATACGTATGGGATTTTTATTTTCATCATCTAAAAAAGAAAAATTAGTTGCCATTTTTGATGTGGGTTCTGGAAGTGTGGGCGGTGCGCTTATAGCTATGCCAAATGATAAAAAGGAACTTCCTACTATAATTATCTCGACTCGCGTTGAAATTGTTGAAAGAGAGGAGATAAATTTTAATCTCTTTTTGAAAGACATGAACCTAGCTTTAGGGTTTGCTGCTAGGAATATTTATAATAGTAAAAAGGGGGCTCCAGACCAGATTGTTTGTGTCCTTGCCTCACCTTGGTATATTTCGGAAACAAGGTTGGTAAAAATGTCTCGAGATAGCTCTTTTACTTTTACAACCAAGATTGTGGATGAATTACTAGCCAAGGAAATGTCCTCTTTGGATTCTTTGTATAAAGCTAAATATGGTGATACGGACAGCTTACCAGAAGTTATTGAGAATCCAGTCGTAGGGGTATCTCTCAATGGCTACCATGTAGGTGATCCATTGGGTAAAAGAACTCGCTCAATAGAAATGAATATGGTTATTTCTATGTCACCAAAGATTTGTTTGGATAGAATAAGAGAAACTCTTTCAAAGAGTTTTCATCACACACCGGTTTCTTTCTCTTCTTTTATGACGGCTTCATTTATTTCTGTTCGCGATAGATATATGAGTAATGATTCATATCTGGTGATGGATATAGGAGGAGAAGTAACAGATATAGGAATTGTTTCAAAAGGAGTTTTAAGAGAATCATTATCTTTCCCTTATGGACGTAAAACTGTTTTCAGAGAAATTGCCAAGAAATTAAAAATAGAACTACGTGATTCTTATGAATTATTTAATTTGTATACCAAAAACACTTTGTCTGAAAAACAAAAAGAAAAGTTAATTCCTGTTCTAAAATCTGTCGAAAGGGCTTGGGGTAACTCATTTAAGGAGTGTATCAGTACTTTGCCTAAAACTTTAACATTACCAAACATCACATTTTTAACTATTGACCCAGATGTGAAGGATTGGTTTGTTAATATTATGAACGATGGAGATTATATCAAGTCTATGGTTCCTGGTGGTAAGTTTACCCTAGTAACATTAGACGGCCCAGAATTTTTAAATATGTGTAATGTCAAGAATTCTACTTGTGATCCTTTTATGATGATTGAAGCTATAAGTGTATCAAGAAAAATGGAATTATATGAATAAGAAATTTGAAGATGTAAAAATAAATACAAAGAGAATTCCAGTTACAGTAAAGAAACCTGCTGAGAGGACTCCTGTTTCGGATGTGGAGAATCATAATCCTACTAGGAATATTCCAACGGAGGATAAATATCAATTCTTGGATAAAAGAGTCAAGAAGGAGGTTGGTAGTGAAAAAAGAATTTTTCAAACGCCCGTAGAGTATAAAACCAAAAGAAAAAGTAGTTCTAGAGGATGGATTCTTTTCTTGTTTATTTTGGCTTTTCTTGGGGTCGCCTTTTATATGCTTTCAACTACATTTTTCCATGCCAATGTCACGGTAGTAGCCAAGAATAAGGTTTTTGAATTAAAAAATCAGAAGTTTTCTGCTGAGAAGGAAAAAACAGCCGGCACTGTGCCATTTACTCTCACTATGGTATCTGGTGGTGAGTATAAGGATATTGTTTTAACTTCATCAAAAGAAGCTTCCGATAAAGCCAAGGGTAGTATTACTCTTTATAATGAATATAGTACAAAAGCTCTAAAGATAGCAGCTGGTACTTTCCTTGCTGATGAAAATGGTAAGAGTTATAAAACTGATGCCACTGCTACGATTCCTGGTTATACATTGGATAAGAGTAAAAAGATTATTCCTGGTCAAATCTCTGTAAATATTACCGCTTTTCTTCCTGGTGAGGCTTATAACGGAGAACCCAAGAGTTTTACAGTTACTTCATATAAAGGGACCGACAAGTTTAAAAAGATATATGGTAAAGCTAATACAAAGATGTCTGGTGGTGCTACTGGTCTAGTCTATATTATGGATGACAAGCAAGGGCTTGAGATTGAATCGATGGACTTTTCTAAACTAAAAGAAAAGTTATTGAGTAAGATAGAAGTTCCTCCAGGTTATGTTTTGTATAATGACACCGTAAGATATTCAATTGATTTTGATAAAAATTTAATTTCTAAATCTCCAGATACTAGGCTTGAGGTAAAGGGTACCGCCTCAGCTATGCTTCTAAAAGAAAGTGATTTGATAGATTATATTATCGACAAACTATTACCAGATATTTCTCCAAAAGAGCGAGCTCAAATAATTAAACCAGATATCAATGGATTAAAGTTTAATTTCTCTGATGAGAATCAGATAGTGGACAAAGAAGTAAAAAGTTTTGATTTTGAATTATCTGGTAATCTACCTATTAAATGGAATCCATACAGCGAAGAAATGAAAAAGGCTTTAGCAGGGAAGAATAAAAACGAAGCCCCAAATATATTCAAGCAAGATCCTGGTGTGTCATCAGCTTGGGTAAAGATAATACCTTTCTGGTCTAAAAATCTTCCATCTGACACTCAAAAAATTAATATTATTTTGCAATAGTTTCGTTCTATTACCATACATCCACATTTTTTTGTCAAAAATGTGGATGTAAAGATTGACGAAAAATTATTTTTTTGTTATGATAGGCATACATTAAATGAATCAAAGGGACGACAACAATACCGCCATAGGCATAGTCACAGAGGCACTTCCAAATACTCTCTTTCGAGTAGATCTAGGTGATGATAAAGTCATCATCTGCTATTTGTCTGGGAAGATGAGGATGCACAGGATTAAGGTCTTGCTGGGGGATAGAGTCGAGGTTCTCCTAGATCCATATGGTGGCAAAGGGAGAATAATCAAGAGAGGATAAACACCCCTTGCATTTTTATTTAAATAGTGTAGTATAATTCGATAACGCCAAGGTTAAATACAAGGGTTACGACCCTTATATTTTTCTTTCGCTTTATAGAGAATATTATGAAAATTAAATCAGCAGTAAAAAAAATCTGTGCGAAGTGTAAAATGGTAAAACGGGAAGGTCATCTCCGTGTTATTTGTTCTAATCCTAAGCATAAGCAAAAACAATAATTTATATGAGAATTCTTGGTATAACAATCCCTAATAATAAACACCTAGACGTTGGGCTTACAGCTCTTTATGGAATCGGTATTTCTAGAGCCCGCGCTATATTAAAAGAAGTAAACATTGATCCAAATATTAAAGCTGATGCTTTAACAGTCGATCAAGAGAACGCTATCCGTAAGGTTATCGAAACAATGACAATCGAAGGAGCTCTAAAGCGTGAAATTGCTTCAAATGTAAAAAGACTAAAAGACATCAAGGCATACAGAGGAGTAAGACATATGAGAAGATTGCCTGTAAATGGTCAAAGAACAAAAACAAATTCTAGAACAATAAGAGGTAACGTACGTAAAACAATGGCATCTGGTCGCCGCAAGGAAAGTAAAACATAATTAATATCAATATGGGAAAAGTAAAAATTATAACTAAAGAAGAAGGAAAAGAAGCCGGAGTAGATGCTCCTGTAGCAGTTAAGACTTCAGGTAAAGCTCCTAAGAAAAAGATTGTTGCTGGAACTCTAAACGTTGAGGCTACATTTAACAACACAAAGGTTGTTCTATCTGACAAGGAAGGTAACACACTATTCTGGACATCAGCAGGTTCTCTTGGATTCAAGGGGGCAAAGAAGGGTACTCCATTCGCAGCTTCTAAAGCCGGATCAATCATTGGTGAAAAAGCTAAAGCTTTAGGTATTAAGGAAGTTGATGTAAAAGTTAAAGGAGTCGGTAGCGGTCGTGAACCTACAATCCGTGCATTTATGGCTTATGATATAGAAATTTCTGGAGTGAAAGATTTAACACCAGTTCCTCACAACGGTCCAAAGCCAAAGAAGCCAAGAAGAGTCTAGTTTAATTAAAAATTACGAATTAAGATTTAAGATTTAGAATGAAACAAGTTAAAAAATACAAAATAGGAAGAAGATTGGGTGCTGGAGTTTTTGAAAAATGCCAAACTGCAAAGTTCGTGGCTTCTGAAGCACGCCATGCTAAAAATTCTAAAAACAGGAAACCAAAAATGCTTTCTGGTTACGCTCTTCAATTCGTAGAGAAACAGAAGGTTCGTTTTATGTATGGTGTTAGTGAAAAACAACTATCAAATTATATTAAAGAAGCTGTTTCAAAGAAAGGTGCACAAGCAAACGAAGTATTGTTTGAATTGCTTGAAACAAGACTTGATAACGTTGTTTACAGACTAGGACTTGCTCACACACGCAGACTTTCTCGTCAAATGACATCACATGGCCACATAACAGTAAATGGAAAGAAGACAAATGTTCCTTCTTTACAAGTTAAAGTTGGGGATGTTATTGCGGTTCGTGAAGGTAGTAAGAAGAGTGCTTTGTTTACAAATTTGGCAACAAAGCTCAAGGATTATACTTCTCCAAACTGGTTAAGTTTAAATATTGAAACACTAACTGGTAAGGTTGCTGGTAAGCCTAAGAATATCGAAGGCTTCCTAGACCTTAATACAGTGCTTGAATTCTATAGTCGTTAACATTACTAGCGTATGGTTTATTTTAATAAATAATTTATTGCGATTTTTATCGCAAATATCATATGTCTGATTTAAATATCATATTACCATCAAAATTATCTATCATTTCTGAAGCCGACACAAAAGGCGTTTATGAAATCGATGGTCTTTATCCAGGGTACGGACATACCCTTGGTAATTCTCTACGCCGTATAATCCTTTCTTCTCTATCTGGTGCAGCTATTACATCTCTAAAGATAGACGGTGTTGATCATGAGTTTGCTACTATAGATGGAGTAAAAGAAGACGTTATAACAATCCTACTAAGATTAAAGCAGGTTCGTTTTCGTCTACTTACAGATGAACCTCAGACAGTTAAGCTATCAGTAAAGGGTCCTAAGACAGTCACTGCAGGTGATATTGAAGTAAGTGGTCAAGTAGAAATCCTAAACAAGGATTTGTATATTGCTGAAGTTACAACAAAGTCATCACTTTCTATTGAAATGACAGTAGAAAAGGGCTTGGGATTCGTGCCTAAGGATGTTCACCAAAAGGAAAAAAATGAAGTTGGTACTATTTCAGTAGATGCCATCTTCACACCTATCCGCCGTGTAGCCTATGAAGTAGAAAACATGCGCGTTGGCGACAAGACAAACCACAATCGTTTACGTATGACAATCGAGACAGATGGAACAATTACTCCAAAGGAAGCTCTCGAGAAGGCAATCGTAATCATGGTAGAACAATTACAAGCAATTATCGGATTCACTGTTGCAAATAAGTCACTACCAAAGGTAGAGGAAGAAGGTGAAGTTAAGGAAGAAGAAAAAGAAGAGAAACCTGAAGCAAGTGAATTTACAGATATCCTAAAGACTCGCATTGATACCCTAAACCTTTCAACTAGAACACTTAATGCATTAACAGAAGCAAATATCCGCACTATCGGTGGTATAGCAAGAAAGAAAAAGGAAGACTTGCTAGAGATAGATGGAATTGGCGATAAAGGTATTCAAGAAATAAAGAAAGTACTTGGAGAATACGGTATAACACTTAAGTAATTAGTAAAGTAATAAGTAAAAATATATGAGACACGGTAATAATGTAAGAAAATTTGGAAGAAATAAGAACCAGAGACATGCCTTGATGAAAGGTCTTATGTTGGCACTTATTGCACATGGCAAGATTGAGACTACAGAAGCCAAAGCAAAAGAACTACGCCCTGCAATTGAAAAGCTAGTTACAAAGGCAAATCTTGGAACTTTAGCTTCAAGAAGATTAGTTATTGGACGCCTTTATGGTTTAACAGCTGAAGCAACAAAATTAATCGACACCATCGCTCCTAAGTACAAGGGTCGCACAGGGGGCTACACACGTATAACAAAGCTTGGAATGCGTGCTGGAGATGCAAGTAAGATGGCAGTAATTGAATTTATATAATATTATGACAACAGTACACACAATCGATGCAGAAGGAAAGACACTAGGACGAGTAGCCAGTGCTGCCGCAAAAGCTCTTATGGGCAAAACAGCACCTGACTATGTTGCAAACAAAGTTGCAGATGTCCGTGTTTATATCAAAAACGCATCTAAGACAAAAATGTCAGAGAAGAGAATGAAGGAAACCCTACACGAAACTTACTCTGGTCAACCTGGTGGATTTAGACTTCACACAAATGAAAAGATAATATCAAAGAAAGGCTGGGCCCACATTTATGAACTTGCTGTATACGGAATGCTTCCATCAAACAAACTACGTCCTTTGATGATGAAACGTTTAACAATAACTGATTAAAGATATATGACAGAAACTAAAATAATCAAAACAACAAAACCTGCCCGCAGTGCTTCGAGCACAGCTCGTGCAGGCGGGGAATACTACAGAGCTATCGGCCGCCGCAAGACTGCTACAGCTTCAGTACGTTTGTATAAGGCAAGTAAAACTACTTATACAATCAATGGTAAGGATTTCACTGAATACTTCCCAACAGCTGAGCTAAAGAAGATTGTGACTGGTGCTTTTGAGACAGCAACTCCTGCAGAAAAGTTTGAAGTTGTTGCTACTACAAAAGGAGGTGGCTCACACGCTCAAGCAGAAGCTGTTCGCCATGGTATCTCACGTGCTCTCGTAATCTACGATACAGAACTAAGATCACCACTCAAGAAGGCAAAAATGCTTAAGCGTGATCCTCGTCAAGTGGAAAGAAAGAAATTCGGTCTCAAAAAAGCCCGCAAGTCTCCACAGTGGTCAAAACGTTAATATTGTTTTTGAAAAATCTGACTTTGAAAAAGGTCAGATTTTTTGTATAATCTAGTAGTACTTGTCCCGTAGTAAATTTTCGATTATTTGAGGTTATAAAAATACGGGATATTGTAATGATTATATAAGGTCAAAATTATAAGAAATATTAAATTTTACTATTGGGATGGATAAAGATGAAGAAACAAAAAAAGAAGATCGAGTAAATTTTGAAACAAGGCCTTTTGCCGAGGATGACATAATGGAGCCAGAAATAAGCTATGTGGCTAGTACTGAAGATGGGGAAGCTCTGCCTACCAAGGATGTAGCAAAGAAGCTTCGTGAAGAAATAAAGAAGTTACAAAAAGAACGTGATGAATATCTTACTGGTTGGCAGCGTGCAAAGGCGGACTATATAAATCTCCAAAAGGAGCTTGATCAGGCTCGTGTTGCCACATCATTGGTTGCAAAAGAAAGAATGGTGGGGGAGTTACTTCCAGCCTTGGATAGTTTCGATATGGCCTTTGCAAACAAGGAAGCTTGGGAGAAGGTAGATTCTAATTGGCGCGTAGGAGTAGAATATATCTATTCCCAATTAATGAAGGGTTTGGAAGATTCTGGTATTGAAAAGATTGATAAGGTTGGAGTTCCTTTTGATCCGAATCTTCATCACTCCATGGAGGCAGTAGAGACTGAAGATAAATCAAAAGATCATACAATTGAGAAAATAATTCAGATAGGGTACAAGGTTGGCGACCGTATAATACGCCCAGCTAAAGTAAATATTTACGAATACAATAAATAAAAAATAAAAAAGAGTAAGGTTAACCTTACTCTTTTTTATTTAAACAAAGTGAGAGAAATTCTTGTTCTGTTTCTTTGTCGATTTTATCTGTGACCATGATGATTAGTTCGGTTTTAAGTCCGAGATCATTTTTAATATTTGTGAATAGGTGTTCAAAAGGGTACATAGAAATCCAAACAGAATTTTTGACACAGACGAATCCAGCTTTCTTTAGTAGGTAGCGTAGAGCTTCGCGCTCACTTTTCCTTTCCTCTGGAATATCAAGGAGAACTATTCGCCATTGTCCATCCCAAGTGTTGCTAATGATGGCATTTTCACATTCAAGCTTAAGACTGTTAGCCTTCTTCTTACCTTCCTTTGTAAGCTTGGCATATTGCCTTTGCCCGGAATGTATACTTTCTATTATTCCAGCGTCCTTGAGGCTCTTTATAGAGCGATTTAGGGCATATTTACTGTCGTTATCTAGTATTATTCTATCCTCTAATTCAGAGACAGAGACAGCCGGCTTTTCCGATAGTATTTTAATAATTTTCTTTGAAAAATCACGCTTTTTCAT
>JACCEE010700643.1_pt1 | contig 21819 bp, 15 predicted proteins | sample 7449931 | NCBI WGS metagenome assembly JACCEE01 (sample SAMN15323457, study PRJNA562643) | freshwater metagenome | isolation source: river surface water | place: USA:Blue River Watershed | collected 2017-08-19 | reverse complement strand
CGACCCCGCCCTCGACGAAATCCGAATCGTCCCGCCGGCGCTCTTCCTCGATAAGCCATGCCGCAGCCTCCAATGAAACGAGCGCGACGGATTCGCCAAATCCGTTTTCATAACAACCGTCGCCAGAATGAAGAATTTCTTTTTTGCCGCACAGGGCCCCGATGAGCGCGCCCGCCCCGCTGTCGTTAAGGCCCGTCACGAGCCAGCGTTCGCCGTCCTTCATTGAAAAGGATACCGAACGTAGAATGGCGTTCGTGCCGTCGCGGATGTCGCAGTGCCTTAGTAAGATGCCCATGACGGGATCATAAACGTAACGCGAGTTTTGAAAAAGGGGTTGGCTAGTCTTCGCTGTAGAAACCATTTTCTTGGCTTCTATCGATAACCTCGCGGCTATATTCCCGCAGTTCCGGCGACGAGTCCCCGATGAAGCTTTATTATAGAAAGGATTTCATCCGAGGGGATATGTCTTACGAATTATGCGCGCAATCTCGAGGCGGGTTTTTTTCGCGGCATCCGTGCCGACGAGAGCGGTTTTTTGCATAAACCCTATATCGTATTCCCCGAATTCAGGACCGGCACCATAAAGGGCCAGACCCTCTCCGAAGGGGCTGTTCTCGAGCACTATTTGGGGTACAAGGCCTAAGCCTAGGCCAAGGCGGACAAGGGCAAGAACCGCCTCGTTACCCGCCGCCTCGGCGGCTATTTCCGGTTTGATTCCCCGAAGTCTGGCCCAACGATCGAAACGCTCCCTCGCCGGCCCCGTTTTTGGCAGGATCAGTGGGAGCCCGGTGAACGCGCTGACCGGTTTTTTTTCGAGACTCGCGGCCAGAAGGCCTGAGTTTTTCGGAGAGATCTTGTCTATGTCGAGGGCGAGGTTTCCGTATGCGCCCGATTTGGAGGCGACGAAAACAAGCGGGGTTTTCCGAACCGAGAAACACTCGATGTCGCGATACCCGTTTTGTGGAAGCGCGTCGAGCGCCAATTCGGCCCTGCCTTCCCGTATGGCGTCGGCCGCGTCCGAAGGGTCGCCGGTTTCCACGGACAGTTTTAGGGCGGGATGCTCCCGCGCCAGCGCTTCGGCGAGCGGCGGTAGGATGGAGTAACAGGCCGTTACGGACGCATACACGCGGAGTATCCCTCGAAGGCGGTCGTCCCTCTGGGAAAGTCGGAGTCGAGTATCGTCGCGTCGGTACACGCATTCGCGCGCGAAGGAAAGAAAAACCGAGCCCTCCGGAGTCAGAGAGACTTGTCGAGTGTCTCGAGAAAAGAAAACCACGCCCATTTCCTCTTCTAATCTTCCTATTAAACGGCTGAGCGCTGAGGGACTGAGGTGAATTTGCGCCGCGGCTTGGGCGAAATGAAGGGACTCGGCCAATGCAATAAAGGCTTCAAGCTCGTGGAAATCCATGCATGTATTATACAGTGTTAATGCAAGGTGTGCAACGCGGGGTTTTGACCAATGGTGTGTGAAACGCAATAAAGCAATGCAAATAATTCGCTTTACGCATTGCTTTAAAGAGGTTATAAACAGTAGATGTAAGGAGATAACCAGATGAACTATTTTAATTCTATACCGTGGCGCGTAGCGCTGAAGCAGCTTGGGACTTGCCGATTCATGGACAGGAACGAGTTTTCCGATGGCGCGACCGCGCTTAAGGGAAAGAAGATCGTAATCGTCGGATGCGGCGCCCAGGGGTTGAACCAGGGTCTTAACCTCCGCGACTCCGGTCTCGACGTCAGCTATGCGCTCCGTAAGGAAGCCATCGCCGAGAAGCGGGCCAGTTGGAAAAACGCGACCGAAAACGGCTTTAAGGTCGGAACCTATGACGAGTTGATCCCGTCGGCCGACGTAGTCGGTAACCTAACCCCGGACAAACAGCATTCACCCGTCATTAACGCGGTCATGCCGCTCATGAAGAAGGGCTCGGCCCTGTGGTACAGCCACGGCTTTAACATCGTCGAGGAAGGAATGCAGATCCGTAAGGATATTACCGTCGTCATGATGGCGCCGAAGGGGCCCGGTACGGAAGTGCGCGTTGAGTATACGCGCGGTTTCGGAATCCCGACCCTGATCGCCGTTCACCCGGAAAACGATCCCGATAAGAAAGGCTGGGCGATCGCGAAAGCCCTCGCGGTGGGAACGGGCGGATCGCGCGCAGGCGTCCTTGAGTCGAGCTTTATCGCCGAGGTTAAGTCCGACCTGATGGGCGAGCAAACGATCCTTTGCGGTATGCTCCAGGCGGGTTCCCTCCTGTGCTTTGACAAGATGGTCTCGTCCGGCATCGACAAGGGTTGGGCGTCCAAGTTCATTCAGTATGGCTGGGAAACCATCACCGAGGCGCTCAAGTGGGGCGGAATCACCGGCATGATGGATAGGCTTTCCAATCCCGCGAAGATCAAGGCCCACCAGCTTTCGCTCGAGCTCAAGTCGATCATGGCCCCGCTCTATCAGAAACACCAGGACGATATCATCTCCGGCAAATTCAGCTCGACGATGATGGAAGACTGGAAAGCCGGCGACAAGGACCTTCTCGCCTGGCGCGAAGCGACCGGAAAGACCGCTTTCGAGCAGACACCCGCCGGCGACGTGCAGATCGGCGAGCAGGAATATTTCGACAAGGGCATCCTGATGGTCGCGATGGTCAAGGCTGGCGTCGAGCTGGCTTTCGAAACGATGGTCGACGCGGGTATCAAGCCCGAATCCGCCTACTATGAGAGTCTCCACGAGACTCCGCTGATCGCCAACCTCATCAGCCGCAAGAAGCTTTACGAGATGAACAAGGTAATCTCCGACACCGCCGAGTATGGTTGCTATCTCTTTGACAACGCGTGCCGCCCCCTGCTCAAGGATTTAATGGCGAAGGTCGATCTCGACGTGATCGGAAAGGGCCTTACCCTTAAGGACGCGTCGGTGTCCAACCGCGAGCTCGGTAAGATCAACGAGGAGATTCGCGGACATCAGGTCGAGAAGGTCGGAAAGGTCCTTCGCTCCTATATGACCGCGATGAAGGAAGTGCTGTAAGACTTAAAGGCCTCGGTCGATGATCTCGCCCATATCCTTTGGGATGGGGGCTTCGACCGTGATTCGTTCCCCGGTAACCGGGTGGACGAAGCTCAGCGAGGCCGCGTGCAACATGACCCGCGAAACGGGGATGTCGGTATGGGGAAGTATCCCGTCGCCGGCGTTTCCGGACGCGGGTTTTTTTTTGATAAACGCGGACGCCGAATGCACGGGCGTTTCGCCCGCGACGGAAGCGACGGTTACGCTCGCGGGGCCGCCATAGAGGGCGTCGCCGAGGAGGGGCATCCCGAGGCCTGAAAGATGCACGCGGATCTGGTGGGTTCTTCCGGTAATGGGCCTCGCCTTAATCACGAGAAAGCCCCGTTTGCTTTCGACGATCGTAAATTCTGTGAGGGCTGGCTTTCCTCCTTCTTGCACGGCGCCCCATTTCGCGGCCGCGCTTTTCGCGCTGATTCTATCCAGTAAATCTTCAACCGAGAATTCGACTGGCGGGAAGGCGTCCGGTTTAGCCGTGAGCGCGAGGTATTCCTTGCGCGCCTCGTGCGCGAGAAACATCGCGTGAACGGCGGCGTTGACGGCCTCTGTCTTCGTGAAGAGGATTACCCCCGAGGTTTCCCTGTCCAGTCGGTGGTGGAGTCCGACGTACGATCCCGTATATCGCCCAACCGCGGCGTGGAGATGGTCGCGCGCCCCGACGATCGTCGCTTCCGTCGGAAGCCCCGCGGGTTTATTGACTACGATGATCGAGTCGTCCTCAAAGAGTACGTCTTTGGAATGAAGCTCGAACGCGATGTCGTCCGGAGCCTTCTCATGGGAAAACTTATCCGCGTCAAACGATATCTCGATACTTGAGCCCTTTCTTAGGATCGTTCCAGGGCCTCTCATCGGCCGGCCGTTTACCGAAACCGCGCCGGATACGATTAAGCGCCGTATTTTTGACTTAGATACCGCTATGTTAAAAGAGCCTTTTTCTAGCGCCTTTGGGAGAAACGAGGCGATGCAATCGTCCAATCGGGCGAGATCTCGGACGGTGAAGGTCAAAACGACCGAATTGTGCGGCATTACCGTATCCTAACAGACGTCTTTCCTTTTAACAATCGAGGGCTATCCCCAAATTTGACTCGAGCGGTTAAAAGCATAACACTTTTCGTTGAATGGGGTGAAAGACATGGAAACGAAACGCGAGGCGAGGGAGATTATCTTTACCGTCGAGGACAAATGCGTCGGTTGCAATAAATGCATACGCCACTGCCCGGTAATGGGCGCGAACATATCATACGTCTCGAACGGGGAGAACAGGGTTCGCGTGGACCAGGAGAAATGCATCAGGTGCGGCGCGTGCATAGACGCGTGCTCGCACGAGGCGCGGCAGTATTCTGACGATACGGACCGTTTCCTCGCGGACTTGAGGAAGGGTACGCGGATCGCGATCGTGGCGGCCCCGGCAGCTCGCGTCAATTTCCGCGAGCACGGAAAGATGATCGGCTATCTTAAGTCGCTAGGCGTCGGCAGCGTGTATGACGTTTCGTTCGGCGCGGATATCACGACTTGGGCGTACTTAAAGGCCATCGGCGAAAAAAACCTGTCAACGGTGATCGCGCAGCCCTGTCCCGCGATCGTTAATTACATCGAGAAATATCAAACCGAGCTCATCCCACGACTGGCGCCGGTGCACAGCCCGACTCTCTGTACGGCGATTTACATGAAAAAGTATATGGGCATAAAGGACCCGATCGCCTTTTTGTCGCCATGTATCGGCAAGAACGACGAATTCGTCGATCCGAATACCGGCGGGGTCGTTTCCTATAACGTCACCTATGCCAAGCTCTACGAGAAAATGGCGTCGTCGGGCGTGAACCTATCGAAGTATCAGGAAATGCCGTATGACGATATTGGTTGCTGGCTTGGATGCCTTTATAGCAGGCCTGGCGGATTGCGGGAAAACGTCGAATGCCTTGTCGGCGGCGCTTGGGTTCGGCAAATTGAGGGACAGGAACATGCTTACGGATACCTTCGCGAGTATAGCGAACGGTTACGGGCAAAAAAAAACGTTCCCCTGCTCGTCGACGTCTTGAACTGCGCCAACGGGTGTAATCGCGGTACGGCAACCAGGAAAGACGTCTCGATAGACGACGCCGATTGCGTGCTGAATAAACTGAAAGCCGAGAAACGAGATCAGAAATCCGGTCCGTTTAGGAAAAGGCAAAAAGAGCTGTTTGGTTTATTCGATTCAAAATTGAAACTAGCCGATTTTCTTCGGGGGTATACGGACAAGCGAACGGCGTTACGGGAACCGACTCCCATGGAATTGGAGAGTATATACCTGAGCTTGCATAAGCTTACCCCGGAATCGAGAAAGGTCGATTGTTCGGCCTGTGGGTACGATACGTGCAAGGACATGGCGAAGGCGATTCATAACGGTATCAACGTGAAGGGTAATTGTATCGCCTTTAACCGCGAGGAAATCGACATAGAAAGCGACAGCATACGCGAAAAAACCGGAATCATAGAGAAGCTTTCGGGTTATACGGAACGCATTATTCCGGTTCTTGATCAAGTGGCCGCATTAAACCTTAACGTCCGAGTTGACGGGGATTTTAACGGCGACTTCGCGCTGATCCGGGACTCGATCAACGGCATAATCGTTACCCTTAATTCTACCATGGCCGATATCAAGCGAGCCGCGGAGCAGTTCAGCGTCGGGGCCGAACAGGTTTCGACGGGAAGCGTCAATCTCGCGGCCGGCGCAAGCGAGCAGGCGAACGCGATCGACGAGCTTTCTTCCCTTGTCTCGATGCTGACGGAGAAAACCACGCTTAACTCGCGAAACGCGAAGAGGGCGAAGGATCTCTCCTCTTCCGCGATGTCGAGCGCGGAAGAGGGCAATCTCCGCATGAGGGACATGCAGGGTTCGATGGAGGAAATTAAGGAAGCCTCCGCGAATATCACGAAAATCCTAAAAACGATAGACGACATCGCCTTTCAGACTAATATTTTGGCGCTTAACGCCGCGGTGGAATCGGCCCGCGCCGGTCGATACGGCAAGGGTTTCGCGGTTGTCGCGGACGAAGTGAGAAACCTCGCCGGGAAATGCTCGAATGCAGCGAAGGAGAGCGCCGCTTTCATCGATGAGTCCATCGCAAAGGTGAAAAACGGCACCGAGATAGCCGACGCGACGGCGGCCGCGTTGGAAAAGATCGTTCAAAATTCGAAGGAGATCGCCAAGATAGTCGACGAGATTTCCTCAACGTCGGAGGAGCAGACTTCGGGGATTGCGGACGTAAACGCCAATATCCAGCAAGTCTCGCATGTCGTGCAGGCGAATTCCGCGACCTCGCAGCAAAGCGCGGCCACCAGCGAGCAGTTGTCCGCGCAGGCCGTGTCGCTAAGGGAGAGCGTCTCGAAATTCCTGCTTCGCAAGGAAGTTCGAGCGTATTAGGATGATCGGAGGCGTGATTCATGATACTATGCGTGAATCATGCGAAAGTACCTCATAAGTTTGCTTATCCTCGTGGTAGCCGGATCCTTCGCGGAACCGGCGCGCGATTCATCGTGTCTGGATTCCGTAATCGCGCTTAAGTCCTACGGGGGCGCGCCTAACAGGGATCTCGACGCGTGGAAACGGGATATCGCCGAGTATTCGCGCAGGCATTACGGTCCCGCCGAGTGGAAGATTACGCCAACCGCGATCGTGCTTCATTACACCGCTTCTGCTGACTTTCCCATGAACCTGCTCGTTTCCGAGTCCTTTCTGGGAGAGGCGCCTGGGCTCGCGAGCCATTTCGTCGTTCAGCAGAAAGGCAAAAAAATCCTTATGTATCAGTTGTTGCCCTTGGACGTTATGAGCCGCGCGACCTTTGGCGCCAATTTTTGCTCGATTAGCATTGAAATCGTCGCGGTGAACGAGGAGGACTTGCTGTCCCGTCCCGTCGTCCTGGACGCCGTGAGCCGCTTGGTTTCCGAATTGATGGTTAAGTATTCGATACCCGCCGAACGGGTGTTTGGCCATGAGGAAATCGACGAAATGCTCGCCGCCGATCCTCGCGGGATGTTTTTCGACAATACGATTCAGGGAAAATTCGTCCCGCGAAAGATTGATCCCGGAAAGCGGGCCATGGAATACGTTCGCGGGCGAATCGCCTTGGTGAAACCTATTTAAGCTCTTTTTTAAGGGCTTCGACTTTGTCGGTCTTCTCCCAGGGGAAAATCGATCGGCCGAAATGCCCGTAGGCGGCAGTGGCCTGATAGATTGGCCTGCAAAGATCGAGCGTAGAGATAATTCCCGCCGGAGTCAGGTCGAACACCTTTTTAACGGCGTCCGTAATCCTGGCTTCGTCGACTTTACCGGTCCTGAAGGTATCCACCATTACGGAGACCGGGAAAGGAACGCCGATCGCGTAAGCCAGCTGGATTTCGCAGCGTTCCGCGAGTCCCGCGGCGACTATATTCTTCGCCACATAGCGAGCCATGTACGCGGCGGAACGGTCTACCTTGGAGGGATCCTTGCCCGAGAACGCGCCTCCGCCGTGTCGGCCCATTCCGCCGTAGGTGTCCACGATGATCTTGCGGCCCGTGAGCCCCGTGTCCCCCTGGGGGCCTCCGACGACGAACCGGCCGGTGGGGTTTATGAAGTATTTCGTGCTTTTGTCGAGCAGTCCCGTCGGTTCGAGAACCGGCTTGATGATCTGTTCGATCACGCATTCCTTGATATCGTCATACGAAACTTCCGGCCCATGCTGATGGGAAACCACGACGGTGTCGATCTTGATCGGCTTGTGGCCTTCATACTCGATGGTAACCTGGCTTTTGGCGTCCGGGCGCAGCCAGGGGATGGTTTTTTTCTTGCGAAGTTCCGTCGCTCGGTGAAGGATGGAGTGCGCGTACATAATGGGCGCCGGCATGAGCTCGGGGGTTTCCGAGCAGGCGAATCCAAACATCATTCCCTGATCTCCCGCTCCCTGCAAACCGCGAAATTCCGCCAATCCGGAGCCGACTACGCCTTGGTTGATGTCCGGAGACTGGGCGTGGATCATGTTGAGGACGGCCATCGAGTCGCAATCGAGGCCGTAGTCGGAATTCGTATACCCGATTTCGCGGGCAATATTTCGAACGACGCTCTGCACGTCGACGTAGGTATTCGTGGTTATTTCGCCCCCGACCAGAACGAGCGCCGTCGAGGCGAAGGTTTCGCAGGCCACGTGGCTGGCGGGATCATCCTTAAGGCAGGCGTCGAGGATTGCGTCAGATATCTGGTCGCAAAGCTTGTCCGGGTGTCCTTCCCCTACGGATTCCGAGGTGAAAAGATGACGGGTTGTATTCATGGATGATTCTCCCTTGCAATCAACGGTGATTCGTACTAACTTTAGTATACATAATTCATCTGACAAAGGCCAGAAGGAGAGGAAAATGGCGCTCTATAAGTCTTATCCGAAGAAAGGCGATACCTGCAAAGTCACCTTCGAACTTCCCGAAGAGGCGACGGCCAGCGTGAAGAAGATCGCCCTTGTCGGGGATTTTAACAATTGGGACGCCACGGCCCATTTGCTGGAAAAAAACAAGCAGGGTCGCTTCTCCGTGACCGTTACGCTCCAACAGGGCCATGAATACCAATTTAGGTACTTGATGGACGACTCCCGATGGGAAAACGATTGGGCCGCCGATAAGTATTTGCCGTCATCGTTCGGAAATGCCGACAACTCGGTCGTCATCGTGTAGTGCTATTTAGTCCTCGAGCCGGTATCCTTCGTCCAGAATCCTGATTTTGTCCCGTATGCCGGCCGTCGCGCGGACAACGCCCTTATCGTCTATGAAAATTCCTTCCGCCCCGTCTACCGACTCCACCAAAGACCTCCCGAGCCTTTCGCCAAGAAGAAACGCGGAGGTGGAAAGCGCGTCCGCGTCGATCGATCGTTTCGCGATGATACTGACGGATATCAAGCCGTTGTTTTCCGGAAAACCCGTTTTGGGGTTAAGGATGTGATGATAGCGCTTTCCGTTCTCCTCGAAATACCTTTCGTAAATGCCTGACGTCACGACGGATTGGTCCACGATCGGAATGCTCATAATCGGATTTCCCGTCGCGTTCTTAGGATCTTTAATGCCGATCGTCCAGGGTTTTCCGGGGGATTTCTCTCCCATCGCGTAGACGTTCCCGCCAAGATCAACGATCGCGCGGCGTATTCCCCGTTCGCGAAGCATAGCTATCATTTCGTCGGCCGCGTACCCCTTGGCGACGGCCCCAAGATCGAGTTTCATGCCGGGTTCGCGAAGGAACACCTCACGGTTTTCCGCGTTGAGGTATATTTTACGATAGTCCACGAGCGCGATGGCCCCCGATAGCGCGACACGGTCCGGGACGGCGGCGTCTTCCGTGCCGATGTTCCAGGCTTTAACGAGCGGGCCGATCGAGGGATCGAGCAAGCCGCCCGTTAGCGCGCTGAAGCGAAGCGCCTCGGCCAGGACCGTAACCGTTTCCTTCCGGACTACGAGTGGTTTGCTTCCCGCCGCGGCGTTGACGCGCCAGAGATCCGTTCCGTCTTTATTCGCGCTGAGAATGTCCTCTATTTCCTTGAGTCTCGCGAACAGGCTATCGTATACCTTGGCATTGGCGCCGTCGAATACTCGAATCGAGCAAACCGTGCCAAGGACGTATTCGGTCCTGGAGGTTTCGCCTCGGGCGCAGGAAACCGCAAGAATCGCGCAGAAGGCCGTAAGGATAAACGGGAGTGCCTTATTCATGCGGTAACTATATCCGGAACGCGCGCGCTAAAAAAGAGGTTATTTGGAATTTGCCTTCCGGAGCCGCTTCTTTTCGTAAAGGCGCGCGTCGCTTTCCTCGATTACCCAATCGAACGATACGGGTTTTGCCCCTGCCTGATTAAACACGTAGCCCCAGCTCGTCGAAAGGGTCCAAGGAAAGCTTTTCCTTGCGTTAAAAGAGGCTAGTTGCGCTGTTATTCTTTCCAGCGCCGTGTGAATTGCCTGTTCCTCGATGTTGGTCATTAGGACGACGAATTCGTCTCCGCCATAGCGAACGACAAGATCCTTTTCGCGAAAGTTTTTCTTTAGTATGGAAGAAAGGGCTTGGATGGCCGTGTCCCCATCCTTGTGCCCAAAGGCATCGTTAATCTTTTTGAGGCCGTCCATATCAAGGAAAATAAAACAGCTTGACTGCCCCGCAGCGATCGCTTGGTCGAACATATTTCGTCCCGTTAGGTATAGTGCGCGGCGGTTAAACAGGCCGGTGAACTCGTCGATCATCGAGAGCCTGGATAATGCGTCATTCGTCTTGGTTAGTGTCTTAATATGGCTGGATAGTTGGTCGTTCGCGATCGCGGTGTCGATAATCTGCGAAATAAGTCGTTGGATCATGTCGAATTGGCCGAAGTTCGTGTTCTCGATCGAGAGAAGGATGTATCCGTACGCGAAACCATTGTAGACGATTGGGCAAAGGCCGAAATGCCCGCTGATAGGCCTGTCGCATTCGCAAAACAACTGACTGACGGGAAACTTTGAATAATTCGAGTCGGCGATGTCTATTCGCGTTCCCCTTCTAAACGCCAGTCGGAGCTCGCCCTCTTCGGGGTTGTCGGGCGTCAGGAGCACGAGAAAGAATTTATCGATTCCAAGTTCTGGAATGTTATCGCCGATTCCTTGGATTGCCTCGGCGGTGGTCATGGTATTAGCGAGCAAACCATTGCAGTTCTGATAGAAACTGAGGCTGCCCTGATCGTTGGCGTGAATATTGGCGAATTGCCTTAGCTTAATCTGGAGTAATAGCCTGAAGGCGTCGATAAACAGCGCGTTAATGAGCGATTGATCCGCAAACTCCGGATGGCGAAGCAAAGTAATGGTCCATTGGGTGGAAAAAGTCTGAATAAAGGATTCGATAAGCTCTCCCGTATGGGACAAGGACGCGATGGTTTGGTCGATGAAATCGACGAAACCTTCCGTATTGCGGGTGAGAAGGCAGTCTTCCACGATTTCTTCGAGCGCTCGGCGAATTAGCGCCGTTTGCTTGAGCGTCGCGTCTGTCGCCGAGTTGTTGTCCAACGGCTCTATTGCCTTGCCGTCATTTTTGGCTTTATCGAGCCATGATAAGCAGCCGCAGGACTCGCGATGCATAAACCTCGAGGCGGGGTTTATTTTATCAGGACCGTAGGTGGTCGCTCCGGATAGGTCCGATGCTAGCCGGTCCATCAAAGCCGAAGTCATGTCGCGCGTCGGGAAATTGATAGTGGTCATAGAGCAGGGCAGGGACGTATTCTCCGGAACGTCGTCAAATCCGACGACGGCTATGTCTTCGGGGACCGCGATCCCTTTATTCGTGAATTCCTGGATGGCGCCGAAGGCCATTTGATCGTTTAGGCATATTAGGACTTCTGGGGCGTCGCCATCCCGTGACAGGATGAAGCGCGCTGCGCGTTTGCCGTCTTCCACGCAGAATTTTCCGTCTATGATAAGGTCGTCGGGAACCGCGATTTCGGCTTCGGTTAGAATCCGCTTGATCGTCTTTAGGCGGTCGGAAGACACGCTTTCCTCGGTGTATGGGCCGCGGAGCACGGAGAACTTTCGGTACTTATGGTCGTCGATCAAGTGCCGCATCATCTCTTCGATCCGCTCGTCGTCTTCGGTCCAGACGCTAAAACAGCCTGGCGTTTCGCCGAAGAGGGAATAGACGGGTATGGATTTGAACTGAGAAGCGACGGAACGCGTGCCGGAGGCGGGGTTGTACGGGGCGATCGAGTGCGGCAGGAGAATGGCGGCGTCGAGCTTCGTCGCCGACGCGAGAGCGTAGGCGTAGGATCGAGGCCCCGAAGTCTTTCCTTTGTCGAAGGAACCGCCAAAGAAAAACAGAAGGTCTATCGAGCGTTCGTCCGCCGCGCCGATTAAGTCGCTTATGGATCGATGGTTGAAGAAGTTTTCGGCGGAGTCAATCAATACCCCAACACGCGGTTTTATGGTTCGTGAAGGGTTGGTTGTTTTGACTCCGCCGCTCATATTGTAAGTATCGAATTCTTCCGATTATTTTACAATGCTGAGATGAAGCTCGTTAAGCTGCTTTTGGTCGACCTCGCTGGGGCAATCGTCCATGGGGCTTATCGCGAAGCTATTCTTTGGGAACGCTATGACTTCCTTGATCGACGTTTCGCCGGCCATGAGCATGACGAGGCGGTCCAGCCCAGGCGCGATTCCGCCATGGGGCGGGGCGCCGTACTTGAACGCGTCGGTAAGGAAGCCGAATTTCTTCTGCCCCTCTTCCTCGCTGAAACCGACGATCTTGAAGATCTTTTTCTGAAGCTCTGGGTCGTGAATGCGGAGCGATCCGGAAGCGAGCTCGTATCCGTTAAGCACCAGGTCGTAGAGGTCTCCCTTGACGCTGCCCGGGTCGGACTCGAGCGTGGCGTGATATTTCTCCTGCGGCCAGGTGAACATATGGTGCGCGGTGTCCCACTTTCCCTCTTCCTCGTTCCACTCGAACATCGGGAAGTCGACGATCCACGCGAATTCGAACCGTCCGGCCTCGCAGAGGTTGAGGTCCTTTCCGAGCCTGGTGCGAACGGCGCCGAGCGCGGTGCAGGCGATCTTTGCTTTGGGATCGGCGACGAATAGGAGGAGGTCCCCGACCGACGCGCCGAGTTTGGCGCAAACGTCCGCGGCCTTGCCCTCGAAGAACTTGGAGACGCCGCCTTCGAGAGCGGACTTACCGTCGGCGCCCTGCGCGACTTTCATCCACGCGAGTCCCTTTGCCTTATAGATCTTGGCGGTGGACTCGAGTTCCTCGATGAGTTTGCGGCTGTACTTCTCGGCGACGCCGGGGACGACGAGGGCCTTGACCTTGCCGCCCGCCGCGAGCGCGTCCTTAAACGCCTGGAAACCTCCGAGGTCGGCCAGGAAGTCGCCGTTCTGCATCTTCATATCGAAGCGAAGCTCGGGCTTATCAGAGCCGTAAAGCTCGATGGCGTCATCGTACGCTATACGGGTAAATTTCGCGGGAAGGGTAACGTTCATCGTTTCCTTGAAGATGTGACCCATCATGCCCTCGATAAGGTTGAGGATGTCCTCGCGGTTAACGAAGCTCATTTCGATATCGATCTGGGTAAACTCGGGCTGTCGGTCGCCGCGGGCATCTTCGTCGCGATAGCAGCGCGCGATCTGGAAGTATCGGTCAAAGCCGGAAACCATGAGGATCTGCTTGTACAGCTGTGGTGACTGGGGGAGGGCGTAGAATTTACCGGGATAGAGGCGGCTTGGGACGAGATAGTCGCGCGCGCCTTCCGGGGTGGAGGCAATGAAGGTCGGGGTTTCAAGCTCGAGGAAATTCTTGGCCGTTAGGTATTGCCGGGTCGCGAAGGCGACTTTCGAGCGGAGAATTAGGTGCTTTTGCATCGTGTCCGAACGGAGATCCAAGTAGCGGTACTTCAGGCGAAGATCCTCGCTCGCGTTGGTCTTTTCGTCGATGACGAAAGGCAGGGTTTCGGACTTCGAGAGGATCTCCATTTTTTTGGCGACCACCTCGATGGTCCCGGTGGGCATATCCGGGTTAACCATCGAATCCGGTCTGGCGCGGACGACGCCCTCGACGGCAATGCAGTATTCCATTTTAAGCTCGGCGGCCGCGGCCATGAGGTCCGCCGTCGAGTCCGTGTCCACGACGACTTGCGTAAGGCCATAGCGATCGCGCAGGTTAATAAAGGATATCCCGCCATGGTCGCGCTTGCGGTGTACCCATCCATTCAATATTACGGTTTTCCCGTCGTCTTCCTTGCGGAGGTCTCCGCAAGTAACAGTTCGTCTCATGTTTTCCATGTCGGGAAGTATATCCGTAAGCCCGTTTCCGTGACAAGGAGAGGGCGAAATTTTACTTTTTGCCTTGCAAATTCTATAGTGAAAGCATGATAACATCCGAAAATCCCCGAAAAAGGCCCAAAATAATCGACATGGTGATTGTGCTGGTTTGGCTTGTCGTATTCATGATAATAATCCTTGGGATCGGATTTCCGCTTGTTTTCCTGTCTTCGCTGAAACAAGTGTACCTAACAGAGCAAGCGACCACCGTAAAACTGTCCGCCGAGTATATTCGCGAGTATTTCGAGGATAAGAAGGCCGTTATCTCGGTGACCTCAAAGATGGGTTTCTTTCAAGAAAAGGGATTGCAGTCGCTGCAAGAACCGCGCTTTCGTGGGATTCCAGCTACTAATGCCCCCGAGATGAGGAATTTTCTACAAATGATTCTTGAAAAGATCCCCTCGTTGCGGTTTATCGCCTATCTTACGGCGGATAGCGTCCGGCCGATTCTTATACAACCGTTTTCGGTTCAGCTGGATTTGACCGAGGCTCAATACCTTCGGGGCTATGGATATCGCGAATGGGCGCAAAAAACGAGAGAATCCTTCGAGACTTGGGATGGAAGAGGTGCGGTCAGTCCGTATGTGTCCGACGCGTTCGTGTCGCAACCTGGTGACGTCCCCGCAGTCTCGATCTCGATCCCGGTGGTAGACGGGGACAATAATATGATCGGGATACTCTACGCAAACCTTATTTTGGATACCTTGTCGCGCTATATCGGAAACTTGCGATATGGAAAAACCGGTAAGGTGTTTTTAGTCGACTCAAAAGGTCATCTTCTCGCGCATCCGGATATTGCCCCAGGGATCGGTATCTCCGGTATGAACGGCGTCCGGATGACGCAGCTGCGCGACTATTCCGGCAATCCGATGGTCGCGAACGCCTTGCGGGGAATTTATAAGCCCGGTATTTACCTTGAGCCCGAAGCGAAAAAGCGGGTTCTTTCCACGTATACGACGATCGAGCCCCTGGGGTGGGTTCTCGTTCTTGAGCAGGATCTCGAAGAGGTATACGGGGGCGTGCGGGCATATGCGTACGCGATCGTTTTCTTGGTGCTCGTCTCGCTGGCCGTTTCGTCTGTCGCCTTTGTGTATATATCGCGAGAAACCATCGAGACGGCACGGAAGCATAATGAGCTTGTGCTCATATCCGAAACCGATCCATTGACCGGGCTTCTCAACCGGCGAAGCATGCCTGGCCGCATTGGCCAGTTGATTTCTGACTATAAACGCTGGGACCAGGGGTTTGTCGTTGGGATGTTCGACATAGACGATTTTAAGCAGGTGAACGATACCTTTGGGCACCCGTACGGCGACGCGGTCCTGCGCGAAATAGCGATTCGCACGGTTTCCATTTTGCGGGCGGAGGATTTTTTGTTCCGATGGGGAGGGGAGGAATTCCTCGTCGTGCTCCGCAACTGCGACGTGACGCGCGCGCGCGGCGTCGCCGAGAAAATTCGTCACATTATCGGGGATTCGCCGATAACCGAGGGACCTACGTCCCTATCCATTACCATAACCGTAGGGTTAAGTCAGTATAACGGCGGCTCGATCGACGATTTGATCAATCGAGCCGATGAGGCGTTGTATACCGGGAAGCGGAACGGGAAGAATATGGTCGTGGTCAGCGAGTAAGAATCCAGTTCTCCGCCTTAACCCGCGTTCCGCCGAATTTCATAGAGAAGTATTCCCGCGGCGACGGAGACGTTAAGGCTGTCGAGCTTTCCATGGGTCGGGATCGACACGATCGCGTCGCATTTTTCGCGTAGAAGCCTTGCCATTCCGGTTCCCTCGCTGCCCATGACGAGAACGGTCTTCCCAGAGATCTTCATCTTGGGGGCTGGGGTACCGCCGGCGTCGGCGCCGTAGACCCAGAAACCGGCATCTTTGAGCGTCTCGACCGCGCGCACGAGGTTTGAGGTAAGCGTGATGCGCACCCAAGAGGAGGCGCCCGCGCTCGTGCGGGAAATGACCCCAAAATCCGTGGCGCCGCGATGCTCAGGAAGGATCACGAGGTCGACGCCGAACTGGTCCGCGCTTCGGATTATCGCGCCGACGTTATGGGGATCCGTTATGGAGTCGAGTATAAGGACGAGCGCGGACTCTTTCGTCGCGAGCTCGCGGACGCAATCTTCCAGTCGAAGAGGGGCTTTTTCCTCGTCGTTCGCGAGGGTCATGACGACGCCGCGGTGGTCGCGCGCGGTTGGGGGAAGCTGTTGAACGAGTTTGCCCAAGCTCGCGTCGTCGGTTTCGGTTACCGGTATGCCGAGCTTAACCGCGCTCGCGATTATCTTTTTTACGCGGGGGCCGGGTTTGGAGTGCGAAATCCCCATGCCCTTGGACGTTACCAGGGCCTTGTCGTCCTCCGCCGATTTAAGTTCTTCCTCAATTGCGTGAAAACCGGTAATAACTCTCATATTTCGTACGTCTCTCCGTATTTTACTATCTGTATGTTTGGGTATCCCTGGGACTCGAGATGCTCCTTAAAAATAAGCTGTACGTCGGGTTCGCCGTGCACCATGAATATTTTTTTTAGGCCGGACGTGTCCATTTCTTTGAGCCATTCCGTTGTCTCGGCGTAATCGGCGTGGGCGCTGAAGGCGTTGATCTGGGATATTTCCGCCCGAACCTTGTGCCATTCCCCGAGGATTTTTACCTCAAGCTCGTGGTTTTGCAGTCTCCGGCCCAGGGTATGCGCGGCCATATAGCCGACGAGCAAAATTTGGTTTTGGGGGTCCTCAATGGTGTTCGCGAGGTGGTGAGTGATTCGACCCGCCTCGCACATGCCGTCCGCGCTGATGATAATCATCGGCCCGCTGAGTTTGTTGAGGGCCTTTGATTCGTCGACGCTCGTGACGAACTTCAGGGAATTAAAACCGAAGGGGTTTTTGTGATGTTTGATGAAAGCCTCATGCGTGTCCGAGTCGTAGCACTCCGGGTGTATTTGGAATATGCTCGTCGCGTTTACCGCCATCGGGGAGTCGACGTATATTTGGATTTCAGGGATGATCTTTTTGTCCACGAGGGTGTGGAAGTAGTATACGAGCTCCTGCGTGCGCTCTATGGCGAAGGCCGGGATCACGATTTTGCCATTCATCTTTATCGCCTTAAGCGCGATGTCGGCGAGCATGGCGAGGGCGTCGTCCGTGTTTTCGTGCCGGCGGTCCCCATACGTGCTTTCCAGAACCATGTAGTCAACGGGAGGAAGCAGGGCGGGGTCGCGGATTATCGCCTTTCCCTTGCGCCCGAGATCTCCCGTGTAGGCGATCTTGGTGACTCGCCCCGATTTTTCCGTGACGGTTAGCACCGCCATCGCCGATCCGAGAATGTGGCCCGCGTCGAAAAACTCGAGGAGAACGTTCGGCGTTACGTAGGTAGGGCGGTTATACGATACGGTTACGAATTGGTTCGTCGTGTTAACGACGTCCGATTCGTCGAAGAGCGGTTTCCAGTTGAATTCGCCGCCTTTTTTGACGGCTTGGCGAGCGAGGAATTCGGCGTCATGCGCCTGAATATGCGCGGAGTCCATCATGATGATGTTAGCAAGGTCCCTAGTCGCCGGCGTGGCGTAGATGTTTCCCCTATATCCGTTGATGCCGAGCATCGGCAAAAGTCCGCAGTGGTCATAATGCGCGTGCGTCAGGACAACCGCGTCCAGCTTGTCGGCGGGGACGTCGAATTGCCTGTTTTTCCGGTCCGCCTCGGCGCGTATGCCCTGAAAGGCTCCGCAGTCTATAAGGATAAGGCGGCCGTCCACTTCAAGGACGTGCTTTGAACCGGTCACTTCTTCCGCGGCTCCGAGAGAGTAAAGGTTGATGCTCATGCAAAAAGGATAGACTGATTGAAGCTGTTCTGCAAGCGGATTCGATGGTATACTTTGTCGGCGAGGTGGTTTTTGTATACCAGGGAAATGAAACCCGCGCCCCAGAGGCCGGTCGTCGGCGGCAAGCCCGCATATGGGTCATACACCGGTTTTTTTGGGGACTTGGATATTTACGGAATGAAGCGGCCGTTTGGCGGCATCCCGCTTCCGGTTTTCCTCACGAACGTCCGCGTCATGGAGACCCTGCGTTTTATCTATTGCGACGAGAACGATATCGGCGAGATAGAGATCTTTAACGCTCGCTATTTCTCTTTTATGGAAACCACCCTCTGGAATAGGAAGACGGGCCATCGGCTCGCGTATCGGCGCCTCATCCCGCCGGGCTTGGTTCGCGTCCCCGGGGATTTCGACTCGGTCGTGACCGCCTGTAGGACGCGAAGGCGATACGTTCGAATCCACGCGCGAATCCCTAAGAATTCCATACTCGCCGATTTCGACTTTCTCGGTTCCAACTCCCGCCCGCCCTGCGAGGGCCGCCTTGAGATGGATCTTTCGCGGCCTGATTCCGCGAAGGCGTCGTTTCTCGTTCCCTACGAGGTTAAGAGGCGCTGTCAGGCAAGTTGTCAGGCGACCGCGCCGCTTCATGGGTGGCTTTCGACGCGTTTTGACGATCATCGCATCCCGCTCGAGGCCGGCGTGGGGTTCTATGACGCGAGAAAAGCCTATTACTCCCTGCGGACGAAAATCAGCAATCTGGTTGGCTTGGGAAGGATCGACGGGCGGGTCGTCTCGTTTCAGCTTGGGAACTCCGTGTCCCATGACGATAATCGGTATAACGATAACGTTTTATTCGACGGAGGCACCGCGATTCCCCTTCCGCCGGTTAAGATTACGAGACCCGGGGGCGTCACCGGCGATTGGATGATACAGGATACCGAGAGTATGGTGGATCTTGTTTTTTCCCCTCTGTCGGACAGTTCTCGGCACTTGAGCGCTTTCTTCCTGAGAACCGATTACCATACCGTGTACGGCACGTTTAGCGGCGTACTGTTGACAGGCGACGGGAAAAAGATTGTATTAAAGGATTATCCGGGTATCGGAAAAAAAGTTAGGCTCAGAATATAAGGATTAAAAAATGGTGAACAGCTTCTCGGGTTCCCTTCCGGACGCGTCCGAAAAGGAACTGCAGGCCATGAACCAGCTGATGGCCGAGAAAGAATACCGAATCAAGCCTCAGGCGAATTTCTTCAAGCCGGATAAGACCGACAAGGTCAATCCGGAATTCGTCCTTTATACTTTAAATGATTACTTAGGTCACCTTCAGAATGGCATAGCCTCCTCGAGGAAGATGATTCCCTTTGACGCGCATGGGGACGATTTTTTCCGTGAGCTACAGGCTTTGGATCATTCCGCGTACAGACTGTTCTCCGTGATTAAGTCGTTTGACATCAAGCAACTCAGCGGGATGCTCGCCGATTTACAGCGGAATTCCCGCGAAGTGACGGTAATTCGCCTTCAGCCCTTCATTCGCCTTCTGTTTCAATATATCATCCGCGTTTATTATATGGGCGCCTCGGGTGTCGCTAAAAAGTATCGGGTTGTTTACTCCCTCGTCCTGCAGAGATACGTCCCGTCCGATCCCGAGGGATTGCGCCTTCAGGCAACGACCGCCATACAGGAATGGCAATATGTCTTCGACCATGTTTTTACGGGTTTGTACCCGTTGGTCCTCAGGATGTGCTCGCCGTCGATGCTATCCATGCACCAGCTCTATTACGCGAATGGATCAAAGGTCCTGGCCTGGCTTGGGCTTCAACCGTCGGAAATCATCATCATGGACGAAAGCAAGGAAACCGCGGGCGCCGCCATTGGCGCGTCGCTCGCGCGGGCCGAGCCCGAGGAACCCGAAGACGATGGGGTAAACCTCCCCGATGACGTCCGTAAGGGCCTCGCCCTGCTCGACGATATGTTTCCGGAAGCGGGCTGGAACATGCTGGAAGCCAAACCCGACATGTGCGCGTATTTTCAGCCGATTCTGGAATTCAACGACGCGTTTACCCAGTTGTCCCCCGAAAACCCACTACATCAAATGATGATTCTTTTTTGGATTTTGGAAGAATTATTTCAGGGTTTGCGACTAATAAAGTTCGAGCCGCTTCCCGCGACGTCCGCGATCGACGACGTGGAGGATATCAACGGGATATTGGAAAGCTGGATTCTGTACCAAGAGGCAATCTTCGATAAGTCCTTCGCCGAGGACCTTAAGGCGTTTACCCATCAGGTATACACGCAACCTGACTATAACAAGACCCCCTATGGTCGGAAGCTGCTTTCGAATATGTATACCCTGACGCGCGCGATGTTTTTACCGCACTTTAACATTCAGCTTTACGGAACGGTTAAGGGCCCGAAAGACGATCGGCTTCCTCCGTTTTTTACCCGCGTCTCGCGGCTTATGCGGCTTTTGACGAGATACTATTCGCTGATCGAGGAAGTTGACCTCGCCGACAGGGACCCTGACGCGGGGATACCCGGAATCAGGAACCCCTGGGATCAGTATAAATTCGATATCGCCAACAATATTTCGAAGCGCCTTGAGTCGCTGCTCGTGAACACGCACGTTAAGTCGAGAACGAACGCGGTTCTTATTGAGTACACGATGAGCATACTTTCGGTCCTTGATTGGTGGATAAACGATAGGACGAGTTACGCGTATCAGGAAGCCCCTGACTACCTGTATCGCGTTATCGAGCCGGGGAGCTCGGTTCCCGCCTTTGGCGTAATGCCCAGGACGGACGTGGACGCGCTCTTCGTCCGGCGCATGAAACAGCTTAACGCCTCTTCCTGATCCCTTGACACCGCACCTTGTTTTACGCTAACTTGAGTAGCGACTTTTGGAGCGGTGTCCGAGCGGTTTAAGGAAGCGGTCTTGAAAACCGTCGTGCCGAAAGGTACCGGGGGTTCGAATCCCCCCTGCTCCGTCAAGGATACCGACGGGGCCGATAGGCCGCCGACAATTCAAAAGATTCCTTGGAGCGGTGCGAGAGAGGCCGAATCGGGCTCCCTGCTAAGGAGTTGTGCCCCAAAAGGGTACCGGGGGTTCGAATCCCCCCTGCTCCGTACGAACAGCGATGATTAATCGCAAGCGTGTGGAGTTTTTGCCAGGCAAAAACTCCAAGAGAAACTGAAAATGCCCACGGACATTTTCAGTTTCTCGAGACTATAGCTCAGCTGGATAGAGCGTCAGATTGCGGATCTGAAGGCCGGTGGTTCGAACCCACTTAGTCTCATAGCTGTCTTAATTGACAGCTTTTTTGTTTGGAGAGATGCGAGAGTGGTTGAATCGGACAGTCTCGAAAACTGCTGAGCCGCAAGGTTCCGGGGGTTCGAATCCCCCTCTCTCCGGATCTCTTAGTTCTTTTTTTTGGAGAGATGTCCGAGTGGTCGAAGGTACACGCTTGGAAAGCGTGTGTGCTCGAAAGAGTACCGAGGGTTCGAACCCCTCTCTCTCCGCTAGTTTACTTGAAGCCTAACGGCTTTCCGGACCTTTCCGGATAGCCCAGGTCCTATGCAAGGGACAGCAGCCAAACCCCGCCAGATCCGGAAGGAAGCAACGGTAGGCAGCCCGTTTCTGTGCCGTAGTGTACCTGGGCTTTCCTGAAAGGTTTTTTGTTTTTAAAGCGGGTTCGCGCGGGGTTTGCCCGCCCCTTGCGTCATGCTATCCTGGTAGCGTGAAAATCCTCCTTGTCGGCATCAACGCCAAATACATTCAGACCAATCTCGCCATCAGGCTTTTACGCGCCTATGCGCACGAGCGTTCCTCGGCCGCGATATCCGGAAAGGTTTCGGTGGATATCGCCGAGTGGAACGTTAATCTTCCCGCGCAGAACATCGTTCGGGGGATCTATGAGTCGGAAGCCGACGCCGTTTTCTTCTCGGTATATATTTGGAATCGCGAAATCGCCTTTCGCGTCATCGAGGAAGTTAGGAAAGTCATGCCTGACGTATTAATCGCGTGCGGGGGGCCGGAGGTGTCTTGGTCGACCGGCGAGTCCTTCGACGCTTGCGCGGCCATCGACGCGATACTCGTCGGCGAGGGCGAACGGACTTTCGCGGATGCGGTGGAT
>JACCEE010414878.1_pt1 | contig 21843 bp, 13 predicted proteins | sample 7449931 | NCBI WGS metagenome assembly JACCEE01 (sample SAMN15323457, study PRJNA562643) | freshwater metagenome | isolation source: river surface water | place: USA:Blue River Watershed | collected 2017-08-19 | reverse complement strand
CTGACCACCGTTGCAGCGGGGGCCTGTTTTGCAGCGCTCAGCGCAAGCAAGCCCTTTGGCACTTTGCCCATCGGCGTGCCATGGACATCGAGGGCTTGGGCGACAAACTGGTGGACCAACTGGTGGACACGGGCATGGTCAACACCCTGGCCGATCTGTACCACCTGAAATTGGACGACGTCGCCAAGTTGGACCGCATGGCCGAAAAGTCTGCGGTGAATTTGCTCCAGGCCTTGGCGCAATCCAAGCAGACCACCCTAGGTCGTTTCTTGTTCAGCCTGGGCATACGGCATGTGGGCGAGGCGACGGCAAAAGAGTTGGCGCGGCATTTTGGTCAACTCGATGCCATCATGGCCGCCAGCGAAGATGCCTTGCTGCAAGTGGCCGATGTGGGGCCTGTGGTGGCGCACAGCATCCACACATTTTTTGCGCAACCGCACAACCGCGAGGTGGTGCAAGCCCTTCGGGATGCCGGTTTGACCTGGCCTGAGGGCGATGCGCTGGCCCCTATTGCCATGCCCTTGGCGGGTGTGACCGTGGTGTTAACGGGCACTTTGCAAAGCATGGGCCGTGACGAAGCCAAAGAACAACTCGAAGCCTTGGGCGCCAAAGTCGCGGGCTCGGTGAGCAAAAAAACACATTACGTGGTGGCGGGTGCCGAGGCGGGCTCGAAGCTCGACAAAGCGCTGGCTTTGGGTGTCCCCGTGTTGGACGATGCGGGATTGGCGCTGTTGCTGAGCGGAGAAAAACCATGACCATTCGAGACATCCTCAAAATGGGCGATGCCCGTTTGTTGCGCATCGCCGAGCCGGTTCGAGCGTTTGACACGCCCGAGTTGCACCAGCTGCTGGCCGACATGCGCGAGACCATGGCTGCCGTGAATGGGGCCGGGCTTGCGGCGCCGCAAATCGGAGTCAATTCGCAAGTGGTCATTTTTGGTGGTACAGCCCGCAACCCCCGCTACCCAGATCGCCCCTTGGTGCCTCCCACCGTGCTCATCAATCCGGTCATCACGCCTTTGGGCGCAGAAGAAGAGCTCGATTGGGAAGGGTGCCTTTCTGTGCCCGGCTTGCGTGGCAAAGTGCCCCGTTGGTCGCGCATCCGTTACACCGGGTTCGACGAAAAAGGGCAGTCCATTGACCGCACTGTGGATGGTTTTCATGCCCGCGTGGTGCAACACGAGTGCGATCACCTGATTGGCAAGCTCTACCCGATGCGGGTGCGCGACTTCAGCCAGTTTGGCTTCACTGAAGTGTTGTTTCCAGAAATCAGCGCCGCTGAAGACGACTGAATATTGGGGTTCAGCTTTTCGAGCCGTGCGCCAAAGCCCGCGCCCGACTGGCCGCCAGGGCCTCGCTGTCTGGCGCTGACAAATCCCAACCTTGCATGTGGTCCAGGCTGATGTCGGCCAATGCCTCAATCCACGTGGCGTGGTTGTTGAGGCAGGGGATGTAGCTGAAACTTTCACCGCCGGCGTGTAAAAACGCCTCTTGTGCTTCTTGCTGAATTTCTTCCAAGGTTTCTAAGCAATCGCTGGTGAAGCCCGGGCAAATCACATCGACCTTTTTGACGCCTTGTTGTGCCATGGCCACCAAGGTGGGCTCGGTGTAGGGCTCAAGCCATTTGGCTTTGCCAAAGCGCGATTGGAAGGTCAGTTTGTATTGGTCTTTGCTGAGCCCCAAGGCCTCGGCCAAAAGGCGGCCTGTCTTCATGCACTCGCAGTGGTAAGGGTCGCCCAGTTGAAGCGTGCGCTCGGGCACGCCATGAAAGCTCATGACCAATTGCTCGGCCTGTCCCTGCGTGGCCCAATGCTCGCGGACTGTTTGCGCCAGCGCCTGGATGTAGCGCGGGTCGTCGTGGTAGTGGTTGACAAAGCGCAACTCTGGGATCAGGCGGGTTTTGAGGCCCCAGCGGTACACCGCATCAAAGACACTGGCCGTCGTGGTGCCGCTGTATTGTGGGTAGGCGGGCACGATCAACACCCGACGCACGCCCTCAGATTTCAGCGCATGCAGTTGCTCGGGCACCGAGGGTTGGCCGTAGCGCATGGCAAAGCGCACGCTGAGGTTGTGGCCACGTTCTTGCAGTGTCACGTTCAGGGCCTCGGCCTGTTGTTCGGTGAAGACCTTGAGTGGAGAACCCCCGGAGGTCCAGATGCTGGCGTATTTGGCCGCCGATTTCGTGGGGCGCACCCGCAAAATGATGCCGTGCAAGATGAGCCACCAAATGGGCTTGGGGATCTCGACCACCCGGCTGTCACCCAAAAATTCGGCGAGGTACTGGCGCAAGGCAGGGGCTGTTGGCGCACTGGGGGTGCCCAAGTTGCAATACAAAATAGCCGTGCGTGGAGCCTGACCATGCTGAAAGGAAGGTTCTTTGAGGAATGCCATGTCGGGTATTCTCCCTCACCATGATCGATATTTCTCGAATTCGTGCCATTACCCTTGATCTGGATGACACCTTGTGGCCCATCTGGCCCACCATTCACCGCGCCGAAGCGGCCCTGAACCAGTGGCTGGCCGAACATGCCCCCGCCACTGCGGTATTTTCTGAACAAGCCGACCTGAAAAAAGCCCTGCGCGAGGAAATCAACGCGCGCCACGCCGACAAGGCCCATGATTTGTCTTTCCTGCGGCTTGAAGCCATTCGGGCCCTGTTGCAAAAGGCAGGCGACCCCGAGCACCTGGCCGAACCGGCGTTCGAGGTTTTTTTCGCCGAGCGCCAAAAGGTCGATCTGTATGCCGATGCCTTGCCAGCTTTGTCTTTTTGGCACCAGCGCTACCCGTTGGTGGCGCTGTCCAATGGCAACGCCGATGTGCACCGTGTGGGCATTGGCCACTTTTTTCATGCCAGTGTGAGTGCCAAATCGCTGGGCGTGGCCAAGCCGGATGAACGCATTTTCTGGGCGGGTGCTGAGGCTGCTGGGGTCGCCCCCCACGAGGTTTTGCACATTGGCGACGATGCCCATGCGGACTGCTGGGGTGCCTTGCAGGCGGGCATGCAAGTGGCTTGGATCAACCGCGAAAACCACGAATGGCGCTATGGCGACATGCGCCCCCATATGGAAGTGACAGACTTGCACATCTTGTGCGGTCACTGGCCCGACTACAACATCAAAGGAAGATAAATGACTCTCAAGATCTATGGCATCGGGGCTTCGCGCGCCGTGCGTCCCATCTGGACTGCGCTTGAACTCGGGGTGCCTTTTGAGCATATCCCAACTCCCTTCCAGGGCGGCGCCACGCGCACGCCTGAGTTTTTGGCGATCAATCCCAACGGCCATATTCCGGTCCTGGTGGACGAGCGCCCTGAGGGCAACGTGACGGTATGGGAAAGCATGGCCTGTGCTTTGTACATTGCCCGTGTGCATGGCAAGGCCGATGGTCAGTCGATTGCCCCGGCCTCTGCGCGTGAAGAAGCCGAGGCCCTGCGTTGGAGCTTTTGGACCGTCTCCGAGCTGGAAAAAGACGCGCTCACGGTGTTGATGCACCGCATGGTCATGCCGGTCGACCAGCGCAAGCCCGAATTGGCTGACCAAGCCGAGAGTCGTCTCAAAGTGCCATTGGCCGTGCTAGAGCAACACCTGCAAGCCCAACTCGCCCGAGGCGAGCACTATTTGGCTGCCAACCGCATGACGGTTGCCGATGTGTGTGTGGCCAGCGTAGGCAGTTGGCTGCGCCCGGCGGCTGACTTGTTGGCCCAATACCCCACGCTGTCCAAGTGGCTTCACGGCTGCGCAGACAGTGCGGGCCACAAACAAGCGCGCGCCATGAAGTGATGCGCCGCAGACCGTTTGGGGTGACTTAAAACCGCCCCAGCGCCTGCATCTTCCAGGCCAGCCACAGCTTGCGCAGCGGCGTCAGAGCGATGCGCTGGTGCAGCACCTGAAAGCCAGAAGCTTCAATTTCGCGCAATAGCGTGCGGTAAATGCTGGCCATCATGAGGCCTGGTTTTTGTGCGCGACGATCGACTGCTGGCAACAGGGCCAATGCTTCGTCATAGAGTGCATGGGCGCGTTCGGTCTGAAATTTCATCAGTGCGCTGAACCCCTCTGAGTAGCTGCGCTGTATCAGGTCTTGGGCTTTCACACCAAATCGCTGCTGTTCATCCAGCGGCAAATAGATGCGGCCCCGCATGGCGTCTTCGCCGACATCGCGGATGATGTTGGTCAACTGAAACGCCAAGCCCAATTTGTGGGCATAGGCGGTGGTGGCTGGGTCGGTTTGGCCAAAAATTCGCGCGGCCACTTCGCCCACGATGCCGGCCACCAAGTGGCAATACTTGGCAAGGCCCGGGAAATCGAGGTAACGGGTTTGGTTCAGGTCCATTTGGCAGCCTTCGATCACCGCCATCAGGTGGCGGCTTTCAATGCCAAAAGCCTGCGTATGCGGCATCAAGGCCTGCATGACCGGGTGGCTGGCTTGACCCGCAAACGCTTGCTGCACTTCTTTTTGCCACCAGGCCAATTTGGTCGCGGCCACACTGGCGTCACTGATTTCATCGACCACATCGTCCACTTCACGGCAAAACGCATAAAAAGCGGTGATGGCGGCCCGGCGTTCAGGCGGCAGGAAAAGGAAGGCGTAATAAAAGCTGCTCCCCGAGGCGGCGGCCTTTTGCTGAACATAGTCTTGCGGTGTCATGGGGTGAGATTTTCGCACCCAAAACAAGCCCTTACCCCGTTGTGGCGCTGGACAATTTCTCAAACAAGTGTCCCAAGCGGGCCGGCGATCCCCAGCCCAGCGCCACTTGCCAAAGCAGCCCACGCAACTCTCGGCGCGACATCTTGATGTGCGTGGTCAACGCCACCGGCCCTTTTTCTCTGAGCAAAGCCAGAGTTTTTGCCCCAATGAGCGCGGGCAACGCACTGGCCAAGCGCAATCGCCAAGGCTTCAGGGCCATGGCGTAGCGCATGCCTGCCGCCAACTGACTGTGGGTGTGGTCGAGCCAAGCGTCATACAGCGGGGCAATGCGCTGCAAGGTTTCGGCATGGCCGGTGCTTGCCAGTTCCGCCAGCATGGGAGGTGTCAGCCCCGCGGTGCTCAAGGTCTCTCGGGGCCAATAGCAACGGCCTGCTGCCAAATCCTCGTGGGCGTCGCGCAAGATGTTCAAGCGTTGCAAACCCATGCCGTATTGGCGTGCGAGTGGCAGCATTTCATCGGCGGGCAAGCGCGAAAAATCAGGCAGGTGTTGGATGCACAGATCTGTCCAGAACTCTCCCACACAGCCGGCAACCAGCCAGGTGTAGTGGTCTAACTCTTGTTCGGTGTTCAAGGCCTGCAAGCCGTTGCCAAAACGAGTCATGTCCAGGGCTTGACCTTGGGTGATCCGCTCCAAGACCTTGCGCACCAAGCCGCGATCGCTTTCGGTCAGTGTTGCCAACAGTGGCAGGCACTCGGGCAGGGCTTGCATCAGGGCGCGCTCATGAGGCTGGCTTTGTTGCGCGGCAAATTGCCGGGTCAAGCGGGCCAGGTGATGCTGGGTTTCTTCATTTGGCTGGTCTTGGGCGATGGCGCTCGACAGCACCTCCAGCAGCACTTGTCTTTCAGGCAAGGGCAGGGTGCTGGTGTCGGCCACTGTGTCGGTGGCTCGGGCAAGCAGATAGCCAATGGCCACCGGGCCCTGAACCGCGGGTGGCAGCAAGCGGATCGACAAGTCAAACGAGCGCGACACGCGGCTCAGCAGTTTTCGCTGTTGAGGGCTTAAGCCGCGCTTGGGCGCTCGATGGAATAAGGGGCTTTCTTGCATGGGCAATGCCGATTGTCGCTTGACAGTTGGGCGTACTTTGAATAGATTACTAACCAGTCAGTCATTATTATTTGTTCATGGGGTCTGCCATGCCTTTTCCATTCTCACTCGCCGAAGGGCGAGTTTTTCGTTCATGCGCTTTGGCCTTGAGTGTGATTACTTTAGTAGCATGCTCCAAAACCGAAGCCCCGAAAGAGCCCTTGCGCTCGGTCAAAGTCATCACCGTGGCGGGCAGCGCCTTGAATGTGGAGGGGGTTTACTCGGCCGAGGTCAGAGCACGGGTCGAGTCGCGGCTTGGATTTCAGGTCGGCGGCAAATTGATTCAACGCCCGGTAGAACTGGGCCAGCGCGTCTCAGCAGGCCAATTGTTGGCTCAGATCGATGCACGTGACTACCAATTGGCCGCGCAGGCCGCTGCGGCGCAACTCAGTGCCGCGCAAAGCCAACGTGATTTGGCAGCCGCAGAGTTCAAACGGTTTGAGGCCTTGAAGGCCCAAAACTTCATCAGTGGGGCCGAGTTGGAGCGGCGCGAAACGGCCCTCAAGGCGGCCGAGGCCACACTCAACCAAGCCAAATCACAAGCCCAAGTTCAAAGCAACCAAGCCAGCTATGCCAGCTTGTCTGCCAGCCACGCAGGGGTGGTGACCGCCGTCGATGGCGAGGTGGGGCAAGTGGTGTCCGCCGGTCAACCCATCGTGCGCCTGGCCCATGATGGCCCCAGAGACGCCGTTTTTGCCGTGTCCGAACAATTGGCGATGGGCCTGAAATTGGGACAAGCCATGCAAGCCACTTTGCAGAGCACGGGTCAAATCTTGAAGGGCACGGTGCGCGAATTGGCGGCCAGTGCCGATCCCGTCACGCGCACTTTCGGGGTGAAGCTCTCCTTGCTCGACTCGAGCGCCCTGCCTTTGGGAGCGACGGTCAATGTGCATGCGGGTCTGTCGACCGGCAGCACGCCCCTGGTGATCAAGCTCCCCACCAGTGCGTTGCGCCAAGAGGGATCGTCCACTGCGGTTTGGGTGTTGGATGAGGCCACCATGACCGTGAACAGCCAGGCGGTTGAGTTGGGGCCTGTGGATGGCAACGATGTGGTCATTCAGGCGGGCCTGAAGCCCGGACAAAAAGTGGTTTCTGCGGGAGTGCATGTGTTGTCCCCTGGGCAAAAGGTGACGATTTACGGTGCCGCAGCCACGGCCACAGCCGCAACCGCAACACCAGCAGAACGGTGAACGCATGAGCCGCGACGACAACACCCGATTCAACCTCTCGCGCTGGGCGCTTGAGCATCCCGCTCTGACGCGCTACCTGATGGTGGTGCTGATGCTGCTGGGCATGGCTTCTTACTTTCAGCTGGGGCAAGACGAAGACCCGCCATTCACCTTTCGCGCCATGGTGGTGCGGGCTTATTGGCCCGGCGCCACAGCCGAGCAGGTGGCCGAGCAAGTGACCGACAAGATCGAGCGCACGCTGCAAGAGGTGCCTTACGCCGACAAGATCCGCAGTTACTCCAAGCCTGGCGAAGCGCAGATCATTTTCCAGATCAAAGACAACTCCAAGCCCGGCGATGTGCCTCAAGTTTGGTATGCGGTGCGCAAAAAAATTGGCGACATGCGGGGCAGCTTGCCACCTGGCGTGGTGGGACCGTTTTTCAATGACGAATTTGGCGATGTGTTTGGCGTGATTTATGCCCTCAGTGGCCAAGGGTTCACGCCCGCAGAACTCAAGACACAAGCCGACACGCTGCGCCAAAATTTGTTGCGCGTGCCTGATGTCGCCAAAGTGGAATTGTTTGGCGTCCAAGACGAAAAGATTTACATCGAAATCTCGCAGAAAAAGCTGGCGCAAATGGGCCTCGACATTGGCGCAGTGCTGGCGCAGTTGGGTCAGCAAAACGCAGTCGAGTCCGCGGGCAGTGTGCAGTCGCCGGTGGATGTGGTGCAAGTGCGCGTGGCGGGGCAATTCCAAAGTTTGGACGATCTGCGTGCCATGCCCATTCGAGGGGCATCAGGCGCGCAAATTCGTCTGTCTGACATCGCGACCATCCAACGTGGCTATGTGGACCCGGCTTTTGTGAAAGTTCGCCATCAAGGGCAAGAAGTCATCGCCTTGGGGGTCTCGATGGCCAAAGGCGGCGACATCATTGCGCTTGGACATTCATTGCGCCAGGCCATCAGTGGCATGGAGTCGAGTTTGCCCGCGGGCATGAAGCTCGAGCAGGTGCAAGACCAACCCAGCGCCGTGTCCAGTTCGGTCAATGAATTCATCAAGGTCTTGATTGAGGCGGTGGTGATCGTTTTGGCGGTCAGCTTTTTGGCCTTGGGTTTGCACAAGCGTCCTGGCGAGCATCCGCTGTGGAGGCGCTGGACCTTGGACATTCGTCCGGGCTTGGTGGTGGGCATCACCATTCCCCTGGTCTTGGCCGTGACCTTTTTGGCCATGCATTACTTCGGCATCGGCTTGCACAAAATTTCTTTGGGCTCACTCATCATCGCGTTGGGTTTGTTGGTAGACGACGCCATCATTGCGGTCGAAATGATGGTGCGCAAAATGGAAGAGGGCTTTGACAAAGTGCGTGCCGCGACCTTTGCCTACGAGCTCACCGCCATGCCCATGTTGACGGGCACGCTGATCACGGCGGCGGGTTTCTTGCCCATCGGCATGGCCAAGTCCATGACGGGCGAATACACCTTTGCCATTTTTGCCGTCACCGTGGTGGCCCTGTTGGTCAGTTGGGTGGCCTCGGTTTACTTTGTGCCTTATTTGGGCGCTTGGCTGCTCAAGCCGCCAGCGCACGCGGTCTCCAGCGAGCACCTTGATTCGGCAGAAATGTTCGACTCACCCTTTTACCGGCGATTTCGCATCTGGGTGACTTGGTGCGTCACGCACCGCTGGAAGACCATTGGCATCACCGTGTTTTTGTTTGCTTTGGGCATTGCCGGCATGGGCAAGGTTCAGCAACAGTTTTTCCCAGATTCGAGTCGTCCCGAAATTTTGGTGGACCTGTGGATGCCCGAGGGCACGCCCTTTGGGGCCAGTGAAGACATCGCCAAACGGGTGGAACAGCGTTTGGCAACGGAAGAAGGCGTCAAGTCGGTCACGACTTGGGTCGGCTCAGGCGTGCCGCGTTTTTACTTGCCCTTGGACCAAGTCTTTCCTCAGACCAACGTGTCGCAACTGATTGTCTTGCCGAAAGACCTCAAAACCCGCGAAGTGTTGCGCAACAAGCTGCCTGCCTTGCTGGCCCAAGAGTTTCCCGAGGTGCGGGGTCGCGTCAAGTTATTGCCAAACGGACCGCCTGTGCCTTATCCCGTGCAGTTCAGGGTGGTCGGCCCAGACCCCAAGGTGCTGCGCTTGAAGGCCGATGAAATCAAGGTTGAAATGCGGCAAAACCCCAACACCCGGGGCGTGAACGACAACTGGAACGAATCGGTCAAGTCCTTGCGTTTAGAGGTCGATCAGGCCAAGGCCCGCGCGTTGGGCGTGACCAGCCAGTCCATCGCCCAAGCGTCCCGCACGCTGCTGTCAGGCTCGACCGTGGGGCAATTCCGCGAGGGCGACAAGCTGATCGACATCGTCTTACGTCAGCCCTTGTCAGAGCGCGACGCGTTGTCTGACTTGGCGCAAGCCTATGTGCCCACCGCCTCTGGACGCGCGATTCCATTGCTGCAAATTGCCAAGCCCGTCTATGCCTGGGAGCCCGGTGTCATGTGGCGCGAGGGGCGTCAGTACGCCATCACCGTGCAGTCGGACATTGCCGAGGGCTTGCAAGGGGCCACGGTGACCGCCCAATTGCAGCCGGCGCTCAAGAAAATTGAGGCCACTTGGCAAGGCCAAGGGCTGGATGGGTATCGCATTGAGGTCGCTGGCGCTGTGGAAGAAAGCTCCAAGGGCTCGGCCTCGATTGCGGCCGGTTTGCCCGTCATGTTGTTCATCACCTTCACTTTGCTCATGCTGCAGCTGCAAAGTTTCAGCCGCGCCATGTTGGTCTTTTTGACCGGCCCCTTGGGCATGGCGGGCGTGGCCGGTGCTTTGCTGGTGCTGAACCGACCTTTTGGCTTTGTGGCTTTGCTCGGGGTGATCGCCTTGATGGGCATGATCCAGCGCAATTCGGTCATCTTGATTGACCAAATTGAGCAAGACAGAGCCGCCGGAATGCCCGCTTGGCAAGCCATTGTCGAGTCGGCGGTGCGGCGTTTGCGACCCATTGTGCTCACCGCTGCTGCGGCAGTTTTGGCCATGATTCCCTTGTCGCGCAGTGTTTTTTGGGGACCTATGGCGGTCGCCATCATGGGCGGCTTGATTGTGGCAACCGCCCTGACACTGCTGGCGCTGCCTGCGATGTACGCGGCTTGGTTCAGGATTCCGCGGCCAAATCAATCCCATGCCTGAATTTGGCCAATTGAAGCGGCTAAAATAGAAAATTGACCGATTTCAACCGGGCGGTCAGGTCAATCTGGCCGCTGGGATGCGGCCCGACGAACCTGACGCCCTTTTTGTTTGGCATTGCGCGGGTGGCGAAATTGGTAGACGCACCAGGTTTAGGTCCTGACGGTGGCAACACTGTGCGGGTTCGAGTCCCGCCCCGCGCACCACCGACTTTTGACCAATGGGGCAACTTGTTGGCCCGAGAGACATTCAATTAACCGAGAACGAAGATGACTGTGACTGTTGAAACCCTTGAAAAGCTGGAACGCAAGATCACCCTGACTGTGCCTGTGACGGCCATTCAGTCTGAAGTGGATGCACGTCTGAAGAAAATGGCCCGCACGGTCAAGATGGACGGTTTCCGCCCCGGCAAAGTGCCGATGAACGTGGTGGCCCAGCGCTATGGCTACTCGGTGCAATACGAAGTGTTGAACGACAAAGTGGGTGAGGCCTTCTCTGCCGCCGCCAACGAAGCCAAAATCCGTGTGGCTGGTCAACCCCGTATTTCTGAAAAAGAAGGCGCACCCGAAGGTCAATTGAACTTTGATGCCATCTTTGAGGTCTACCCCGAAGTGAAGTTGGGCAACTTGGCTGACACACAGGTCGAAAAATTGACCGCCGAAGTGTCGGATTCCGCGATCGACAAGACCGTCGACATTCTGCGCAAACAGCGCCGCACTTTTGCCCAGCGCGCCCAAGACGCGGCGGCGCAAGACGGTGACCGCGCCACCATCGACTTCGAAGGCAAGATTGACGGTGAAGTGTTCTCTGGCGGCAAAGCCGATGACTTCCAGTTCATCTTGGGCGATGGCCAGATGCTGAAAGAATTTGAAGACGCTGTGCGTGGCATGAAGTCGGGTGAAAGCAAGACTTTCCCCTTGGCTTTCCCTGCGGACTACCATGGCCAAGATGTCGCCGGCAAAACCGCTGACTTCATGGTCACCGTCAAGAAGATCGAAGCCGCTCACCTGCCCGAAGTCAATGAAGCTTTGGCCAAGTCTTTGGGCATTGCCGACGCGACGGTCGAAGGCCTGCGTGCCGATATCCGCAAAAACCTCGAGCGCGAAGTGAAATTCCGCTTGCTGGCCCGCAACAAGCAAGCCGCCATGGACGCCTTGGTGGCCAAGGCAGAGTTGGATTTGCCCCAGTCCATCGTGCAAGCCGAGATCGAGCGCCTGAAAGAGGGCGCCCGTGCTGATTTGAAGCAACGCGGCGTGAAAGATGCCGACAAGGCCCCAATTCCTGACGACATCTTCCGTCCTCAAGCCGAACAGCGCGTGCGTTTGGGCTTGGTGGTGGCCGAAGTCGTGCGCGGCAACACCCTGCACGCCAAGCCTGAGCAAATCAAGGCGCACATCGAAGAGTTGGCCTCCAGCTACGAGCGTCCCGAAGACGTGGTGCGTTGGTACAACAGCGACAACCAGCGTTTGGCCGAAGTGGAAGCGGTGGTCATCGAGAGCAATGTGTCTGATTTTGTTTTGGCGCAGGCCAAAGTGGTCGAAAAAGCCATTACTTTCGAAGAGCTGATGGGTCAACAGGCCTAAATCGGCTTGAAAACTCGGTGAATGGGGCTTGAGCCAGGCTTGCAGTCTGGCTGACAAGCCCCATCTCTTTGGTGGGCTTGAAAAACCCGGTTAAAGTCATCTACGAAACTTCTGGAGAAAAGATGAGCGCACTGGACATCACGAACTTGGGCATGGTCCCCATGGTCATCGAACAGTCGGGCCGCGGTGAGCGTGCCTATGACATTTACTCGCGTTTGCTCAAAGAGCGCGTGATCTTTTTGGTGGGTGAAGTCAACGACCACATGGCCAATTTGATCGTGGCCCAAATGTTGTTTCTGGAAAGTGAAAATCCAGAAAAAGACATTTCGCTGTACATCAACTCGCCAGGCGGCTCGGTGAGTGCCGGCATGGCCATTTACGACACCATGAACTTCATCAAACCCGATGTGTCCACGCTGTGCAATGGCATGGCGGCCAGCATGGGGGCCTTTTTGCTGTCTTCGGGGGCAAAAGGTAAGCGTTTTTCATTGCCTAACTCCAAGATCATGATTCACCAGCCCTTGGGCGGTGCTCGGGGTCAGGCGACAGAAATCGAAATCGCGGCCCGCGAAATCGTCAAGACCCGTGCCCATCTGAACCGCATCTTGTCGGAAAACACAGGCCAACCGCTGGAGAAGATCGAGCTCGACACCGAGCGCGATTACTACCTGTCGGCCAGCGAGTCCAAAGACTACGGTTTGATCGATGAAGTGATCTCTAAACGCGCTTGATGACCGCCGGATTTCCGGCGCATTGGCTGACGGCGTTTGCCCTGCTGGGCGGGCGCCGTTTTTCTTTCGTTATCATTGACGAATTCCGGATTTCAAGGCGACATTTATGGCCGATAAAAAAGGCTCCAGCACTGAGAAAAACCTGTTCTGCTCTTTTTGTGGCAAAAGCCAGCACGAAGTCAAAAAGCTGATCGCAGGTCCATCGGTGTTCATCTGCGACGAGTGCATTGATTTGTGCAACGACATCGTGCGCGATGAACTGGCCGGTACCACCACCGCTGAAGGGGCCAAAGAAGGCTTGCCCACGCCGCTGGACATCAAAACCAACCTCGACAACTACGTCATCGGTCAAGACAAAGCCAAGCGCAGTTTGGCGGTGGCGGTCTACAACCACTACAAACGTCTCAAGCACAAAGAATCTGCCAAAAAAGACGATGTCGAATTGGCCAAAAGCAATATCTTGTTGATCGGCCCCACCGGTTCGGGCAAAACCTTGTTGGCCCAAACCATGGCCCGCATGTTGGACGTGCCTTTCGTCATGGCCGATGCCACCACCTTGACCGAAGCCGGTTATGTGGGCGAGGACGTCGAAAACATCGTGGCCAAGCTGCTGCAGACCTGCAACTACGATGTCGAGCGTGCCCAGCGCGGCATCGTTTATATCGACGAAATCGACAAGATCACCCGCAAGTCGGACAACCCCTCGATCACCCGCGACGTTTCGGGCGAGGGCGTGCAACAAGCATTGCTCAAGCTGATCGAAGGCACCATGGCCAGCGTGCCGCCACAAGGTGGCCGCAAGCACCCCAACCAAGACTTTTTGCAAATTGACACGACCAACATCTTGTTCATTTGTGGCGGCGCATTTGCGGGTCTGGAAAAAGTCATTGAGAACCGCACCGAGTCGGGTGGCATTGGTTTTGGTGCCGCCGTGAAGAGCAAAAAACAGCGCTCTTTGACCGATGTTTTCAACGAAGTTGAGCCCGAAGACCTGATCAAGTTCGGTCTGATTCCCGAGTTGGTCGGCCGCCTGCCTGTGGTGGCCACTTTGGCCGAGTTGACCGAAGAAGCCTTGGTTCAAATTTTGACCGAGCCCAAAAATGCGGTCGTCAAACAGTTCACCAAATTGCTGGCCATGGAAGGCGTCGATTTAGAGGTGCGCCGCAACGCGCTCACCGCCATTGCTCGCAAAGCATTGGCGCGCAAAACCGGTGCACGGGGCTTGCGTTCCATCATGGAGCAGGCGCTGATTGACACCATGTTTGAGCTGCCCAACCAAACCAACGTCGAAAAAGTGGTGGTGGACGAGTCGGTCATTGACGACAACAAACCCCCGCTGCTGGTTTACCGCGAGTCGGCCAAACAGGCCTGACAAAGAGATGTTCGTGGCCATGAATCCCCCTTTGAACAATTGGGTTGAAATTCACGGCACAGCATCCATGTGTAGCTAATTGACCTGAGGACACACCATGTCTGGACACACACCTTTGCCTTCCACCCCGATCGAACTGCCCATGTTGCCTTTGCGCGACGTGGTGGTGTTCCCTCACATGGTGATTCCCTTGTTTGTGGGCCGCCCAAAAAGCATCAAAGCACTCGAATCGGCCATGGCCGCAGAGCGCCGCATCATGCTGGTGGCACAAAAAACAGCCGCCAAAGACGAACCCGCGATCGACGACATGTTCGATGTCGGCTGCGTCTCGACCATCTTGCAAATGCTCAAGTTGCCCGACGGCACCGTCAAAGTGTTGGTGGAAGGTCAGCAACGCGCGCTGGTGAAAACCATTGTGGACGGCGAAGCGCATTTTGTGGCCACCGTGACCCCGGTAGAGCCTCTCGCTGAGCAGGGCGAGCCCAGCAGCGAAATCGAAGCGCTGCGCCGCGCTGTGATGCAGCAGTTTGACCAATACGTCAAACTGAACAAGAAAATTCCGCCCGAAATCTTGACCTCGATCTCCAGCATTGACGATGCCGGCCGTCTGGCTGACACCATCGCGGCGCACTTGCCCCTCAAGCTCGAGAACAAACAACAAGTGCTGGATTTGGCCAGCATCAAAGCCCGTCTTGAAAACCTGTTTTCTCAACTCGAGCACGAAGTTGACATCCTGAATGTGGACAAGCGCATTCGTGGCCGCGTGAAGCGCCAGATGGAGAAAAACCAGCGTGACTTCTACCTCAATGAACAGGTCAAAGCCATCCAGAAAGAGCTGGGTGAGGGCGAAGAGGGCGCGGACATTGAAGAGATCGAAAAGAAGATCAAGTCGGCCAAGATGTCGGCCGATGCGCGCAAAAAAGCCGAGGGCGAGCTGAAGAAACTCAAACTCATGTCGCCCATGTCGGCAGAAGCCTCGGTGGTGCGCAACTATTTGGACGTGCTGACCGGCTTGCCATGGAGCAAAAAAACCAAGCTGAAGCACGATTTGGCCAATGCCGAAGGCGTGCTGAACCAAGACCACTACGGGCTCGACAAAGTCAAAGACCGCATTCTGGAATACCTCGCGGTGCAACAGCGTGTGGACAAAGTCAAAGCGCCCATCTTGTGTTTGGTGGGGCCGCCGGGCGTCGGTAAAACCTCGCTGGGTCAATCCATCGCCAAAGCCACGGGCCGTAAATACGTGCGCATGGCTTTGGGGGGCATGCGCGACGAAGCCGAAATCCGTGGACATCGCCGCACCTACATCGGCGCCTTGCCCGGCAAGGTGCTGCAAAACCTGAACAAAGTCGGCACCAAAAACCCGCTGTTCTTGCTGGACGAAATCGACAAGTTGGGCACTGATTTCCGGGGCGATCCTTCAAGTGCCTTGCTTGAAGTACTCGACCCAGAGCAAAACCACACTTTTGGCGACCACTATGTCGAAGTCGACTTCGACCTGAGTGACGTCATGTTTGTGGCCACCTCTAACTCCATGAACATTCCGTCCGCCTTGCTGGACCGCATGGAAGTCATTCGTTTGTCGGGCTACACCGAAGACGAAAAAACCAGCATTGCCATGAAGTATTTGCTGCCCAAGCAAATGACAAACAATGGGGTCAAAGACACCGAGCTCAATGTCACCGAAGCTGCCGTGCGTGATGTGGTGCGCTACTACACGCGCGAAGCCGGCGTGCGCTCACTCGAGCGCGAGTTGGGCAAGATTTGCCGCAAGGTGGTCAAAGCCCTGTTGCTCAAGCAAATGCAGCCCCAAGTGGTGGTGAACGAAAACAACCTCAACGAGTTTTTGGGGGTGCGCAAATACACCTACGGCCGCGCCGAGCAAAAGAACCAAGTGGGCCAAGTGGTGGGTTTGGCCTGGACCGAAGTGGGCGGCGATTTGCTCACCATCGAGGCCGCGCTCATGCCCGGTAAAGGCGTCATCACCCGCACCGGCTCTTTGGGTGATGTGATGAAAGAATCGGTCGAGGCCGCACGCACCGTGGTGCGCAGCCGCTCTCGGCTCTTGGGCATCAAAGACGAGGTTTTCGAAAAGAAAGACCTGCACATCCACGTGCCCGACGGGGCAACGCCGAAAGACGGCCCCAGCGCGGGTGCTGCCATGACCACCGCCATGGTCTCGGCCATGACAGGCATTCCGGTGCGCGCCGATGTGGCCATGACCGGCGAGATCACCTTGCGTGGCGAAGTGACCGCCATTGGTGGCTTGAAAGAAAAGCTGTTGGCAGCCTTGCGCGGGGGCATCAAGACGGTGCTGATTCCTGAGGACAACGTGAAAGATCTGCAAGACATTCCAGAAAATGTCAAAAACGATCTGGAGATTGTTCCTGTGAAGTGGATCGACCAGGTGTTGGACATTGCGCTGGAAGCCAAGCCAGTGCCCTTGAGTGACGAAGAGGTGGCTGCGGTAACGGCAGTGGCCTCTACACCGACCTCTGAGGCCGTCAAGCATTGATGCAAATTTTTCCGGGCATCCTAAAATGCCCGGAAATTTGCATTACAATTCACCCTTACCAAAAACGGCCCGACACACAATGTCGAGTTTGTTGAAATGCGGGAATAGCTCAGTTGGTAGAGCGCAACCTTGCCAAGGTTGAGGTCGCGAGTTCGAGCCTCGTTTCCCGCTCCAAATAATCAGAATCATTCAGCTTCATGCGGGAATAGCTCAGTTGGTAGAGCGCAACCTTGCCAAGGTTGAGGTCGCGAGTTCGAGCCTCGTTTCCCGCTCCAAACATTGAAAGAACCGACCGATTCTTTCTGCAATTCGGGAAGCACAGCTTCCCGTTTTTGTCACTCAGTTTTGGCGCGATAGCAAATCGGTTATGCAACGGATTGCAAATCCGTCTAGCCCAGTTCGACTCTGGGTCGCGCCTCCAGGTTTCATCCTGTTCAACAAACCCCTGCCTCACACGAGTCAGGGGTTTTTTTTCGTCTTGAGATCCTCAAGCACCGGGCTGCCATTTGGATTGTGCGTGTCTGTCAAGCCGGTATTCCAAGGCAACCGAGACCCAAAGAAAATAGGAACAAAATTCCTTTAAATTAATTTTATTTGTTGAATTAATACTTTTTGAAAGTTAACTTATCGAAAACGGCGTTTTTACTTTCAAACAAGGCTAATCATGAAAATCAAAGTGACCCAATCGCTTCCTGACGGCCAAGTTATTCAACAAGTATTGATACAAGAGGGCGCCACGCCCTTGAAGATACAAGCCCAGCCGGGTGCCAAGATCAGTTTCAGTGTTGAAAGTTTAAAAACTAATGAAATCACTACAAACGCGGCAAAAACTGGCACCGTTAAAAAAGTTGGCAACCACTTGGTGTTGGAGTTGGAAGGTGTTGAGCTGTTGGAAGTGACAGAGTTTTATGCCAACGCCGGTGCCAGTGTGGGCAATGTGGAGTGGAACTACTTGGCCTCTGAGGCCGTCAGCTTGGCGGCAACACCTGAGGCTTTGGCGGCCGCGGGGGCCACTGAGGCGGCCGTTTTGTTGCCCTCGACATCGCCTGCTTGGGCTATTTTTGCTGGAGGCGCCGCCTTTGCAGCGGACAACAGTTCCGATGCTGCTGGCAGTGGTGGTGGTGGTGGTGGTGGTGGTGGTGGCGTGACACCCTCGCCGCCAGTTGACTCTGTTGCCCCCACCTTGGTCATCACCAGCAACATGACCGAATTGGTCACAGGCCAAACGGCCACCATCACTTTCACCTTCAGTGAAGTGGTGCGCAATTTCACCAGCGGCAGCATTGTGGCGACCCATGGCACCCTGTCTGGCTTGGCCACACTTGATGGCCAGGTGTACACCGCCACATTCATCCCAACAGGGGGGTTGTCTGCTGCCATCGGCCGCATCGCTGTCGCCGGCAATACTTATCAAGACTTGTCGGGCAATCCCGGCGCGGTTCAAGTGGACAGCAGTTTCTTGGTCAACACCTTCATCACCAACACCGCCACCATCACGCGTGCGATCGATAATTTGGCCAGTGGCACCACGGTCTCTGATTTGGCGCCAGGCGCCAGCACAAACGATGTCACGCTTGACCTCAGTGGCAGCATCACCACGGCCTTGGGCGCAAATGAACAAGTGGTGGTGTACACCCTGTTCGAGAGCGCATGGACCCGCCTGGGAGTGGCGACGGCAACAACCGGCGCAAGCACGTGGTCTTTTGCCACCCCCACCTTGGCCCGCGGGCACATTCAATTTGCGTTGCGAGTGGAAGACGCAGGTCTTTCCGCTAAAGGCCCTTTCTCCAGCGCATGGTCTCAAAAAATCCAATCGGTCTCCATCTCGACCATGAACGACAACGTGGGTTCTGTTCAAGGGCAAGTGGCCAGCGGAGGCGCATCGGATGACCTGCGGCCCACGCTCACAGGCTTGCTTGGAGCACCTTTGGCGGCTGGGGAAGAAGTGGCTGTTTATGCCTCCATCGGCGGTTCAGCGGCGATCAAATTGGGCGTTGCCACAACGGCAGGCAATACCTGGAGCTACACCCCATCGCCCGACTTGGCGAATGGAAGTTATGGCTTGACCAGCGTTGTACAAGCGGCGGGTCAGAGCAACATGACCAATGCCTTGGCCGTTTCAAGCACCTACAACTTGGTGTTTGAAAATCCTTCGGCGACATTGACCGCAGCAGTCGCCACGTTGGTCATGACGGACGATTCGACGGGGGTGAGCAATTACCAAGTCAACTCGTCAGGCGCACTGGGCAGTGGCACCAGCACCGAAGACACCACACCGGTGATCTCGGGCACCTACACCGGCACTTTGGGAGCCAACGAAAAAATCCGCATCTACAACAACGATGCTTACCTTGGCGATGCCACGCCCAACACCAGCACCAACACCTGGAGCTACACCCCCACCGTGGCCATGCGTGCCTCAGGGCTCAACACTTTCTCAGCCAAAGTGGTCAACACGGTCAACAATTTGAGTGGCAATGCCGTCAGCGACAGCGTCATCATCAACAGCTTCACGGCCAGTTACGACCCCACAGCGCTCGCAATCAAAGGCATCGTGGTCAGCCTGTTTGACCCTGCCAAAGAGCGTCTGGCGCTTTACAAGGGCAGCACTTTTGTCAGCGCCATCACCGTGGCGCCTGATCAAACTTGGAGCGCCAGTTTGTCGGGCTTCAACGGCACGGTTGACACCTACAGAGTGGCTTTAGAAGACTTGTCGGGCACCACAGCAAAAATGGCGCGCAATCTTGTGGTCGCGGTGGGGACGGCTACTGCAGAAGTCACCACCATGGTCGTGACAGACGATTCTTCGTCCATTCTCTCTTTTGTGAGCAACGCCACAGGCCCAGTGGCCAGCGGTACCAGCACCGATGACACCGTGCTCTCGCTCAGCGGCGCATACACGGGCACGTTGACTGCGGACCAAGTGATTCGTGTTTCAGACAATGGCACTTTTTTGGCCAACGCAACTGTCAATACTGGAGCCAACACCTGGTCATACACCACCACGGCCTTGGCCAGAGGCAACCATGTATTGACGGCACAGGTGTACAACACCCCGACCGCCTCGAGCACTACAGGGGTCAGCAGCACTGCGCTGGTCCAAAGCATGGGCTCGTTCAACGGTTTTTCTGACGATGGCTCGCTGGTGCAAACGGTGCCGATCACCAAGACAGGGCGCTATGTGATGGTGGCCCGGCAGGGGGGTCTTGGCGCATGGTTGATGTTCAACGAAGTTCAAGTCATGAGCGGTGGCATCAATGTGGCGCTGGGTAAAACGGCCACGGCTTATGCCAGCAATTCCGACAATCCAGGCAATGCTGTGGATGGCAGTGCAACCTCTTTTTACTCCTCGGGAAATGCGGGAACCGCATCTGCCATGCAATGGTGGCAAGTGGATTTAGGCGCTGACTTTGCCATTGAAAGTGTGGTCTTTACGCCCTACGCTCCAAATACGAGCACTTTTCAAAACGCCAATATCTTTGTTTCATCTTCAAGCGTTGGAAGCCTGAGTGGCAAGGCCAACGTTACGGAAGCGAGAAATACGGCGGGTGTTGTGACTTTTGGCACCACGGGGACCAGTACAGCTGTCACGACATTTGCTTTCACTGGCATCTCCACCGCAGACAGCACCCCCACTTTGACCGGCAAACTGGCAACAGGCTTGCTGGGCAACGAAGTGTTGGCCCTCTACGATGGAGCCACATTTTTGGGCTTGGCCACGGTGGCTACAGATGGCAACTGGACGTATGTGCACGCTGGAGCGCCGTTTGCACCAGGCTCTTACACCCTCACGGCCAAGCTTCAAGATGTTTCTCGCAGCGTGACCAAGCTGGCTCAAAACTACGAGTGGCAAGTGATCAGTCCCGCAGCACCAACGGCAGCGGTCAGCACCTTGGTCGTGACCGATGATGCCAATACGACTACCGGCATTGGGTTGAGTACAAACGCCACGGGCGCGGTGGCGTCAGGGTCCAGCACGGACGATGCCACACCCAAGTTCAGTGGCTCCTACACTGGCACATTACTGGCGGGCGAGCGGATACAAATTTTTGACAACGGAGTCCTGTTGGGCAATGCCACCACGGTGGATACCGTCAACCGCACTTGGACTTATGACGTGGCCAGTGCCAACGCTCTTGGCACTGCAAGCCATGTGTTCACCGCCAAAGTGGTCAATCCTTTGACTACTGCATCACAAACAGTGGCAGTGCCCAGCAGTACAGCGCTCATTCAAACCTGGGGTTCCTTCGGCGTGGTGGCAGACAATGCCACGCTGATTCAAAGCGCTCCCATTCCCAGAACGGCGCGCTACGTCATGGTGGCGCGGCAGGGCGGCGCTGGCGCTTGGTTCGTGTTCAACGAAGTTCAAGTCATGAGTGGTGGCGTCAATGTGGCACTGGGTAAAACCGCTACGGCCTATGCCAGCAATACCGATACGCCAAGTAAGGCCGTCGATGGCAGTTCGAGTACTTTTTACTCTTCTGGTAATGCCGCAACGGCTTCGACAATGCAATGGTGGCAAGTGGATTTGGGCGCCGACTTTGCCATCGACAGCGTGATTTTTACGCCTTACGCTGTGAACACCACAAATTATCAAAACGCCAACATTTTTCTGGCGTCTTCCAGCGTGGGCAGTCTCAGTGGCAAGGGCAGCGTTGCGGCGGTAAAAGACACCTTGGGTGTTGTGACCTTTGGCCCGACGAGCACCAGCACTGCGGTCACCACCTACTCAGACACGGTGATCACTACGGCAGACGCGACCCCCATCTTGACCGGCAAGTTGGCGACAGGCTTGTTGGCAGGTGAACGCCTGGCGGTTTACAGCAGCACCGATGTTTATTTGGGCGAAGCGACAGTGGGATCCGATGGCGCGTGGACCTATGTGGTGACCAGCCCCTTGTCGACAGGCTTGCATAAATTGCGCATCAAGTTGCAAGACAGTGCGGGCACCAGCACCCGCCTTGAAACTGCCTTTGAAGTCAGTATCTTGTCTGCCGACGTGCCCACAGCCGCAGTGACCAGTTTGGTGGTAACCGATGATGTCAGTTCGACCACTGGCATTGGGTTGATTACCAACAGCGCGGGTGCTGTGGCCTCCGGTTCCAGCACGGACGATGCCACGCCCAAGTTCAGTGGCGCTTACAGCGGCACATTGCTGGCTGGCGAGCGGATTCAGGTGTTTGACAACGGGCTCTTGTTGGGCAACGCCACCACGGTGGATACCGTCAACCGCACTTGGACCTTTGACGTGGCCAGTGCCAACGCTCTTGGCACCGGAAGCCATGTGTTCACTGCCAAGGTGGTCAACCCGTCAGCCAATTCATCACAAATCGCTGCAGTTCCCAGCAGTACAGCGCTCATTCAAACCTTGAACTCCTTCGGCCTGGTGGCAGACAATGGCACATCGACTCAAATCTTGCCCATCCCCAGGATGGCACGTTATGTGATGGTGGCCCGGCAGGGCGGCACTGGCGCTTGGTTGGTGTTCAACGAAGTTCAAGTCATGAG
>JACCEE010261609.1_pt1 | contig 21849 bp, 27 predicted proteins | sample 7449931 | NCBI WGS metagenome assembly JACCEE01 (sample SAMN15323457, study PRJNA562643) | freshwater metagenome | isolation source: river surface water | place: USA:Blue River Watershed | collected 2017-08-19 | reverse complement strand
CAAAGTTGCTTGCGAATGTCTTTGTTAGGGCATTAGAGAAGGCTGTACTGTGGTCAGCATTAGTTCCATTTTCACCTCTTTCTTGGTTATATGAACTAGCAAACTGCTCACCCATTCCTCCGCCAAGACCATCAAGTTGTTGAGACATTCCATTGACTTCACTGGATGCTTTCACATTGCTAAGTGAATCAGACCCACCATATCCTTCTTTTTTCATAAAATTATTTAGTTTGTCTGAGGCTGGTAGTTTATTGAAGGCTTCTTCTTTGGATTTATTAGTTGACTTCTCGCTAGCAATTTGATTGGCTCTTTGATTGGCAATTCCACCAAGACCTTTACCTGCTATATTTCCAGCAAGCCCTGCTCCTGCGGTCGTTATTTTTGCAGCGGTACCACCAACTCCAGCAATATCTTGTGCTGAACCACCTAGTGTGTTTTCACTGTTAGTGATCCATTGCATTATTCTGTCAGGAAGTTGAAATATAAGTTTAAATATTGACATCATTATTGTGAAGTTTAGAATTGTTATAATATAAATGCTTGCTATCATATAGAAGAATTTTGTCAATGCACCTGTATTTGAAGTCATTGCCATATCTTCCATCATCGCACCATAATTAGAAGCAATGAAAGATGTGAAAATCATAATTAATGAGAATGAAGCGATTACACCCACAACTATCATTACTGGTTTAAGTAAAATGTTGAGTAATAGTTTATAACCCTTTTCCCCTGAGCCCAACATATCATCGCCATGCACAATGTGCATTACAGCCCAGAAAGGAGCAACAATTACTGCTTCAACAACAGATGTAACCCAAGCAATAATAGAGCCCAATATATATAAAACTGGTGTTAATGGAATTATTACAAGAGTAAATAGAATTAAAGGGAGACCTGCTGTCCAAATCCCACTTAATATTGTTAAAAGAGTTGTTGATGCCATAGGAAATACAGTTGCCCCTATCCCTAATGCAGTAGTAAGTGAGGTTATTACTGACAACACATTTGTTCCAATTCTTTTTGCAGCCATGATTGGATGCTCCCCTGGATTAATTTGAAACATTCCTCCATCTATGTGTTCAGAGATTTTCTGATCAAGCCATCTGTTCATCTTACCTTCCATGCTGTCATCACCATCTGATGCATTACTAACCATAACATCTGAAGAGATTAATTTACCTTTTACTTTCAGCATATCTGTTGTATACTGATCCTTAAAAGTTGGATTTGTCATTGTCTTTGGTTTTTCATAAGTGCTTTTCATAACAACACTTCTGCTAACAATGTCAGCCAAATCTGCCATTTTATTATATAAAAACATTGAACTTATAAATCCATCCATTTCCGCTTTTTCTATAATACTTTTAAATGGGTTGTATCTTTTTATTTCTGAAGTTGCGGCATTTTTAATTTGTTTATTATATTCACTAATAATATTTGAAAAATCTGCGCCATTAATTTTATAGTTTTCATCGTTAATTATCTTGTTGGCAATTAATTGAGTAGACGATATTAATCTGTCTATTTCTCTTCTGTGTGCTGCACCTACTGCTGACTGTATTGCAATTAACTCTGTCTCTCTGGGTATAACTTTATCTGAGAAAACTTTAATACCAACACTGCCAGTGACTGTGTTTGTATAACCTTTATAAATATCACCAAACTTTTCAGCAATATTTTTGTCCGCAACTAAATTTTTAGGTGTTGGTATTTCAATATATCCACATTGATCAACTGTAAATCCATGTCCTTGATATAAATCACCGAAAACATATCTCACTTTATTCGTATCGTTCTGAACCTCATGAATTCCCCAATTATTTTTTGTATATAAAGGGTGACCTTCTGGTAGGTTTGTTATTTTTCTCAATGATTCAACACATACTAGGCTTTCAAGTATTGAGTCTGCCATATCCTTTGTTTGAGGACTTGGCATTGAAACACTGATTGCTTCACTGAAGTTCTGCTTTGAGATATAACTTATCCAAGTTTGATCTGCAAAACCTATTGATTGTGTAACTAACCACATTACAACGATTTGAACTATTGCATACCCTTTGACGACAGGGACAATAACCGCTGTTGCTATACTTATTCTGAGTGGGTATGTTGCTGCATTTAATCTTTTCCCCAAAAATTCACCTTCGTGTGCAGTTGCTATCAATCCGTTCATTATTTGGTAGGTTATCAAAATACCAGCAATAATTAATGTTATTGCGTTTATATTTTGAATTAAATCAAGCAGTGGGTTCGCTCCATCAATGCTTGATATGCCACCAAACATTTGACCCATAATTTTTTCTGCTTGTGAATTTAAGGCTGGAGTAAACATTGATGCACCTTCGGCTACTGAAGATGCTCCTTGTGCGAATGTACTTCCCGTCATTAGTCCAAATATTGTTGCTATTATTATTCTTATTTTATTCATATTCATATCCTTAACTATATATTAATATATCATTTTATTTCCTGTTGTCAATTTCAATCTTGATGAATGAATCTTTGTTATTTCTTATGTCACTTATTATAAATTTATAGGAGATAAATCTAAATATTGAGAACAAGGTAAAGAAGAATGCTATTATTGCTGTTATCTCTGGTTCTTGTGAGAAATCGTTGTTTTTTAACATGCTGTAAACTACAAATATCAATCCAACATACATTGATATGTTTGCCGCTGCTTCATTGATTTTTCTAATATTTTTTATTGTTATCATAATCTTCCCTTAAAATGGCAATGGTAATCCAGTGCTACCAGCCAATATAGTTATTGTTGCTTTGAAATGGAAAAGTAGTACACCACCAATAATGTGTGTAAATCCTTTTGGCATTAAATCTTGACCTGTTTCAACTGCTTTCGCTAATATAAAGAATCCCCTAACGAAAGCAAAAAAACCAACCAACTTTAAGAATATAAATATGCTTGCAAAAAGTTGTTGTGCCTGAGCACTTACACCGCTAGAAGATGGGGCTAAAAAGGCTCCTGGTCCGTTTGAACCATAAATAGATGATGTGACGACATCAAGAGAAGCACCAATACTCATCATAAATGCTGCTATTACTATTGTGAGAATCGGTTTTGATAAAGGAACTTGACCATTAGATTTGGAATAGTCAATAAATTTGAATATTCCTTTTATGGTAAAATATAAACCGCCGATGTATGATATTGCTCTTAGTAAATCAATTAGAGGATCAACACTTGAAGTAAAATTCTTCAACATTGTCTCAATACTTACTCCTTGTGCTTGAGCATAACTACTAGCCAATAAAATTATAACACCTATTCCATATTTATTCATATTAATATCCTTATATTGATATTAAATATAGCATAAATATTTCAAAAGTCAATTTATTTTCTTACCTTAAAATTTATTAATTTGTAAATTAAATAAGAAGCCCAAAAGAATGTAAATTGATAGGTGAAAAACCCCATGCTATGAAATGTTTTTACAAAACCATCATCAAATCCTTCGGAGATAAAAATAGCATAAACAGCCCATGAAAAGGGGTTAAGCACAAGAGTCCACAAAAAGAGTGCATCTACAAATCCATTGTTTTTCTTTTTTTGTTTCTCAGCATTAAGTTTAGCCTGAGCCTCTTTTTCCATTTGTGCAAAGTAGCCCATATTGTCTTTGTAGACATTAATGCCTAAAGCAGGGTGTGTGTAGTGTTTAGTAGTGTCGTTCATAATAGTTATCTCCTTTATCAAATAACAACTTAATTTTACAATATAATGATATATATGTCAATAAATATCTATCATTATGTTTCAATATATTAATCTTTTCCATTTTCCTTCTCCTCTTTCTTAAATTCCCAATTATCTTCAATTTTAATTAAATTCTCCAATTTCTTCAAACACTCTTGTAATTCTCCCTTTTGGGATGCTTCCATTAGTTGCATCTTAATATATACCTTTCTTAAAATCATTTCAACATCCAATCAAAATAAAAAGTCTAAATTTCCTTGCTTTTGAGACTTACGATATTTGACTGTGTAGTTCTTACCATAGAACTTTTCCATCTCTGTCACGACATTTAATCTGATTTCATCTTCAAGCATTTCGGTTTCAGCAATCTCTTCATCAGTGATTACCGCATCTTCAAAATACATGCCAAACTTCTGTTCGTAGATTTCTCTGTTCACCTGGTTCTTCAACATCATCTCATGTGTGAATTCAGCCTCAATTCTTTGAACTAAGTTCATTTGCTTCCATTCATCACTTGTTTTCAATTGGTTGAACTGGTCTACCATCTGTTTGCTTGTAATATATTTTGCTTTCATATCATCTCCCTTTTCTTATTGTTATAGTACAGTTATAACAAATTAAAATTTAAAGTCAATATAATTTACCGTTTATCTGAAAATATATTTTTAAGATTGTAATTGTTTGTTATGCCACTCCCATACCATGATGGAGTTATCAACAATAGGGTGCTTACCTCTAACCCAGGACTCAAAAATTTGTCCTACGGTCATCTGACCAGTTTCAGCAGCCTTTTCTTCTGTTAGGTTGGATACAAATAATCTGTGGAAGTCTTCCTTCTTGAATTTCTCTGTGTCAACCATCTTGTTTTGAAGTAGCACATCAAAGAGAACATCTACTGCCTTGTTCACGTAGACATTCAACTCTTGAGTTCTTTGGACTTTGAGCAACCTGTCTAAGTCTGCTTCTAAGTTTTGAATGTTTTGCTTCATCCTTGTATGGATTTCTTCTACCTTGCCATCTGCCATTGGCTTTTCGTAGACAACCTTTGCTACACCATCCTTGTATTTCATCGTCTTGGTTATTTCACCAGTCTCTTTGTCCTGGTAGGTGACAACCATAGTGCCATCTAATTCTAAGTAAGTGTATATCGTTTGTGCCATTATATTTCCTTTATGTTATTTTTATAATATAACAAAAAAAGATTTATAAATCAAGAGTTAAACTATATACAATTTAATTATTTTATGTTATATTCAACTTTTAAGAGGAGTAGATATGAGATTAAGTAAAAATGAAGTTCTTGTTTATGTGTCAACCATTCATCAACTATCAGTTGAGAACTTGGTTTGTCCTAAGTTTTCCACTTCTCAGGAAGAATTGGAAAGTAGAATTTTCAATATAGTGAAGGCAGATGACAATTTCAAGTTGTTGGTCAATAGGTCAAACTTGAATAAATTCATTTTGAAGGTGAGTAAGAGCAACAAGGTTGAACTGGATGAATTCTCTGTTGACATCCTTGGAGACTATGTTTCCAAAACTGTGAGTTCAGACTTCATGACCTTCCTTAAAGTAAGAGGGCTGTCCCTGGAAGACCTTGTTTTGGATAACTCAACAATTCACTAATTTCTAAAACTTGACATTTTAATAATTTTTGCTATTATTTATTTACATTCATATTCATTTTATTAATATACCTTCCGTTTAGATGCCCACCGCTTGGTGGGTTTTCTATTTGGGCATAAAAAAACCCCACCAGATTTCTCTAGTGGGGCGGTGCCAGAAGTAAGTTGATTACTTGGCTTTAGGCTTGTAATTAGGTGCTTGCTTGGCAATCCAATCAGCCCACTTCTTAGTGAACTGCTTACCTTCTTCAGAAGCCAGAAAATCTTTGGCTTCAGGAACAGCACAACCCAACAGTTTCTTGGTCAAGTCACCTGGTTCGTTGAAGAGCCAAACCATCTTGCTACCAATACCCAGAACAGGGAAGTCATCTTCCTTCATGATCTTGGTAGGAGCACCAACAGCACCAGTAGGCTGAATAGAGAAGACCAAAGTGCCTTCACGTGGCTTGCGAGTGCGGGAAATCTTCTCAGCAAGTGAGACCTTGCCACTGCGAAGCCAACCACGGCTATCAGCGTATTCCTTCACATCACCATCAGAGAACAGCAGTTCATCGTTGTGAGTGGCATTCATCATTTCCTTGAAGGAAATATCCAGATTGAAGATAGCAGAGAAGGTCTCAGCAAGCATCTGCTTGCGGCTTTCCTTTGCCTTGTTCTCACGGTCAATGAATGCAGTCAGTTTGGGCAGAATGGAAGTATCGCCATTTGCCAGTTTCTCCAGGAGTTCTTCTTTTTCCAGAAGTTCCTCACGGGTCAGGGGTTTGATTTTATCGGCTTTAGTATCAGTAACTACGGTGGACATAAATAATCTCCTTAAGAGAGGTTGTTGAAAGAACCAACCGTTTTGGTTGATGAATGGACTCTAACATATAAATTATGGCTGTCAACAAGATTTTTCTTAAAAGATAAAGAATTTATGTTGTATTTAAGCAACTTTTACATTGAATCAATATAGTGTCCATATGAAGAGTCATCTTTGTATACCGTCTTGTTATGTGTCAGATGTCAATTTGGAAAAGAACATAGACCCCGAGGGGTCTATGAGAAGTAAGAAAACAAAAAAGGAACGGAAAAGGGAGAACTTACTTCTTTTAATATTTTTAGGACTTCTGTTTATAAGAAATTCCATTTCTTCTTAAAAATTGTGTCGGGTTAACTATGTCATACCCAACTTGCTTAATTATTTCTCTTGGGGTTAAGTTGCTTGTGTCACCAAGCGCTTTGATGGCAATTAGAATTTTGTCCTTGTTGTCAGACTTGAAACTATTTGTATGTTTGAACTCAACGTTGTGTCTTTTCAAGAAGGTGAGCAATCCGTCTAGTCCACCTGTGTAGTCCAACATCTGCTTGATTTCTTGTAATGTGTGCTTTGAGAAGTCAACACCTTGGATCAATAAGTGCTTAAGTCTTTTATTGTCACCACGGAAACTCTTTTCAAATGGGATGTTGTGTCTCCAGCATAGAACCCTGAAAGCCTGTAGGGAACCTGGATAGCCAACCAACTCTTTGAGTGTTTCTAAACAATGCTCAGCGGTTTCTATCTTTGACAATTTATCTGTATATATTGACTTATTACTCATGTTATAAAATACTCCATATTGAAGAAAATATAACATAAATATTTCAAATGTCAAGTTTGAGTATATTATTTATATATTAATCTCTGATAAGTCAAGTGAGTAGTAAGTAGTTCCGTTGCTTGGGTTGAATTTTTCCTCAGCCTTTTTAAGGAAGTATTCCAGGTCAACATAGTAGAACTTGATTTTCTTGGCTGTATTGAGGTTGTTGCTGAAGCATTCTGTGATGCCAGCAATGAAGAACTGAGATTGCTTCTTCATCCTTCTCATGGCCTTGCCGTTGATGTTGAAGGTCTTTGCAGTGCTGAACTGTCCCTTGACATCAAAAGTCACGTATTCCTGGCTGTTCTCTATCACGAAGTCCTGTTTGGACTTGTCTAGCACCATCTCAGCCACTGGTGGTGTCTCTATCTTCCAGTCTTTGACTTCAGTGAGAGTGTTCTCATACATCGTCTGCATGACCTTGGTAAACATCACTTCTGCTGTCATTCCCTTTTCATCAACTGCGGAGGAGGGTGGTCTTTTGAACTCTGTAATCTCCATCACACCTCTTACCTGGTTGACTTGGTTTCTTGTGTTGATGGCTTGTTTGATTTCCTCAATATTGTCTTTGGTAATTTCAAGTTCAACCAACTTAAATATTGGCTTTGAAGTTCGTTCTAATTTATAGATGCCATCTAAAAAATTGTCTAGTGTTATATTTAATAGGCTAGTTTTCATTATTCTTATACCCTTTATTAAAGTATAAGAAAATAAAAATCTAAATCAAAAACTCATTAGATAAACGGCGAGCCCTTATATTCCCCCTCTGTATATATACAAAAAAACTGTCAAAATCACCTAAGTGGTTGATTTGAATGGGTTTACACCGAAAAACATATAATTAAATTATTTTGAAAAATGTGCATATATATAATAGGTACTTAAATAATATATATGTTGACATCATAAATTTATCTGCTAATTTATATTAAGAGGTGAGTAATATGAACTATGCGGAACAAATATTAATTAATGATGCGAAAAGAAAAGTTGTTGGCAATCCAGCCTTCAATGTGAAGGACAGGGAAGAGTTCCTGTCAGAGTTTGGTGATTTCACGGACAACTATGACTTCATGACAACAGTGTGTTCCAACTGGGGTGTTGCCTTCAGTAGGTATGCCTCTGAAAGACTTTTAGACGACTACCAGTTTGTGTTTGAAGTCAATGCCGTGAGTTCTGCTCAGGCAATCAACAACTACATCAAGGACATAGACCAGAAGGTATGGGTCAAAGACTTGATGGCTGACTTTGAGAAGTTGGCTGATGTGGATGCTAAGGAACACTTTGAGGGAAAGCCAGCAACTCACTACCAGGTCTACAAGGAGAACAACCTCACAAGCAAGCAGAAGATTGGTCAAACGATCAACAAAAAAGGGCTATCAACTATCTGCATCTATGCCGCAAGCCCAAGAATACTGAAAGAGCATCTAAATGCTATGAATCTTCACGAAGAAATGAAGGTGAAGGGTAAATTCAATACCTTAAATTTCTTGGCTCAGAAATACTTTGACAATGTTAAAGATAGAAAAATAAATCACTATATTAAATTGAAAGAAGGTCTTGATAAATTATCGGTTGATGTAATGTCAACCACTCTTTCTAAGATTGCTGAAATAGTCAATATTCCTTTAAATAAACCTAATGAAATAATTCAAAAAGTTCAGGAAAATACGGCCATCGCAAGAAGGAATATATAATATACGATAAACGGTTTCATAATTTGACTTTTTATTTTTATTTGTTATTATTATATCATAACAATATAAAAGGAGAGTTATATGAAAATAAATAAAATAACATTATTTGTAGCATTAGCATTAACTGGTTTTGGGGTTCATGCTGAAACGGAAGATAAAAAAATAAATAGAAACAACAACATTCAATTCAAAGAGAATGGAATTAAAAAATTAAGTGATGTAACAGCATCCATATATCCTATAGCAGGAATTATTGGACCCAAGTCAAATTTCAGTACATCTAAAACAGCACTGTTTTATATTGATAACAGTTCTGGTTCTTCCACAGTTGAATACAACATAGTTGTAAAAAAGGCTTTACCTGGTGCTGCTTATCAAGAAACTGATGAAGTTAAAGTGTTCCCTTCAAAGTTGTTGGTAGAGGCTGGTAATAAATATCCAGTGAAAGTTCTATTGAAGACACCAGCAGAAGAATTGCAAAAAAATTATAGAGTTTATTTTGAATTCTCTAAAGAAAATAAAGTAAACATTAAAGACAATGAAGGTAATGTGAAGACAAGTAAATTTACTATGCCTATAACAATTTCTATTCCAGTTTATGTTCAACCAGCAGGTGAAATTGTAGAACAGTTAGAAGTAAAAAAGACCGCTGATGGTTGGGTTGCTGAAAACAAAGGAAATGTTACTTACAGAATTAGTGAAATCATTGCTGACGATAAATCAACAGAAAAAATCATCAACGTATTACCAAAAGAGACTGTTAAGTTAGGAATTGGTGATGCAAAGAAGGTGACTGTTTCTCCAAACAAAGCATATGCTCCATTTGATTTCTTAGGGAAAAAATAATGTTTAGAAAGACTTTATTAGTCTTTCTTGGCGCTATGTTATCTGGTAGTGTATTTGCTGAAGAAATACCATTTACCTTAAAACTCAAATTTATCAAGAAAGATGCTGCAATAGAATCAATCGTCCAAAAGACAGATAAAGGATATTTTATTCCTGTAGAAGATTTCAACACTCTTTACCAAAACGAATTAAATATACCAAAAACTAAAATTGACGGTATTGAATATTATGCAGAAAAAGATTTGGGTAAATTTGATGTAAAAGAAGAATATTTTATGATGTGGGTAGAGTTAAAAAATGAGTTTCTACCTCCGCAAGTATTTAGTTTTAGCCCGTTAAAATACAATATAAAGCCACAGTTTTATTCCGGTGGATATTTGAATTATGACTTCAACTATGATAGTCAATCAAAAATATTTAATTCGGCATATAAATTTAACTACGGATATAGCCCTAGTACATCAGTAAATTCTAGTTTTTCATACAACAATAGTAAAGATACTGGTGGTTTAAAAGTACAGGATTTCAACTTAAATTTCTACAACCAAGAAAAGAATTTTGATGTAAAGGTTGGCACCTATGTTTCACCGGAAGGTATCTCAAATGGCTTTAGTAAATTAGGATTGAAAATAAGTAGCAATTTCTCTGCCGATCCAGCCTATACCAATCAGATAACACAATCCTTCAAAGGAACTGCTGAATTAGAGGGTGTTGCTGAACTTTATATAAATGGTGCGAAGATAAAACAAGAGGCGATAAGACCTGGTGATTTTCAATGGAATGGTATAAGCAATTCAGGTTATTCTGTAGGTGAAGCCAAATTGTTAATTAAAGATAAGAATGGAAAGATTAATGAAATTAAGGCTCCACTTGCTCCGTCTGCAAAAATATCAAAACCTGGAACATATGGTTATTCATTAGACTTGGGATACTTAAGACCAACAGAGAACACTGTTAGCAAGTTAACAGGAACAGCCAGTGGTTCTTATGGATTGACTGACTGGATGACCGTCAATGGTTCGTTAGATTTTACAAACAAAGAGACACTAAAAAATCTTAGTGTTAGTTTGGGTGCTGTGAATGGTGTTTTAGGGTTAAATTATGGTTTAGGTGTTGAGGGTTCTGGTTATGGTGTTTCTTACAATACAAGTATCGCTAATGTTGGTCTTTCCTTAGCCTATAACAAGAAAAAAGATTTTGTTGGTTTAGAGTCCATTTCTAAAGTCAACTCAGATAGTCTGTTTGTAGGAACACAGTTTAGTATATTTAATGTTCCGTTTACAGCATCATATTCAAAAGTTAAATCAACCTCATCTACAAATACGTTTTTCGCTCAATTGAACGAAACTAAAAAAGATTCAGTATTTGATGTATCCAGTAAATTTAATATTACAGACAATGTTTCACTAGGAGTGAATTTCCAAAAAACTGACTATGATAAATCGTTCTTTCTTTCTCTAAATTTTAATTTGGATAAGGTTAAGGTTTCTAACAGTTATGCTAGTAAGTCAGGAACATTATTTTCAAACATTAATTATAATGACAATAAAATGGACGATGATAAGCCAATAAAATTTAACTACTCAGCAAACTCTATCTTAAGTCAAGGTTCAAAAAGTTATTCTGGAACTATGTCTGGTTCTAGTCAATATGGTTCAGGTAGTGCTACACTTTATACAGGTGGTGCAGAGAATGCCTACAGTTTAAATTATAACGGTGGTTTGGCTATTATTGATGGTGGGATTATCCCTACAAACCAAATCACCGACTCCTATGTATTGTTTGATAGTGAAATTGAGGGATTAAAAGTTTTTAACAATGCTGGTTATGCTGGAAAAACTAATTCTAAGGGTGATGTGGTTATTCCTACTGGTTCATTCGCAGATAATAAATTTACCTTTGACCCATTAAGTACACCTGATGACGTTCTTATAAACAAATCAATGTATGAGAACAATACATTTCCTAATTCTGCAAGTAAAATTAAAATTAAGTCAACGAAGATTGAATAACTTGCTTTATTTTAAATATTTGCTATAATATAAATATAACGGAGAAGATATGAGAAGAATTGTAATTTCATTTATTATGATGTTTTTATCTGGTATTTCATTTGCTCAAGTAAGTGACAAGAATACTGGATGCTTCTTTGATGATAACCACAAAACAACCTTTGTTGATACAGTTCCTGCTGGTAATTCAGTATATGGTTCTTTGAGTGTTCTTATAAGATGTAAAGGTGACTATTCCTATTTAATCACTCCACAAAAAGATTTTTATGAAATTATAAATGAAAACAAGGAGAAGTTAACCATCAGATTCTATCAAAACTCATCATACACAATGGCATTCTCAAATGGTACACCAATAGCAGGAAGCGGCTACTCTAAAATTATTAACATATATTATGTTATTTCTGGGTCTGGCAAATATAAGGATTTAAAAGGAAACGCTGCCATCATAAATAGTTTTAAAATGAATAATAATATTGGATTAAATATAAATTATCAATAATTTTAAAAAATATTTATTTAAAATTATTGACATTTAAAAAAGTTTTGCTATATTTTAATCATAGTTTACAATTATAAGGAGAAAAAACTATGAAAAAATCTATTTTAGCAATCGCTTTAGCCGCTGTTTCAGCAACATCTTTCGCTGGTACAGACACAGCAGAAATCCAAATGAACATTTCTGTTACACCTGCTTGTATATTCACAGACTTGAACAAAGTTTATGATATGAGCATATCTGGCGCTGCTGGTGAAGTTGCTTACGGTAACGTAACAGTTTCTACTCAGTGCTCTAGCCAAGCCACTCCAGTTGGTTTACAGCCAAGAAACGAAATCGCTCGTTCATTCGGCTCAATCGACGCTGGTGCAGTTGACCAAACTGTTGGAACAATGACACTTTTAGAGTCTGACTTAGTTAAGAACCCTAATCAAGAGACTTTAACTTTAAGACCGTTCAAAGATGCTTTAACAACATCTGCTTGGACTTCTGCTAACCCAATCGTTGTTAATGCTAACGGTACAGAAGAGTTAAACACAGTTTACTTCAAGTTAACTGGAACTGGTCCTGACTTCGGTGAAGGTCAAGTTATCGTTAACAAATTTGAAGGCACTGCTATTCAGTTCCCAATTGAAGTTGCTTATTAATCCAATCTTGGTTTGATATAAACTTAGCGATAAAAGAGGATGGAAACATCCTCTTTTTTATTTCCAGTCGTCAATTTTCAGTTTGACTTTGAAATATTTTTTGCTATATTTAATTATAATGAAAGAATTATATTATGATAAAATTATCTGAAATTTTAATGTCCTTATTACTTGCTGTTGGATTAGGTTCCGCTTATGCGAACAATGACAGTTCCGAGATCAGTACATCTATATCCATAGTTTCATCTTGTAAATTTACTTCTGGTTTATTTACTGGTGATTTTGGAACAATGGATGCTGGTTCTGTAGCAACTACATCTGTCCAAATTGCTTGGTGGTGTGCTCCAGATGCGACTTACACAATAACTCCAACAAATGTCACAGTTACAAAAACAAACACAAGCGGTTCTGTAACCGAAGATTTACTTTTAACAGCATACACAGATAACCAATTTACATCCCAATTTAATTCAACAACAAATACTATTAATGGTCAAGGAACTGGCTTAGTTCAAAACCAAAATATTTATTTTAAATTAACTGGTAAAGGTCCTGATTTAGGTAGTGGAAAAATAATTGTTGAACCCGTTGTGTTCAATATGACCAATGCTTTACAGTACCCATTACATCTCGCTTATTAAGGAGAAGCAAATGAAAAAACTTTTATTTTCCTTTTTTTTGATGATGGGCTTAGTGGGTGGAGTTAGAGCACAAGTTATTACATCAAATATCTCTCCTATTACCGCACTTACAAGCCAACAAATGCAAGATGCATATGATTCAAAATATAATCAAGTTCCTAATTTTAGTGTTTTTTATGATAACGGAAATCCAATTAACGCCCCTATTACTAAAGAGAAATATGTTGATGAAAGATATAAGGCTAAAACAGGATATATTGGCTCTATAAGAGTAAATTATCAAAGATATACTGCATCAGATGGAACTGTTTATGGTGGTACGGGGTTTGTTTATGCACCTGGTGGAAAAGTTATAACAGACATTGTTCACATTTTTGATACAAGTTTTATTGATTTCAATGCTCCAATTATTGGAACTAGTTATACAACAACTATTCCTAACCCTAATAAATGTACAATAATTGGAATTTCATCGGGCTGTATTCAATACTCATATGAAATTGACGAAACGATAGATCGTATAAATTTGTCATACTACTATATGATGGCCAGCACTTATGACGGAATATTTTTTGACCCATCATTAATGCCATATACATCTAATATTAATTCTGTCTCTGGTGATGTATGCTCTGCCTCTGCCTTAATAAATGGAAAGCAACTAGACACTAATATATGTCTAAGCCTCAATGTAGTTCCTGCATGTAAATTCACTCAATCAGTCTTCTCCGCAGACTTTGGAACCATCAGTGCTGGTGAAGTTGCCGAAGGTATGGCTACTGTTTCCTTGATTTGCTCAACTGGTCAAAACTACACATTGCTTCCAGGTGTAGATGAAAAATCCATAGCAAAGCAAAAGGAAACCTACAAGGCTGGTCTTTATAAGGATGTAGGTAGATCCAATAGACTTCAAAGAGGAAGCAATGGTGTCTTTGCTACAGGCAATGGTCAAATTCAAACCATTCCTTTATATCTTAAAGTCACAGGACAAGGTAAAGACTTTGGAAGAGGTAATGTATTTATTGAGGCTGCTCAGATAAACGAAACTTATCCAATTGAACTTGCATATTGATTTTTGATATATTTTTGCTATATTAATACAAATGCATTGGATAAATTATGAAGTCAATTTTAAATAATATAATGGGGATGTTTTTGCTAGTAGTGGTTACTTTAAGCCATGCTGGAACTTATGATGGTTCCTATTATACAGATCAACAGCGTGCTACTATGGTTCAAGACTATGCAAATCAATTATATAGTAGTGGTGCTGTTGGAAGTATTGAATCAATTACAAAATATCAAGATACTAGGTTGCTCAACGGTAAAAAAGGCTATATTGGATCAATCAATGTTGTTCGCCCTGATAATTACATAAATTCAACGAATAGTTCTTCTACCGCTTTTAGAAGTTCAAAAGAATATATTGTTCATGTTTTTGATCGTTCTGTAGTTGGTTCATATAACGTTGCAGATGGTGGAGCAGATTGCCGTTCTTTCACAAGTCCCACTAGAACTGCTTGTTGGGGCGATTCAGCAAAGAAGAACATTGGTATTATTACCCATATTGAAGTTAAAAGAGAAAACCCCTTTAATAGTGGTGTGAGTATTTCTACTCAATATTCTCAAGAACAACAAAATTCATCCGTTTACTATAATGCATATAGGACAACAGGAACTACTACAAGAACAATAGTTCAATCCGCTTCTGTCGCTATATTTGCAAATGGCACCACAGAAATGGGCCTTATTTACAACGCTTTACAAAACGCAGATGGAACCTTCCCAACTAAAGAAGTTTTAACCCCTCCTATGGAAATTGTTATTGTTGACCCAGTTCCACCAGTTGTTATTATTGATAATTCATGTAGTGCCGCAAATAAGGTAAACAACAAGCAATTAGATTCTAATATATGTTTAAGCCTTAATGTCTTGTCTGGTTGTAGATTAATTCAAGATATATATGCTGCTGATTTCGGTATTATTTCGGCAGGCAATATAGCCGAATCTGTTGCGAACATAACTCTGATCTGTTCTACGGGGCAGACTTTTAAAATCAAGCCTGCTTTTGACCATAAAGATGTTGCTAAAACCCATGAAACTTATCAAGCCACTATGTGGGTTGATACTGGCAAGAATGTTAGACTTTTAAGCAACGGTGGAATAAATGGTGTTGGAACTGGTCAAGTTCAAACTATGCCTATTTATATGAAGATAACAGGTAAAGGTAAAGATTTTGGAAGAGGCAATGTGATTATTGAAGCAACCCAATTTACAGAATCTTATCCAATAGAGTTGGCTTATTGATTTTACCATTTGTTTTGTTTGCTATTGAGTTTATTTTTATTTATGTTATTATATAATTATAATATAAGGAATCTAAAATGAATATAAAATACATAATCGCATCATTGATTGCTACACTTTCGTTCGGTTCAGCAATTGCTGGAAACTTTACACACAGCCGTTTAAATGATGCTACAAGAACAATAGAATTTTACAATAGAGCCAGATCTATGAGTGGTGTATCTGTCTATTTTGATATGAGGTGTGGTGCTAAATATGGATATATGGGTTCAATCATTTCTCCGAGACTTGGTAATTTTCATATTTTTGACTATTCCTACTATCATGCTAAGTCCAATCAACTCACTAATGGATATAACTCTCCAATAAAGATTGAATTTAGTTCTTTAGGAATAATGACTTTTGAAGACCACTATTGTGATCCCTCAAATGCTAAGATGTTAATGCCTCAGCCAAATCCTTAAAGTTTTAAAATATGAATAATAAAAATAGAGGATTTACATTAGTTGAGGTTCTTTTGGTTGTTGGTTTTGTAGCCTTGGCATCAATTGGAATTTATGCTGTATACAATAAAATTTCAACTTCATATAAAGCATCGGAAACTTCAAGACAAGTTTTACTAATTATTGATGGTGTCAAAAATCTTTATGGAAACCAAAATACATATGGCGGATTATCAAATAGTGTTGTTATTAATTCCAGAATGTTGCCAAGCAGTATGGTTGATGGAGCAACAATCACTGACAAGTTTGGAAATGAAATTACGGTTCGTCCGACTTCCTATGGCGGTGTTCTAAATAATGTTATTACTATTGAGTTAACAAGTGTGCCTCCAGAAGCCTGTGCCAAGATTGCCCCCTTGGTTTCTCAATCGGTTGAAGGTATCTCTGTTAATGGGGATGGAATGGTTAAGATGATGCCTGGTTACGGCCTAAATTTATCTAGGCTCTTACTGAGATGTTCTGCCAATGAAGATGGTGCTGATATGAGTTTTAAGGTTCGCTCTACTATCGCTACTCCATACTGATGTAAATTAGAATTCTGACTTCAAGAAGACTTGACTGAGGTTGCCATCCAGGTCAGGTCTTTTATATTTGGTGAGGTTAAGTTCCAAGGATGTATTCTTGGTCAACCTCATCTGTGCCGATAGGGTGTACTGCTCACCGAAAGGTATAAGCCTTGGTGTAGTGCTGTCTCCAGTAGAGTTCAAGAAGGCTCTGCCATATCTTAGGCTTGGCTGGATCTCCACAGAAGAGATGTAGAACCTCTGTCCAATGGCAACCTCAGGGGTGATTACCTTTTGCCCTTGTAGAGACCTTAAATTGTCTTCGTAGTTGACTGCTACCTGTGAGAAGACAGAACCTTCATCAATGAATTGAAGGTCGCTCAGGTATTTATTAGGGTTGTCTGCTACTTTGATAGTAGAGGAGGGTGTTTGTTCCTCTAATTTAGAAGACAACTTCTCTTTAAATTCTTTTAAGTTTCCTATGTAAGAGTTCAAAGAATGTTTTTCTTGTGCAATGCTTGGAGAAACACCAAATATTAGTGTTAGGGAAATTGCTGTTATGAATTTTCTAATTTCCATCATCTCACCTTGCTATATTAATATAGCAAAGCAAGATGTTAAGTCAACCTTTTAAGTGGTCTGTATTTTTGTTTTATTTTCCTCTAGTTTATTTTTTACTTCTTCATTGATTCGCACCATAAAGGCTTGAAGTCCGTCAACTCCAAGTTGCTCTTTCAAAATAATCAAGCCTTTTTTCAGGACATCTGGTTCATCATTGATGTTCACCATAGCCCTCAAGTCTTCAATGGCTGGCAAGAAATATCTCTTGCTCAATGTATGAACATCTCTGTGTCCTGTCAACTTACCAAGCAATACAGGGTTGCGAACTCTCTTGCTTAAATCGTAGGTCGCAATCTTACGGAACGAGTGAAAAGTCAATCTTTCAATTGGAGGGATGGCTTTATCACAAGCCCTTTCAAGGGCATGTTGAACAGCACTTTTAGAAGTTTTAAAAACTGGTCCAGTTTTCTTAACATCTAGGCTTCCATGATGCTGAAGAAGAATTTGCTTCATTCTCTTTGTCATAGGAACAATTCTTCCCTTCATCTCTCCTGCTGGCTTTTTCCAATCGTTCTTCTCAGCAAAAATTCTCACGGTCTCATTGTTGAAATCTACGCCTTCCCAACGAAGTCCCATATATTCCTCATCGGGTGTGCTCATTGTTGATTTAACAAGTTCACCAAGTCGGAAAGACATTTCAAGAGACATCTCTACAATTGGCATAATCCAATCGGCATAATTCTCAATAGATTTTAAGAGCCTGTCTCTTTCACCTGGGTCTTCCCAATTTCTTTCAACGGCATTGTCTGGTTTTTCTAGTTTAATTTTTTTTGTAAAATTTTCTACTGGATAAAGCCATTCTTTTTGTGCATGATTGAGAGTTGCTGAAATCACAGCAAAGAAGTTTCTTATGCTGGATGCTGAATATTTATCTTCTTTCAATCCATTTCGGAAGTTGATTAAGACCTTCTGGTTGATGTCTTTAAGAAGAAAATCCTTGCCTATTCTTTCAGCAATTTGCGGAACTCTGTATTTGTTTTCCTTGTAGGAAGGTCTACCTTTATAATGTTCTTCCAATGTCTTTTCCATAGCATGTAAGAAGGTCATGCTTTCATAGGTAATATTGAAAGAACCGTGTTCTGATTTATATGCCTTAATTCTGTTTTCTTCACCAGAAGACCAGTCCTCAGCCTCCTTCAAAGTAGAGAAGGTGCGGGTTCTCTTGATGAGATTTCCTTCCCTGTCTTTCAATTTAATTTGAGCCTCAAAAGTATCCTCAAGTTGATAGACTTTTGATTTTTCCTTGACAAGGGTAGCCTGGTGTGCTAATGCCTCAGATTTGAGGCGAAAAGTCACTTCTGTCTTGCCTGTGGCTACTGCCCACCTGGACCTGTTCTGGATGCTGGCCATGTCTTCTCCTAAGTTACAATCGCTGGCTTTGGTTTCCTGCGAGGTCGGGAAAGCCTACTAAACAAGGTCGGGAAGAGGGAATTAACTCCTCTTCTTGCCTAAAAAAGTGGCATTTCCCTTCTGTTCCTTCCCGACTAGATGCTACATCAGGTCGGGTAAAAAGTCGGGAAACTCCCAAAATCGCATTGAGGAAACTGAAAAACCTCAATGAAAACAACAACTTACCAATTGGTGTGCGTTGTGAGGATTTGGATTTAGGTTCCAAATTGTCTCTATTATAGCAGTGTGATGTAAGTCGTTGATAGTGCTTAGAAAAACCCATAAGTTGTTGATTCATAAGGACTTTTAGGGTCAAAGCAAGTTCCATTGGAACCCATCAACGTACATCAACATACATGCATTTGGTCGGGGAAAAGTCGGGAAACGGGGTGTGAGGTCGGGTAAAAAGTCGGGAAGAAAAGGGTGTTTTAGGGCTTCTTGGTTCAACCTTTTTCAGACCCTTCAACAACCTGGTTCCTGGTCTCAAAACCCTTCGTTTTGTTGGAAATAAGATACAATCTTTGATTGTTTGCGAGAGTGGCGAAATTGGTAGACGCAACAGGTTTAGGTCCTGTCGGTAGCAATACCGTGGAGGTTCAAGTCCTCTCTCTCGCACCAAAGTTGCACTCCTAACTTCAAGTTGAAGTTGCTTTTTTGACACACCCTGGTGGTGTGTTTTTTTTCGTCTTAACAAGAAAATCTGAACATAAAGTGTATTATTTATTGTTGTTCGTATGTTGATATACAATGAACATATTGAGGCATAAATGAGTCATTTAGCAATACTTCAACAAATGTTCCCTGGCAGGATTTTGCTTGGGGTGGAAGAGATTGCATCGTTGTTAAATGTGTCAAAGGGGCATGTTCAGAACCTTTGCTATTCAAATAGACTTCCGGTGAAGTTGCATATAGATAAATCACTGAGCAATAGAATTCAAGTTTCTATTGTTGAGATGGCTAGATATTTAGATGGTAAGTTGGAAAATTTACCAATCCAAGAAGAGAAAAAAGAACCCAGTATTCCTTCTATGGTTATTAAGCCAAAAAGGGGAAGACCACGTGGTGTATCTAGAACACAAATGATGTTCCAAAATGCTTTGAGGCTTGCTGTTCTCAAAGAAGAGGTTTCTTTAGAAATCAATCAATTCAATCAATATTTAGAAAGTCTAGATGTTGGTGGTGATGACGAAGTTTGCAGGCAAAATCTCTTGGACTATAAAAATAGTGTTCAAGATATTGGAAGAAGGCTTGAGGTCTCAATAAATTTCCACATATTGGAAAAGCAAATTGGGAATAAAACAACAACCAAGAAGCCAGTGCCAAAGATTTAGATTTTGTTTATATTTGCCTCGGTGCTATTCAATCTTAATTGGTTGGATAGCATTTTTTTTAGGATAAGCGCCTTCAAATAACTGATGGGTTCATTGGCTCCAATCATCTCTACAAGATTTTTGTCTGCATGCCATAAAACCATATCGGTACTTTGTGGGTTCATAAGAATAGCCTCTAAAACAACTTCGGCTTCTGCTTTTAAATCATCATGAGCATATTTAAAAGACTTGGGGTTGTTTCTTATGGCTGTCAACACAACTTCTTTATCCTTTTTTAATTCTTCAGACAAATTTTCAAGAAGCAATCCATTTTTCTTTAAATTTTGAATGGCACTTTTCTTGTCGGTGAAAATAAAATTCAGTATGTCATTTAGTTTATAAGTATTCATAAAATAAATATAGCAAAGACAATCTAAAAGTCTATTGGCTATTAGATAAACGGAGACATAAAAAAACCTGCTAAAAAGCAGGTTCCTTAAAAAGTAGGGTGGGGCTTAAATTGGCTCACCCCATTCCTTTTTCATCTCTTCAATCTGTTGGTCATGTTCATCTTTGAAGTCACCAATGGACTTGATGAACTGGTTAATCTGCTCTCTGGTCTTGAGTTGGACTAATTCCTTGGCAAGTCTAGTTTCCATCTCATCAATGTAGATGTCCAAGTCACCATAGTATCTCCACTTAAGAGCAATCAAGTCAAGGAAGTGGTGCCAGGGGTCTTGTCTGTCATCACTGTGAATTTGTTCTTTGTATTCTTGAAAGCAAATCAAGACAGAGTATTTCCACTCATCATCAGAGAGTTTACTCATTGCCTTAACAATCATGTCACCAGTATTCATGTTAATTTCTCCTAATGGTTGAATTATACATCTAATTTCAATGTGGAGCAACAATTATATTTGTGAATCTATAAATTCATGTAGGTTTTGTGAGACATAGATATGAAAAAGCCTTTCCTTGCTTAAATCTATGTTCTTTGATGATGTGTGTAAGTTATCTATAGATTGAATACAAAAATCCTTAAAAGATATATGATTATCCTTGAGATGTTTCATACATCTTGATAAACCCTTCTCTGTGAATGGAATAAAGACTGTTGATGCCTTTTTGCCATTCATATAGTTTCTTCCTGGCTTTGGTAAGGAAAGAATATTGTGAGAGTAGGCTATGGCTAACTGGATAAGTCTGCGATTACTTGTATTGAAGAAATAACTCAATTCGTTGAGTTTGTTGATGGTGGGTATGTCTGTTAATGTGTTGAAACTAACAATTTTCAATTTTTCTTTATTCATAACTAAGAGCAATTTTATATAATAATACTAGCAGAAAATATATTCAAGTCAATATTGTTGACTCGCCAATAATTCTATGTTAATATTCAATTATAAATATATAATATATGAGGTGTTAAAATGTATAAGAAGAAGGCGAATTATGAAGAAAGAGACTATCAACAAGAGTTGACTAACAAATTCATTCAAAGAATTGAACTTGCTTTAGGTTCAATTGAAAGTGGTCTAAGTTGGGATAAGCCTTTTGTTGGTTCATCCGAATGGCCAAGAAATGCTTTAACTGGTGAAAAATATCACGGAGCCAACATTGCTTCCTTGATGGTTGAAGAATATCCAGACCCAAGGTGGTTGACCTTCAATCAAATACAGGAACTGTCCAAGAAATTGGATAAGCCACTTCATTTAGAGAAGGGTAGCAAGGCTACTTTCATCATGAAGGTCGTTATGGCTTACCAAAAAGATGCCAATGGTGAAGTTATCAAGGATGACAGAGGACAGCCTCTACCTCTTACTCATGATGATGGAACTCCAAAGATTGGCTTTAAGTGGTATCCAGTCTTCAATGCAAGCCAAGTGGCTGGTTTAGATAAATACGAGAAAAAAAT
>JACCEE010092378.1_pt1 | contig 21849 bp, 12 predicted proteins | sample 7449931 | NCBI WGS metagenome assembly JACCEE01 (sample SAMN15323457, study PRJNA562643) | freshwater metagenome | isolation source: river surface water | place: USA:Blue River Watershed | collected 2017-08-19 | reverse complement strand
GACGAGAGATTGAAGTTGCGTGAGTTCATTCAAGATACAACATCGAAAATCTCTCGTGCTTTCATTTACAAACGAATAAAAAAGCGCGAAATTCACAGATGAAACCGGAACGATTGTGATTCCGCTGCGGATGATCGCCTTTTGTGCTGATCGTGGTGGTCGTAGTGGCCGAGGCGTTGGTGGCGGCGTAAATACATACGAATACACTGTCGAAAACGGAATTACAAACCATGGAATTTCTCTGTAACGGTATAATGTTTGTTCGCCCGCGATCTCTCGCGACTTCTGAATATATTCGGTTGTTTCAAGGAGTTCGAGAGATTCGCGTTCGATCATCGTGTATTTATTCCACGCAAGATACTCTGACATATAAATCGACACACTCTTATAGGACGATGTGCCAATCGATGAATCAAACGAAATCATGATACGAGGTGTAAGCACTGATACTCCTTTTATATTATCATCATTCATGATCGCAGTTGCCATCGTTGTCGTCGTCGTCGTCGCGGCGATGTCTTTATCTATAAAAACGCCGATGAATGCCGAGAGACCAAACGTTTCTTGCGAGAGAAGAAGTCGAAGTGTATCGCTAGAATCGCACGCGATGAGCCCCGCATTCTTAATATCATATTCTTTTCGGCGTGAGCGTAAGATTTCAACAATTCTCTCGAACGGTGGAGGCGAATCCTCATCATTACCACGATATACTCGAACGGTATCATGATTTACGTGATGTAAAAATGGATAAACTACCGCGTTATAACAACGCGTGCCGAGAGATAATGGATTCATGATACTTGTTCGATGACGCCCGACGCCGCCGCCGCCGCGAAAAAACCGCCGAACCGTAAATTGAAATGTGAGAGGTTGGTCATACCAATATAAGTATTTGAATTTCAACACACAAACAAGAGAGATTACACCGATGACGAAAACAACAATAATATAATGAAAGAATAGCGGCGGGATCGATCTCACCACGACGTCTGCGAGTTCATTCATTATATTACAAGTATAAAAATGCGAGCACTTGGCTTACGCGACCTTCTTTAAGATATAAAGATACTGATATTCGTTAAGAACATGAACCAAATCCACCTGTCCAGTTACGGTGAAGCCAACTTCTTTGGCGATTTCCAACATCTCTCGGTTTGTCGGCATATAGTAGGTGTGAATATTCTCTCGAACTTTCCCAGTTTTATCATCGGTGATTTTTTCGACGAACTTCCCGATATTCTTCTCGCCGGTATTTCGTTTCTGGCTTCCTTTTGCGGCGGCATTCTTTGTTGGAGGCGGCGGTGTAAAATCCGATTTGTATTGAAAGCTGCGAAACTTCACGAGAGAATTCGTGATGCGTTCTTTTGCGTAGGTTTGCGGTGATACCAAGAACAAAGGTTTGCCACCAGGAACGATGGGATCGAAATGGTTACGATCGACGAGGTGAATAATGAGGTAGCCTTCTGGTTTCAACCACTGATAACAATTACGAAAGAATGCGCGTTTATCTTTCACGTAATACACGGTAAAGTAAAAACAAGTCAGCACATTAAACTCTTCTTCACTAAATAACATCGGTTTCATAAAATCGCCCTTGATGAACTTGCATGTTGGATACAAATCTCTCGCATTTTGAAGCATCGCGTCTGAATTATCGCACCCAATGACGTTTGTTACGCCCTTTTTCTTGAGTTCATGAACGTGATGTCCGCGACCACAACCGATATCACACACTTTAAAATTCTTCTTGTCAGCGTCCGACCCATTAAGCGCCCCAGTAATATGTATCACTTCATCGGCCTCGGCCTCGATTTTATTCGGTTGTATGAAGAGTTCATCATAGATATCCGCATAAAAATGGTCGAAAAGTGTGCTATTATCATATACCTTATATTTCTCTCGCTGCTCGAATCCTTCCACATGAAGCGATAAATCACGCTTAATGAAACAGAAAATCATAAGTAAAATAAACAGGAATGTTAATAATTCCCATCGTGTGATGGAACGAATATAATCCGAAAATGATCTATAAAATGAAGTCATATCTACTAGTATTTCGTTACAAAATATATTATCGTTATTCTCGCGTGAAAAAAAACGGTTGTCATACTAATACGATCATATACGTCTTAACGTCTTTCGATAAAATGTCCGATCCAAATGAAATAAACGATATACGAAGCGAATCAGACTTTCGCGGTATCACTTTCTCGTCATACAAAAAAACAGATGTGCGCAAAGAACTCCTGAACAGTCTATCCAGCTCTAAAATCGAACCTGCGTGTTATTGGAGTGCGGAACTTGTATGCTCAGGCCACTATCTTGAACTATGGGATATTATTATCACGTTTATGAGTAAATATATTCATTTAGCAAGCCCTAAACTACCTCTGTATATTGAAATGCGGTATGAGAGTTTTAAATCGATTATATCCAACGGTTATACGGGAAATGAACTCCGTTTGCGAAACCACCCAAAAATGAGGTCTCTTTTCGCGGAAATTGTATGTGTTCTCGCAAATTCGAAGCGCCAACACAAATACGACAGTGTAAAAATAAAGAAGAAAGAAGAATACGATATCGCGACGATGTCACAGCGCCTGAAAGCGCCACGGGTCGATTATGCGCAGGATTTTTTCCGAGAGAGAGACCCGAAAGAGATATTCATCGCGATGAATGAATTCGCTTATCATATCTCTCGCGACTCCAAAAATACACTTTTAGCATGTTACTGGGTAGAATGGATTGTGGAGTTTGAAACGATATGTAAGGCGAAAAAAGAAACGTGTCGTTGCGAGAGACGGTCGCATATCCCAGTCGATGATAAGCTTCAGTTTGATCCAATTTGGATGATATGGGATATGATTATCGCACGAAGTGCCGACATGGAGGAATATTCACCGCTTACTCAGAAAATCGTTACAAGTCTTTTACACCTATACTGTATTCGATTTACACCGGGTGTTCGAAAAAAACGGCGTTATCTCATCTATTTTGCGATATCACTTTTAACAACAGAATATGATAGTAAAGTTGAGATGATAAATGATCGTCTCATGATAGAAACAGCAGTCGCGAATATTAACTCAGTATATAAACAGATCAAGCAACATGAAATTAGCCCGGATACCGATTATCTCTTTTCATCTGCTGGTTATGCTGGTGATAAAAACGGAGATTTAGAACGGACAATAAAACGGCTAGAAGCGTTGAATTCGATGAATACCATCGTGCGGAAAAAAGACGATGAACCGCCTCAAAAAACGAATGAACCTAAGAAATATAGCCCATACGAGTAGAGAGATTTTTATGTATCTACTATATAGTATTAGTATTAGTATTAGTATATAATATATAGTATAGACGCGAGACCGAATGTCATTACCAACATTTAAATTTACGAAATTTGGCGCACCTACAAATAATGAGAGTGTAAATAGTGGTTTGTCTGTTTCTTCCAAAATGCAGAAATCGGGTATTATTTCAACGATCAGAGAAAAAGCCCAAGATACTTTCAAGGAGATGAAGATGCCTGAAATATCTCTCGAAACAAGCGATTCAGGAACACGACAAATGTCGGATGATGGTGAAAGTTTCTTTTCGATTTGGACCTTAGTTAAGTTGGTCATTATAGTCGTGATAGTATGGTTCATGTGGGGCAGTTTGTCATCAAACGCCGACTTCTCTTTAGGAATGGGTGAATTTGGAGAGAAGATAAACTCATTTTTAAAATCGATGGAGGAAAAGGGACGCGAGGTAATCTCTCGATACACCAATATTGAACTTCCGCCAAGTTCATCAGACTCGAACAAACACACACCACATGCCGACAGCGACAGCGACAGTGACAGCAGCGATGATGATGACACCAATCAAAAACCCAAGAAAGCACGAACAACCCCCAAAGATTATTCGAAAGCTGCTTACCGCCCACCGGTTCCACCTGACGCAACAAACAGCAGTGATAAAAAACCAGGCTTTCTAACAGACGACTCAAAATATACATTTTTAGATAAAGCTGTTCGTGATTATAGTGGTCCATCTCCACGTGCCGACGATAGTACGAGTGTTACACAAAAACATCAAAGCGGCAAAGGTGGTTACTGTTATATAGGTGAAGACCGTGGTTTTCGTAGTTGCGTAAAGGTGGATGCCACCGACAAATGTATGTCAGGAGAAGTTTATTCACGCCATGACATCTGTATTGATCCTACGCTTAGAGAATAAATACTCGTAATGAAGTGATACGTAATGAAATGATACGTATTTTTATAAAGATAAATATTTAATTTCCGGAGTATATGAAAATAATTCGCTTGTTTGTTGTTGTCCATCCTGATAAACAAGCGTGATGGTGACATTATATTCAGTACCAACAATAATAATTTCAGAACCAGCGTATGTTGCCGGAATACGAATTTTATGTTGGCCCGAACCAGATATTGGCTGATTATCGCTATTTACATAAGCCAAATATGACGCATTCAAACCATTTACTCGAACAAATAAAATCGGATTTTCGATCTGCCATTGCGTATTGATTGAAAATGTCATTTCAGCGTATGACAAACCTGATGACGTATAATAACCTTCAATATTAAAGATTGTCGCCTTTGCTGAGGATGGGTTGATTGTTACATATACGCGAGCGCTTTCATTACTCGTGAGATAACCATTATACGTTTCCATAACAATAGAGTATGAACCATCTACTAAGTATGTAGTGTTTAAAACGCCTATATCTGCGCTATAAGATGTTCTTGTATCAGTCGATGATATATTATATGGATAGGTAAGCCCAGATCCAAGCGACGAAGGTGGTGTAATCGTAATATTATAATATTTTATGATAGTTCCGCCTGTGTCTGGTTTATTCCACGTAATATTAATATAATTTCGTGAAATATCTGTAATTGTTGGGGGCAATAGACCATATTTAGATGATATTGATATATTCGTTGGAACACCTGGTTTCATAAGTGTTCTTGCGCTAACAATCGCCGATTCAGGTCCAACACCTACACTATTAATGGGTTCTATCTTGATTTGATATTTGCTTTCGTTGAATAGGTTACGTAGAACATATCGACGTGACATACTACCGACCGTTGGTATAATGACATTCGACGTGGTTAGGGTTACTTTAGTCCATGTTGTATCAGGAACTTTCCTGTAATATAAATTATACGCGGTAATTGGTGGTCCATTATAAGAAGAAACTGTTCCTGCAGCTGTTGCGACCCCGCTAGCACTACTACCTGCCGCGCCTCCACTACTTCCAGTATTTGACGGATCAGTCCATTTCAGATCCACCATCAAATTTTCACGTTCATCTGCTGTATTTGTAAATCCAAAATCATTAATGATGGATGGCACAGATGATGTTTTCAACGTAATGGTTGCCGGAACACTCGATAATCCTCGTTCATTCCCCGAAAAAACAGACAAATAATATACAGTATTATCTAAAATTTCGATAGATCCAGGTATTCTTTCAAATACAACCGAATTTCCGTTAATTTCACCACTTACTGAATTGAATGTTGGGACAACACCTGCGGGTGGCTTATAAGGGAATACGCTTTTATACGGTGCCCATGTTTTGTTATTTATCGAATAGGTAATAACATAACCTGTAATTGGAAGCCCTCCGTTTGAATCTGGTGCGTCCCATGTAAGTGTGACACGCTTATTGACGTTATCATAACTGCTTATTCTTAAATTGGTTGGTTCAGTTAAAATAGTTGTGGGTATATTCAACGTGAGCTGAAGACCCGCTTCGTATTGATAAGTGCGTTTGTAATTATATAAATTGATAGATGGGTCATAACATAATAAACGTTCGCGTCCGGGCACACCACATGCGCTAGTAAGCCCGCATAATATCCGGTTATTCGCGGCGGATGGCGGACAAATCAACGCGAATGGACTCGCGGTGTCTGTTGTATATCTGGCCGAGTTTCCAATACTCCGCATGAGCTCACCGCGCGCAGCTTTCGCATATTTCTGAGTTTTGGTTAGACCGCCAACATTTTTATCATATTTCAAAATTTCAGCCTTACGTCTCATGTCATATACTTCATCCACTTGAGTTCCTGTAAGAGGCACACCGGTTATACTATTTACCAAATTGGAAGAACGACATTCCGGCTTGAATCGCGTCCAAAATTGACGATTATACGGATTTGTATAAAAAAGATTTGTGTTGCAATTAATAACTGCTGGTGTGATTTCATATACATTTACGTCGAATGTAGCGATTTTTTGATTGAAATTTGTAGTTGCTGCCTGTGTTACAGTTACTGTAGCTGTTCCCGATCCATACATAAATGCGGTATATACAGCAGATGCTCCAGTCCCTGTTACACGCAATTTCAATAAATATTCATTCGATGAACTGAATGTAATGATCCCTCCCGATTCTTTATTTGTCGTCTCGGGAGGAGTTAATATAAATGATCCTTCCGATGTCATTTTATTCATATCAGGCAACTTATAAATAGTAGTCGGATCTTCGGTATTATTTTCAGGAGTCTGATTCGCGAATGTTGGTGTTGATTTTTTAATAATAAGATTGATTGTATTTGCATAACCAAGCATGTCTCCAATTCGTTGATTTGACCGTTTATATACGGGCGTTTCTTCTTGAAGAAATTTAATAGATATTGGGTTGAATTGTGTTGGGCTTGTTTGGGTGCTTTTTTTAAAGGTGATTCGATTGCCAGAGATTTGTATGTATTCACCGCTTAAGTCGTATGTACGCGGCAAAGAAACATTCAGATAATATTGAACATCCCCATAGTCTGGTTCGCCAGTATATACATTTTTACGCGTAGTTCGTGCGAAATCAGGAAAATTCAGATCGATGCTACCATCAAGCCATTCTCGAACAATATTTCCACTACTATCTGGTATCGAATTTGATTTACTTCGTCCTATGCCTGTAAATGGTGTATTCAAACTAATATCAGTAACAGCCTTAGTTATGGTAAGTGGTACCAATATTGTTTTGCCTAAGAATACATCCACACCGTTTATGGTTTTTTTGGATTGACTCATTTCCATTCGTATTGTGGTTGAGTCTTGACCATATCGAAAACCACCTGAGTTGTCATATACGCCATTAATAAGAAGAGCATTACGATACGGCAATCGAATATCTTCCGCGCCAGGATTTTTATATAAACCATTTGGGTTCGGAACATTTGCTGGGTCACCAGATGCTTGTGGAATAACATAATAGTCTCGATCGAAACGCTCAACAGAAATTGCGTAATTATTTGATGGAAATGAAAACCGGATAGGTGTATCTGAATAATTATTAGTGGAAGCGATATTAATAAGGGGTATAAAGCCGATAAGTGTTTTTCTTTTTGCGAGTATAGACGCAGGAACATCTGTATCACGCGGTCCAATACCAGGCAACGTGCTTGGTATTGTAAATGTATTTGGCAAAAGTGTAAATGTTGTGGCATAGTTCAAAGAATACACATTAAATCGATGTCCGTATTCTCCAACAAAATAAACATCACCTGTTGGCGAATCTTGCTGCAATGATGGCGTCCATGTGGGAACAACCGCCGCCATTATATATTTTTTTACACCAGTATTGCTGATATGTCCATGTAAAAAAATATTACCGCATGTACCAATTATTTGACAAGTAAGAACCCGCATTCTTTGTAGATGTGGCACCTCCAGATGAAACCATCTTCATATTTGGCCCTTCATCTACGATGCTCTTGATTTTATTTGAACCGATTGAATAATTGAAATATTGAATCGTCGAAATGTAACCACTAAAACGTTTGCTCGGCTTATTTTCACCAATATACACTTTGCCGTAATTCTGTAATGGAATGCCGGCGGTTTTACGACGCTGCGCTAGACGACCGTTAATGTAGAGATCAATCACATTATTTGTTACACGAATCACAGCATTCACCCAATTCTTAATAGGAATATCAGTAGCGATAAGTTGTTCATGAAGGTTTTTCGTCTTATCTGCTTCATTATCCATCTTACCATTTACATCGACCACCGCCAACAAAGATACATTTACACCTTTGTCTGACCGATCAGGATTTGTTTCGTTGATAGTATCGGTGAATTTAATATATAATCCTGGTGCGTTATTTGGATAATAGATCCCATTTTCTGATGATTTTGTTCCTTCACCACCTTTGCTAAAGATTCTTGAATACTTGTCCTTTTCAAGCGGGACTTGATTGATATAAAACCACGCCGACCATGTATATTCTAAACCACCGTCTTCATTCATGGACCTAGCAATAAATACAGAGTCTTCTTTTGATGGATCCTGCGATCTTTCTATCACCATATCTTCGGTATTTGCGGTTCCATCTAGTACAAAAGGCGACATTGAAGGAAGCAACAAATAAGATAATCCGATAATCGCTAGTTTAACTGCGACCGAAAATACGATAAATACCATCAAAATAAATGCGAATTTTGCGACAAGACTGTTGGATTCCATGAATTCTTTGAGACCAAAGCCACCAGTGCTGCTACCGTTGGAGCTGGAAGACAACCCAGCATTACTTGGATTTGAAAAACTAGATGTAATTCCCTTTAAAAATCCGCCGCCGCCATCGCCGTTGGATTCACTCATGATTATAGAATTCTTACTAATATAATCGAATAAAAAAAACAATCTATACGATTGAATAGATTGTTTTTGATGATATCTGGACCATCAACCAAAGCGTCGTCGTCTATTTAAGTGCTAACACTAGCCTGCTCTTGATTATCAACGATGAAACTTAACTTCACCTTGTATTTATTCAGGAGATCACTCCAAGGGCTTCCACCAAAACCTTGAGAATAAATATCCCATGCTTCTTGCGGGGCAATCGGTGCGGCCTTCAACTTTACATTTGTAATAAAACCGACATCGGCTGTTTTTACTGCCTCAGTATCATCGCCTAAAACAATACTTTGTGTTTCTTGAAGCCGCGATCCTAGATTTACAACGCACGACTTTACGAGCTTACCATCAACATAAACGTCCATCGCAGAACCGTTGAAGCTGATGATGAGATTCACCCATTTTTGAAGTGGAAATTCTGCGATTTCACAGTCATATTGTGAGTCAGATGTTCCAGACCTTGGGAAAATCTGTATCGTATTGGTATTGGCCTTAAACTGAACCTTGAATAAAGTAGAAGCAGACCCCCCAGAACCATCCTTGTGAAAACTGACAACATTTGTGCCATTCACCCATTTCTTGATGTAAAACCAAATCGATATCGCACTATTCGCTTTAAAACTACTCGGAAGATTGGATCCCTGAAGCGTTGTTTTATTCCCCCACTTTTGCATCGTCCCTAAAGTTGTGTAAGTCGTCGTCAATGCTTTGAAAATGACATACAACAACAAAAGAATAACAACTATTGCTAGAACTAATTTTGAATTCATCTTCTTCGTATAATTATTGTATATATTATTTACTTGGAATAGACTGTAGTTGTTCCGGCTTCTTTGACTTCATCTTCAATCGTCTTCATTCCAATCATAGGAGGATTCTGAGATTTCAACATCGTATAAGTCCAACGAATTTGTTCTTTTGTGAGCGGAACTTTATGAAATCCGAAATTACAAATAGACCCGTTTAATCCATTATTGTTGCTTGTATCGCCGATCGTGATTGGTTTCAATACAATATCTGGCATGATGAAATCACTTCGAACCAACAACCGATTATTCATGAAAAAGTCCATCGTCTTTCCGTTGTAATTTACGACGAAGTAATTCCATTTTTGAAGAGGGATCGATACATCTAGTTCATCATCATTATCCACTAACAATCTGATTTGATTTTGTTTATTTTTGGATTTACCGGCAATAATCGTATTGTAATTTGTTTTTGAATTGTAAATCAGGGTGGGTGACGATATTGGTCCGCCATTCATATCAAGTGTATTACACCACAATTTCAATTCAGTTGTTGTTTTGTTATATGTCATTCTTGGAACACCACCGAAATCAAATATCTCTAAATCTTTGTTGGTTGAAACAGCAGTATTATTCAAGAAAAACCACCCAGAAATCGAATAATTGTACCGCTTTTTCTCTTCAACTGGACAGTTGGCGGCTTTATCTTCAGGAGATCGGTCAATACCCGTATTATGGTAAATAAAAATTTGCGGGCTTTGTGTATTTAATTTGGTGTCATATTTCTGTTTCAAGGATACAGGAGCAGCTACAATTTGTGATGCCGATGCGCCAATATAGTTTAACAGGTAAGGACCACCATATAGAATCGCAATAAGAAGCAACTCGATTGCCACGATAATCCAGATTGGACGTGTAGTATCACCGACCGCAGATTGTGATGAAGTAAGCATATCCAAGAATAAACAAGGGATGAATATAATGCCCAACCATATTAATTTCAATATTTTAAGACCAATATATGATTTTGTAAGATGGAATATGAACATCACCAAAATAAGCAAGACCATCACACCATGCTGCTTATAATAGGCAAGTGCGCACAACACGATAAAAAATACAGTATTAATAATAAAACGGATATTTGTGAATAGATTTGCGAGTGAAGGTTTCGTCTCTGTTCCTCCAACCATTTTTGCGGGATTCAACGTATCGATGAATTCTAAGCCATAATGAAAGAAGAGAATGGCGAGACCCAATACGGTCATTCCAGTAACCGACATACGTTCCTTATCATCCTTTTCGCGATCATAAATCCAGACAATCACCATTAAAATAATATACACGATATGAGTCGCGCCAAATGCGAGCTGTCGAAGCGGTTTTTGTTCATCTTCAGTTTTCATGTCATCAAATAAATACTTTTCAGGTGGTTTGTCATTGTTGGCCTGTTTGAATTTCTCTCGAATGTATGCTACAACACCTGCAACTGCGACAATCGCAAGAAGAACATAAATTACTTGTGCTGTAGGCGAATTCAAATTCGCCATGATACCGCCCGATGCGACTGCGTCCGTTTCGGCACCTTTATTTACAAATTCGGCATCGACCTTATAAGTATAATACACGATAGCAAGAATAAGAATTACAAATGAAATTGTCAGCAATAAAACTTTGATAAGCTTTCCGATTGCGCCGACCTTGGCTTCGTTAATTCCGGCAGGAGAAGCGGGTGCGCCAGAAGATGCGGTGGCGGTAGTGGCGGTAGCGGCGGTAGCAGCAGAGCCAGCATTTGCGAAAACGGTTGTTACACTTGCCGGCGTTGGACGGTCTTTTTCGTCTGTCGGAAACATACGAAGATCAATATCACCGGCATTCCATTCCCAAAATTTTAATTTATCTAGTTCTTCGTTGCGTTTATTTACGAATTCCTGAATACCAGTCAAAGACGCAATACCGTAAATACTCGCGCGGAATAATACGACAATCAGCCACGGAACAAGATATATTGTTGTAAGTAGCCAACGCACGATCTTTTTTATAACATTTTCCTTTTCAAAATCATTATGCACACCTGCCCACATATGATATCCGGTAGGCATCACACAAATCGCTAGAAGAATAACAAAGGCGATCGCCCATCCCCAATTTTCAGGAACAACCGGCAAAGACATACCAGAATCTTTTTCTTTTGAAGGTTTATCAACACGTAGATAATGCCACCACCACGAGAGACCTCCGCCAAATAATAGCAAAAATAACACAATAGAACCTATTACACCTTTACTTACACTTCCTGATGTATTGTCATTTTTATTAAACTGCCATACCTGAACTGATTCTGCGAATTTTAATATCGAATCGAGACCGCCAACATTCATTTCTTTCACCATCGGAAGCAATAAAATCCCGCATAATAAAAGTCCGACAATAATAACAATAAAAAAGGTGTCGATCAGTTCTTTCACGCGTGGAAACATATCACCTGTGAAGTTACTTGCGATCCAATCACTTGTTTTTGTCGAAGTCGTGACATTTGTGAAAAGAACGGAGACCCACATCACTAGCAAGATAACGGACAAAAATGGAATCATCGAAAACCATTTGGCGAAACGAATAAACAAACTGCTTTTATCCGAATGGTCTTCCAATATCTTATCCCAGTCATTTGATGTCATCTTATCTTCTTTGATTTTCTCTAATATATCGTCATCGTCAAGCGTTTTGGTGACACCACCGCAATCTGGGTTTGTCGTATATTTCAAAGCATCCTTCCACCAATCTTTGAATGAATCGGGAATATTCCCGCAGTCTGCCAATTTCAAACGAACATTATAACACATAAAAATGAAAACAGTAATGATTACAGATAATATTGAAACCACACTTAACATCGCATTCATCGGTGCGAATGTTTTCTTTTTATCTTCGTCGAGTCTAGCCTGTATTGCGGAGTTAATCATTTCCACATTACCCGCGTTATTTGGGTCTTTTTTCTCTAGGTCTTTCATCACTTCTTCACGAAGTTGTTGATAATATCCACTATCTGCGAACTCGTTGTTTGGGTTATTGTCTTTATTTAAAATATCGGTTGCTGATGGTTCTTTGAGATTTGTTGCTGCGAATGTGATTGGAAAAGCAATATACCCGACAATAATTAGAATCACAAGTGCGATTGGTATTAGAAATTTATGTGTAGTTATTTGTAACGTTTGTCCTAATGTTGTAACGATTAAACCAATAAGCGCAATAAACCAAACGATTCCATGAACTAAAAACGTTTTCTGACCATATTCGGTTAAATCTTTGGCTCCAGCAATACCTTCACTCTTTTGACTCGCAGCTAAGAATATACTCGCAGGTATTCCTAAGAGTAAAACAAATGCGACTATTGCCATGATTATACCACGTTGAATTAAACCGCCTTTGTCTTCCGGTTTTGTGTGTCTCCAAATAAAATAACCAACTGCCAAAAAGAAAGCGATCTGAAAAAATAAACCGAAACCCAATATTAAATCCGCGCTTGTTTTTGCGAAATTTTCCTTGTTTTCTTGACTTGCTAATGGGTCATCTTTTACCTTATCCATATTTTGTTGGATTTCATTACCGCGGACAATCATCGGCACACCAATCAAAATTGAAATAACGATGTAATGGATCCATTCGCTTATGGGTTTGTTTTCGCCGAACCTTTTATATAATCCGAATATCAGCGACCCGATTAATAAAATAGAACCAAATCCGATCAGGCTTCGCGTAAGATCAATATTACTTACTTTGTCCGATGCTTGAATACTACCAAAACCCATGCCTAATCCGAGAATAAATAGGAAAATTGGTAATACGATCCGAATCATGATTTCAGAGAACGACCCTTTTATAGTAAAATCGGCGTCAGGTGGCGACGGAACTATTGTATCACCTGAATCTTTCAGTTTAAGAAAGTTATTCGGAGAAACATAGTGAATATACAATACATAAAGAAATGTAAGAATCAACGATACGAAAATCGGCCAATTCCCTGTCAATAAGTCAGAAGACACGAATGATATTAGGATTATAACAACAAGCACGATAATCGGTAAATAATTCAATAGTTTTTTAATATGGAATGAATCTTCAAGAACAGACACAGCACGTGCTTCAGCTTTTCCTTCTTCAGACTGTGGTTTTAAAATAAGGCTTACCGCAGTTGCCGCTGTGGTTGCCGCAGCCGCTGCAGAGGATGAGGATGACATAATGTTTTATTATTTATTATTTATAATGATAACACCCTTCAGTTATAATTATAAGATATAATAATGTCGGTACGACAACGATGCCCACCATAGCAATAATATAATCACGAGACACAACTCTACAAAAATGACATCGCTGTCTTTTTCCCGTGACAATCCCGGCATAAAGCGACTAAATTATCTACATGGTTGGAACCTCCATGTTCTAAAGCGATAACATGATCTACTTCGAACCAAGCAGGGAGCTGACGCTGACAATCACCGCATTTCCAGCCCTGTTGTGCGGCGACATACTTTTTCTTTGTTTCACTTACGCTACGCTTGCTAGAGTTTTTGCCGGAGCTTAGCAAGCGTATTTCAGCGGGGGTTGCGCCGGGGGTTGAGCCCCCCAACGACGGCCGCGCGATGGGTTGCGCGGTTCTTGCGCCTACTGCACTTCCCATCGCACCACCCATCCCTCCGCCTATCGCTCCACCCATCGCACCACCGTCGTGGGGGGGCGGAACCCCCGTCATATCAAAAAACGGCGTTATCATATCCGCAGTCCCCTTACTTATCGGCATATACTTGATGATATCGTTCGCATGAAACAACAATTGCCTAGAGTTTTCCGGATTGCGCCGTAAAAATAGGAACAGAGATAGACCGATGAACCCGAATGTCGCCATTTTAATCCACTTTTGATTGCTTTGGAACATCTTTAACGGTTGGCCATCATAGTATGTGTTTATAATCAGAACCGCCGTAATAATAAATACGATGTATTCGGTTTTTACCATTTATTCAGAGGTTTGACTTGATTGGTAAGTTATATATAGTCTCGAATATTTCGCTATCGATTATGATAATAATATGCCGCATACCCCAATCCCGCCAGCAATAACAAATACACGAGCTTCTCTCGATACTTCAATTCTTCCAATATTTGGACCGACTTCGGGCGATAGTGTAAATAATATCTCTCGAGAGCATCATGTAAGCTCACTTCATCCTTCATCAATAAAACATTATATCGATTGTGAATGAAATGAACCCAACGAATAAATGAATCGCGGCTGTCTAAATATGGGGTGACAGGATATTTTCCTAGCATTCGGTCAAACTCCGACGCCATTTCTGGATCAGGTATCAACATCGAAAAGTTTTGGACGAAGTCGTAATATTTTTTACGCGTGACATCATTCACGTGATCTGGATAATTTACCGCGACTGTCATCAAGAAGAACCAGTATTGCGGTCCCCATACTTTCGCGTCGAGCTTGATCATCGCTTGCCTATAATGAAACGACATAAAAACAAAGATAGAACTACGATAAGCGAATTTTTAAAGATGGAAGACCAGGTCGAAATACAAAAGGTAAATAATCCTAAATCCGCGTTATCATATCTTGAAATAACACAAATACGAAATCATCGAACGAAACATACCGGCGGCGGAGGTGGCGGCGGCGGAGGTGCTGCGGCGGCCAACACAGGAACACTAGTAAGCAGCGGAGAATCGAACAAATATTTCTGTAACAATTGTAATCGAACAAATCACGTGTATAATAATTGCCGCGCACCAATTACAAGTATCGGCGTGATTGCGTTTCGTTGTGGTGAAACGGGGCCAGAGTTTCTCATGATACGTCGGCGTGATTCATTTGGATTCGTTGATTTTATTCGCGGAAAATATTCTTTGAACGATGAAGCATATATTCAACGTATTATCGACGAGATGACGGTGACCGAAAAGGCGAATCTATTGCGTCTCACATTTGAACAGCTTTGGCGTTTATTATGGGGCGAATATACGCGAAGCAGTCAGTATAAAAACGAAGAACAAATTTCATTTGAAAAGTACCGTCAGGTTCTTGGTGGAATACGCACAAAGGACGGGCGCGTTAAGACGCTTCATCAGTTTATCGAGGATTCAACCACGAATTGGACTGAAACGGAATGGGGGTTTCCGAAAGGCCGACGGAATTATAATGAAAAGGACCTTCCATGTGCTTTGAGAGAATGTCTTGAAGAGACCGGATATGATATCGGTAATGATAATGTAATTCAAAATATCGCTCCATTTGAAGAAATATTTATGGGGTCAGATATGAAATGTTATAAGCAGAAATATTTTCTTGCGATGGTGGATTTAGATAAGAAACCGAAAAAGGCACACGATATTATGGAGGTTGGCTTGATGAAATGGATGTCATTTGACGAATGTATTCAAACGATTCGACCTTACAATTTAGAAAAAATCGGTATTGTTCGTAAAATCAACAACATATTATCCCGCTACCAGATTTTTTAAACCCTTTTTATTTTGCCTATGTATATAAAGGGTCCAATCATAATATAAAATAATAGATACGATACATAAGAGGGATAACTACCTATGGCCGAAGAACAAGAAAATATACCAATAGAAATAACGATTCGTCCTTCGGGAGCGTCAGGCGGCCCGTCGGTTGCTTCTGTTGCTGCTGCGGCCATGTCTGTAATGCCAGAAGATGTCCCGATCGAGGCTAAAAAACCGCGAACAATAAAACCGAAAGCGAAAGCGGTAGCAACCGCGACATCGGTAAGTGCGGGTCCTGCCCAGCCTGCGATTGTTCGATCAGCAAACCCTAAATCTACGATTGAGAGAATGAAACGAGATCTGGAAGAAGGACGACGACGTCTCAAACCGGAAGAAATCAATAATCCATTTAGTAAGGAATTCAATAAAGTTCTTCTTAAAAAAGAATTGCTTGAACGAGAGATGACAATACATGATATTGGTATTTTACCGATGGACAGCGATGGCGAAGGGGAAGGTCAAGGTGCTGATGTCGCCGCCGCTGCTGCGGCATTAAGCGGTCTGTATCCAACCTTAAACGATCCAAATTTTAATACTAAAATAGCGCTTCGTAAAGAGTTTTTTGATACCAAAATGGATGTTGATAATACAAAAAATGTGGAAGAAGAGGCGGAAATTTTATGTAATGCGCAGATCGAATTGGCACCCAATCAGCAATTTGTTCGGAATTTTCTCTCGGTGGAGACTCCGTATAATAGTTTGCTGTTATATCATGGTCTAGGTACCGGAAAAACATGTTCCGCGATTAGTGTTGCCGAAGAGATGCGGGATTATATGAAACAAATGGGAATTACACAGCAAATTATTGTCGTAGCTTCGCCGAACGTTCAAGAGAATTTTCGACTCCAGCTATTTGATGAACGCGAACTTCGAGAGATCGAGCCAGGTGTATGGAATATTCGCGCATGCACCGGCAATAAATTTATCAAAGAGATAAACGCGATGAATATGAAAGGACTAACACGCGACAAGGTTATTAAACAAATACGTCGTCTTATTTCGTCGCATTACTTATTTTTCGGTTATAACGAATTTGCGAATTATACGCGCACTCACGCGTCCAGTATTGGCATATCACAAGATGACATCGCGATCCAAGAAGTGCGTCGTAAGGCGATGATGACTGCGGCATCTAGTGGCACGGGTGCTGGTGCTGCATCAGTCAAAAAGGGTCGTAAATCGGCAGCTGAAGTTGCCAATGCGGCTGAAATGGAAACGCTTGCGATCGAGACCCTTTCTGTTACTAAGTTACGCAAGTTATTCGCAAATACACTTATTATTATTGACGAGGTTCATAACATTCGTATTACCGACGATAATCGCGATAAACGTGTCGCAAAGATATTGTTCCAGATTGTCCAAAAGGTGAATAATGTTCGATTACTTCTTCTCTCAGGCACACCCATGTATAATAGTTACAAGGAAATTGTGTGGTTGATTAACCTTATGAATTTGAATGACCGTCGGGCGACCATCGATATCGCAGATGTTTTTGACGACCGTGGTAATTTTCGTTTAGACGCAGAAGGTCGAGAGATTGGGAAGGAACTTCTTATCCGTAAAGCAACTGGATATGTATCATTCGTTCGTGGTGAAAATCCATATACATTCCCTTATCGGATCTATCCGAGAGAACATTCGCCGGAGTTCTCGCTTCTTGCGCGCGTTTCCGGGGAAGCGGGATCGGGCGCGGGAGCCGGAGGATATCCACGTCGGCAGCTTAACGGGCGTTATATTGAACAACCTATTGAACATATTGATGTATATATGACGCGTGCAGGAGATATACAGGAAGCAGCGTATCGGTTTATTATTAACGATATGAAGGCGATGTATATTTATAAAAAGACGGCGATGGTTCGACGAAAGAAAGCGGTTGCGGCCGCGGCTGCAGCTGCCGAAGAAGGAAAAGAAAGCGGCAAAGGTAAGGGCAAAGGTAAAGGAAAAGGTAAGGGCAAAGGTGAGGCGGCAAGCGCAGGGACGGAAGCGAGAGCCGGAGCAGAAGCCGGAGCAGAAGCCGGAGCAGCAGCGAGTCCGAGTGCTGCTGTAATCGATGAAACCACCTTAGTTGAAGCAGCGGATTTTCCGTCATTTGAAAATATGGACACGATTGGTTATGCTGCTGTTCAACGACCACTTGAAGCATTAAACATGGTATATCCTCATCCGTCTCTCATCGAATATGTGAATGATCCGAATGACGAATTTGATATTGCTGCATGTATCGGGAAAGAAGGATTGCGTCACATCATGTCCTATGAAGAGGTAGGCAATCCACCGATGAGGTTGAATTTCGAATACCGTCCTGAATTTATACGCGGGTTCAAACTGCCGCGCGGTGAAACAACGACAAAAGCGTCATCACGTATCTTCGCACCAGATAATATTGGGCGATATTCAGCAAAAATAAAACATATAACGGATAAGGTGATGGTAAGCGAAGGCATAATTCTTATTTACAGTCAGTATATTGACGGCGGTGTTGTTCCGATTGCCCTCGCATTAGAAGAACTTGGTTTTACACGTTATAGCGTTGCTGGCGGAAATTCTTCACTCTTCCGAAGTAAGCCAACGCAAAATATCGATTCGATTACGATGTTGCCACAACGCCGACATCAATCAGAATATCCGGATCAACCATTTCGACCAGCACGATATTCGGTGATCACCGGCGATCCTACGATTTCACCAGATAACTTACATGAACTGAAAGCACTGACGAGTGAAAATAACACGAATGGTGAAAATGTAAAAGTTGTCATTATATCTGTTGCTGGAAGTGAAGGTCTTGATTTTAAAAACATTCGTCAAGTCCATATATTGGAACCGTGGTATAACATGAACCTGCTCGAACAAATTATAGGTCGTGCTATCCGTAATTGTAGTCATAAGCGACTGCCTTTTTCACGGCGAAATGTTGAATTGTATTTATACGGGACAGACCTGTCAAACCCCGAAATCGAGGCAATCGACCTTTATTTGTATCGTCTCTCGGAATTCAAAGCAGTAAAGATCGGCGTTGTATCTCGTGTGCTTCGAACATCGGCGGTGGATTGTCTGCTGAATGTTCAACATAATACTCAAACCGCAGCACAGCTGAATCAAGTAGTTCGCCAAAATCTCTCATCACGCAAAGAAATCGATTATCAGGTTGGTGCGCGCCCATATTCCGCATTATGTGATTATATGGAAAGGTGTGAATATGTTTGTCGTCCGACATTTTCAAATGGACGACCGATTCAAGAACAGAACGATTTATATGGAATCGACAGTGACAGCGACAACGAAGGTGATGATGGAAATGGTAGGACTAAGAGACAAAGCGATGTTCGTCTTGATACGTTTAATGAAAAATTCATGTCGATGAATCTTGACAAAATCATTCATAAAATCCGTGATTTATATAAAGAATCATTTTTCTATAAGAAAACGGGTCCAAATGGAATCATCGCACATGTAAATGCGATACGACAATATCCTATCGCACAAATCAATCTAGCTTTATCACAAATGCTAACGGATCCGAACGAGTATGTGAATGATAAATATGGGCGTCTTGGGCGCATTATAAATGTGGGTGATTATTATTTATTCCAGCCGGTCGAAATCACCGATAAACGTATTAGTATTCATGAACGAAGTACGCCGGTTCCTTATAAACACTCCGCGATAGAATATCCTCTTCCAGATAACATTACAGAAGATTATTTGGGAATTCTCTCGAAACCTGTGGGTCCGGGCGCGGGTGTGGTTTCAAACAAAAAGGTCGTGAATAAAATCGCATCGACTCGAGCGGCCGAAGCAGCATCCGCATCCCCACTAGGAGAAGCGATCGACGTTTCTAGTCCCGGTGTTCCGGAGCCAGTAGTTGCGGAACCAGAACCAGAACCGGAACCAGCCATGAACGCAGAAAATACGGTGACGATGTTATTTGATACATTCGAAACATGTAAGACAGTTATTGAAAAACCGACAAAAGAGCAAGATGAATGGTATTACTATTGTGGAAAGGTCATTCAACAAATCTCTCAGACGGAAGAATTCCAAATATCGATGGATGAACTTTACGAGCTCGTTGTTGCGAATCTAGTTGAACATTTGTCGTTCGAAGAATCAATCGATCTTTTGAATCACTTGTATCAAAAAAATAATGGGTCGATGGAAATCAATACGAGGGGGGCGGGTGTGAGTGCCGGTTTCATACAAAATCTCTCGCCATTTGAACGTATGATCCTACAATATTATTCTCGACAGGTGATACATCGACCGCTAGTAGGACGAAGAGCGGCAGCACTCGCAACACAATCGTCATCAGCTGTAAGCTCACCAGAAGACAAAGGAATGTTATTATTCAATAAAGCAAAAAAAGAATTGTTCGAGCTTGTTGTTCTCAGATACGAAACACGAGAATGGGTACCTGCTGAACCAGAAGACGAACGTGACTTCTCACTCCTTTTAGCGAAAGTTCAAACAGAGCAGATACAAAAAATGAATATGATGGTCGGGTTTATTTCGTTATTCAAAATGGAATACTTGGTATTCAAAGTCAAAGTCATGTCAAAGAAACGTGACAAAGGCGCACGGTGCGACCAGTCCGGAAAAACAGACGCAATTACAATCATTAATACTGCGCTATCGTTGAATGCGGCAACCCAAGGCGATGAATACAAACTCACATCCGAAAACACGAAATTTAGAACCCAAAAAGAGTTGTGTGTATTTCAGGAGTTTTTATTGCGAACTTTCGACCGTAAAGCGATCAACGGGCGAAAATGGTTTTTTACACCATGCGAAGCTTTGTTGTGTGATATTGAGAGATTACATATAGAGAAATAAAGTATATTTGTATATTAGGGCAAGAACAACAAGAAAAAGAACAAGAACAAGAATAAAATAAGAATAAGACACGCCGCGATTGAATGAACCCTGTCGAAAAGAAGAGTAGCACAAGTGCGAGTATTTCAAGATATGGTAAAGTAATGAACCAACCAACCACAGCAGCACCGAAGTTAGGTATTTATACTACTATATTATTAACGCGTAAGTTAGAAATTCCATTTCGGATTATAGGGCGTAATGTAAAAGATACGCTCGAACATATTCTCTCAAAAATCGTGGAAGGAAAGTGTATGGCAGAAGGATTCATTCGCCCAGGAAGTGTGAAGATCCTTACATATTCAAATGGTTATCTTCATGGAAAGAATGCGATATTTGAAGTTGTCTATGAATGTGAATCATGCTCACTCGTTGAGGGTGTCGTCTTTTCATGTGTAATCAAAAATATTAGTTTGGCGGGTATTCGCGCAACACTCAACGAGCCCAAAAGCCCGGTTGTTGTATTTGTTGCCCGAGACCATCATTATGACCGATCTGATTTTACGCGTCTTCAAGAAGAAGAAGAAATACGTGTAAGAGTCATCGGACAAAGGTTTGAGATTGGCGATGATGCGATATCTGTGATTGCTGAACTAGCGTAATAAACAATACAATATTACCCCTCATTATTGTGATAGAATGTAATATTGTAAATGATAGGTTTGTTCTAATTTGTATCCAGCTGTTTGATACAATTTTTAAAGATATTTTCACATGCGTCAAATGATAAGTTTTCAACCACATACTCTCGTGGTTTATATGTATCTAATTTTGATAAAAACAAATCAAATGTACGGTCCATTTCGTCTTGTCTATGAAAGTATTCTCCGCACCTTTCATCCCAGTAAGGAATTGTAGTTGCTGGAATATTGTCGTAATTTGGTCCGATCTCTTGATTCATAGATGTAACATCCCAAACAAATAAAGGAACATTACACGATAATGCTTCTTCCAATGCAAATCCTTGACTTTCATGTCGTC
>JACCEE010718068.1_pt1 | contig 21855 bp, 19 predicted proteins | sample 7449931 | NCBI WGS metagenome assembly JACCEE01 (sample SAMN15323457, study PRJNA562643) | freshwater metagenome | isolation source: river surface water | place: USA:Blue River Watershed | collected 2017-08-19 | reverse complement strand
TAATGTTTTCTAACCAATGTACCGCCGCCATATAGCTAACCGATGGCATACCCGTTTCTAGTTTCCAGCCGTTTACTGTTAAACCACTTTCCAGTTTTTTATTATTGAATGAACCAAAATGCCGTGCAAATCGGCGTTTGACATAAGCTAAAGCACATAATTGTTCTTTTTCGCCAAGGTCAGTTTTAATGCCTGTACGCTTTGCATCTTCGCGTATTTCTTTCCAAAAACTATTACCTTCTTTACCGGGACGCTCTACACCAGAAAGTTCTTGCCACCCATCCATCACCATGCACTTCACACCCGGTTCGCCCGCTTCTGCGTAATGGTTTCGCCAATTTTTGCGCTGATCCATGAGGGATGTATCGGTATCATCCTTCGTTAATACCCAACTAATATCCCAAAAATTCTTATTTTGGCGTTCCCAAATAGCGCGGGTTTTGCCATTGGTGATTTTGTTCAAATCTTCCAACTTATCTTTATCCCAAATATGCTCGGCAAGCTCAAACCATGCTTCTTGCACACATTTTTTGACCTTTGCACCATCAAATCCCGCAGGAACTTGGGCTTGAACCGCTTTGAACCGATTAGGAATAGCCCCTTGACGAGGTTTTTCACCAGAACCATGCCCTTTTATAATCCAATCTAAATATCCATCAGGCGGAACGGGGAAATTAATTTTTCCACCTTGGCGAATAATCTCCGCCATCGCAACACCGGATAACCACGATAATAAGAATGACCCCGCCCAAAAATCCCGCGTGCGCCGCGCTTGGGCTACAAAGCCTTGTACGGGACCAATGGTGAAGTGGAAGTATTTATTGTTATTCATTATTGCGTCCATAAATAGTTTTTCCTTCAAAGCGGTTCAAATAATCGTGTAACACTGTCCAATCAACGGCTGCTGGCACAAATGAAGTATTTCTTGATTTCACCCGAATCGTTGCATTGCAAGGTAAAAATTGTGCTGGTAATAAGGTGTGCACCGCAATAAATTCATCATCTACAGGATGAATGTGAAGTAATAAAGGGCTGGAACGCCGACCTTCTTTGCCATCGGGTGCATAGTTCACATCGGCTTTTCCTTTGGTGCTAGAAAAGAAATAATTGTGTGGTAACCCAAAAACCACCCGCTTTGGAGCTTCTTTAATAGATATTCCGTTGGTGGCTTTCAAAATTAAATCATGATCGAATACAAAATTTTGTTCTGCATCTTTACCATTAACTTTGCCTTGCTGACGGTAGCTTCGGTACATTTGCTGCTCCAAACCAATTTCATTGAGCAATTTTTCGCTATTTGAGTGGGTTTTAGAGAAATCAATACGGCTTTCTTCGCTAAATGCCGTAAAGGGAGGTAAGCCTGTAGGGTGTGTATTGGAAGATATTTCTGGAAGTAATTCTTCGAGTATCTCGACATACTTTTCACGGTTTTCTGGTAACTTTTTACATAATTTTTCACATCCAGACCAAGATGTTATCGCAATAGAACCCATTCCATGCCGCGCACGACTACCCAAAGCACCCAATAAACCAAAAAGTAATAGGGTATTACTGATTTGGAGCTTGTCGTCATCTGAAGTTGTTGGTCTGAAAATAAACTTTATTGTGAATTCACCCTTTTCTGCGATGGCATTACGGGAGCCAATACCCTGCCCCATTAAATACTTCAACCCATTACCTGCTGATTGAAAAGGTTCTTTTTTAGGGGTGATTTTTTGATTGCAAACCCTCATCAAAAACACCCCTTGCCCACCACCATCGTTATCCGATGCAGCAGCACCAAATAATTGGGCTTCTTGTTTATGCAGTGATTGCAAGTTGGGATGTTTTGACCAATTCAGTGCTCGCCACCAAAAGCGCAGAGCACCTTTGATACTGGCAGGGCGAATGGAAGTTACTTTTTGGTCTGCTCCCCCTAAAAACATCGGGGTGACGATTTGGAATGTGGCTTGAAGATTTTTCATGCCCCCAGTTTAGGCAAATTTAACGCTTAAGCATGGAATGGCAAGGTTGCCGTTACATTAATCTGTAGCAACTTCCGCACCGGCGCAGGCAAACCCAATGCTTCCCAAGTTTCTGCGGCAACCCAACGCCCATTCTCTACATGGATGATTTCCGTATCACTCGGGTATTCTGGAAATACTTGAAACGGATAAAGCAGTAAATCTTTATGCGTTAAAACATGGGTGAAAGCAGGTAGGGGGCGCAATAAAGGCAGCCATGTTGCGGGCATTGCATCACGCAGCACCTGTTCGGAATCGAATACGGGGAGGCAATGCAGATTCGCCCATATCCCTTGGCTGGGGCGTTTGTACAGGTAAATTGCGCCGTCGGGTTTTTGCGCCCATAAAAGCCACAGTGTTTGGCTGCTGCGCTTGAGTCGGCGATTTTGAACCGGATAGCGTTGTGGGTTACCTTGGGCTGCGGCGGTACATTCGCTTTGTACGGGGCATTCGTGGCAGCGTGGTTGCTTGGGTTGGCAGATCATCGCGCCGATGTCCATCATGCCTTGCGTGTAGCGCGGCATATCGTCGGCGGTGGTTGGGAGGTAATGGGATGCAATTTCCCATAGCTGGCGCACCTTGGCGGCCTGTGCCAAATCACCCTCAAACCCCGCTACCCGTGTAATTACACGTTTGACGTTGGCATCCAAAATAGGAACTCGCTCCCCAAAGCATTGCGAGGTAATCGCGGCGGCGGTTGAGCGTCCAATACCGGGCAGGGTTTCTAATTGTGCTGCCGTGCGGGGGAACACACCGCCATAATCCGCAGCAATGTGCTGGGCGCAGCGGAGCAAGTTACGGGCGCGGGTGTAATAACCCAAGCCGCTCCAAAGCCCTAGCACCTCGTCTTCGGTAGCATGGGAAAGGCTTGCTAAATCAGGGAAACGAGCGATAAAACGCGCGAAGTAGCCGATAACGGTGGCTACTTGCGTTTGTTGCAACATGATTTCCGAGAGCCACACCCGATAGGGATCACGCCCCTGTTGCCACGGTAGATGGTTGCGCCCCCGCACTGCTTGCCACCGCACGACTTGGGTGGCAAAGCATTCAGGCGGGTGCGTATCAGCCAACGGTTTCGGGGGCAATGGTATCTGCTTCAGCGGTAGCAGAGGCCGCAGAGGGGGGCGGTGGATGGGGTGTATCTTCGGTAATCGCACGGTTGGCTGCCAGAAGATGATCGGTGAGTTCAATCAACTTCAATTCCACCTGACACAGTGCGGTTTCTTGCTGGTCAATATCTTTGACGCGCTCCTCCAAGCCACCGGTGGCTTGCTGAATGCGATCAATCGCTTCCAGACGGTGGCGGAAATGCCGATGGCGTTCGCGCAACTGCACGTCAATTTGCGCACCCGCAGTTTTGCTCCACAGCTCTACATCGGCCAGCGCGGTATCGTGAATGGTACGCAGACGGGTGGCCAGCGCACGCATTAAACGGTCGGCAAATTCGGGTTGAGCCAACTTCAGCGCATTGGTCAAGCTGAGGTATTGCAGGTGATTCCGTTCAACGGTATCCAAGTCCGAAGTGTGGCGATCCATCAGCGGTGTGGGGGGAACTTGCAGCGAAAAGCCATGTTCCACATTCAACTGCTTGAAGGATGCACCCAGCATACTTTGGATTTCGTTGCACAAAAGCTGCGCCTTTTGCAGATTGCCGCGCAAACGGCCAAAGGTGTCGTCATACGCTTGGCGAATGCCGATTTTGATGCCCTTGGATTGCAAACGCTGGCTTAGCTGCGTCAGTTCTTGTTTGAGCATGGTGGTGCTTAACAAGTCCAACACCTCACGCATCAAACGCATGTGGACGGAACGCACGGCATGGATTTTGGCTCCACCCAGATTGAACTCGGTTTGTTCCTGCGCGATACGGGAACGCATGTGCCGCACCATCGAGGCGTTTTTGCCATGCAGCCCGTTGAGTTCCATCAGTTGTTCGGTCAAATCACGCTTGCGCACATTGATGATGCGAGCGGCTTCGGTACGCAAGTCGGTAATGCCTGCGATCATGGCATTGCCGAGAATTTTTTGCCGCTTTTTCATCATGCCCAAGCCCAGCGCTTCTTCCAGCATGGGCAAGCGGCTGCGGGTGAGCAGCTCGGCATCGTTGGTCACCTTGGCGACGAGACCTTTTTGTGCCGATACCGCAATCACATGCTCGTGGGGAATGCTCAGAATATCCGCAGTGGAGGTTTGCTGGCGCATGATTTGCAGATCGATTTGCGTGGGGGTGCTTAAAGCATCCCACAAACCATCGATCTTGTTGAGTACCACCAAGCGCGAATCTTGCGAATCGGTATCCGGCATCAAATGCTCGCGCCAGATAGCCAGATCGGATTTGGTCACGCCCGTATCCGCACCCAAAATAAAGACGACCGCATGCGCTTGCGGAATCAAGCTGACGGTCAATTCCGGTTCAGCACCAATCGCATTCAACCCGGGTGTATCCAAAATCACCAAGCCCTGTTTCAACAAGGGGTGGGCGATGTTGATGAGCGCGTGCCGCCACTTGGGAACTTCCACCATGCCATCGGCATCCACGGGCGGGTTGTCGTCGGGGGAATCATCGTGCCACAGCCCTAGTGCGCGGGCGCGGTCTTTGGTGACCATGCGCACTTCCGCCACTTTTTCCATGACCGAGGCCAGTTGCTGCGAATTATTCACATCCAAGTCAAACCGTTCCCATTTTTCAGGGGCCATGCGCCATTCCATCAACGCTTGGGGTTTCAGACGGGTTTCAATCGGTAAGAGGCGCAAACAGGGTGGAATCTCGGCATCGTAGCCCATTTCGGTCGGACACATGGTGGTGCGCCCAGCGGTAGCCGGCATGATGCGACGACCATAGCCCGCGAAGAAGATGGCATTGATGAGTTCCGACTTGCCGCGCGAAAACTCGGCAACAAAAGCAACCATTACTTTGTCAGAGCGCACCTGCTCGCCTAGGCGTACCAAACGCTCTTCCAAGCCAGAGTCGATTAAGTCATTGTCCCTCAGCCACTCGGATAGCAATTTCAGGCGCAGCGCAAACTCACGCCGCCATGCACCGAGTTGGTCAAATTTTTCTGTAAATGTAACTGTCACTAGACCCCCGTTGATTCGCTCAATATCGTACTCTTATAGCACTTTTACAGCACACTCCACCGTATCGTATGTTTCAACATTTCTGGCATTTGTAACAGAAAAATGTCGAACGTTGCCCTTGCCGCATCCCCCGAATAGGCGTAGCACACACGGTACAGGGTAAACCTTCACGACCGTATACCATTGCTTCCAGTTGAAAATGCCCATCTTCCCCGTATGCGTTGGAAAAATCCCGCAAGGTACTGCCACCTAACGCCAGTGCGCGTGCCAAAATCTGCTGCACCGCGCCATGCAAACGTGCTACCCGTGCCAAACTTAAATCACATGCCCTAATGGTAGGGCGAATTCGTGCCAGAAAGAGTGCTTCGGACGCATAAATGTTACCAACTCCTACCACGGTATCCCCCGCTAACAGCACTTGCTTGATGGGGGCGGTGCGGCGTTGTAGTGCCAAGTGCCACCCTTGTGGCGTAAATTCGGGTGAAAACGGCTCCACCCCCAGTTTGCCGAGCAGCTTTTGTACGATGGGTGCTTGTGCATTTTCCGCCCAGACCACTGCCCCAAAACGCCGTGGATCGTGCAAGCGCAAAACACCTGCCGATGTTTGCATTTCAAAATGATCGTGCTTCCCCGCTGCGGGAGGGTTGCAAGAAAACGACAAACGCCCCGACATTCCCAAATGGATCAGCAATAAGCCAGCATCCATATCCAGCAGCAGGTATTTACCGCGCCGACGCACGTCCAACACCACGCGCCCGACTAAATGGTGCGGTTCAACGCCCAGCGCCCAGCGCAGCGGCTGGCCTAAACGCACTGCTTCGATGCGTGCATGGGCAATGCGGCTGACAAAACTAAGGCGGGTAACTTCAACTTCTGGTAACTCCGGCATGGCATTAAAGGGCGTAGATTCGTTTGAGTTGGATTATTATGACCCGATGCCATGCCTTAAACATTTTCACACCCTCACATTTGTGACCCTTCTCACGATGGGTCTGTATGCTGTAGCCGCTCCGGCTGCGCCCCAAGCGTTGAAAACGCTCAAAGCACCGCAAGATTCTGGTTTAACGGCCGACACGTTTTACGAATTGTTGCTAGGCGAAATCAGTGCGCGTGATGACGCAAGTAACCTCAACGGTGTCAATTTACTCCTCAATGCCGCCCGCAGAACCCGATCGGAAGCGATTTATGAACGGGCATTTGAGGCCGCTCTGCGCACCCGTTCTAGCACCAAGGTGCTGGAGGTGGTGAATGCGTGGACGCACATGTTTCCCCAATCGCAAGATGCAAACCGTTACCAGCTTCAGGTGCTTTTGGGCATGAACCGTGTCGCCGAAACGCAACAGGTTTTGAAACGCCAATTTGCGGCAACCCCTGTAGCGGATCGCAAAAAATTCCTTCAGCAGCTTCCCTCGTACTTCGGGCGTATCAACGATAAAAAGCAAGCCGCGAATGTGGTCGAAAAAGCGTTTCAATTTGAACTGAAGCATCGCAACACACCGCCCGCCATCGCCGCCAATATCTGGGTGACGATTGGCGTTTTACGCATGGTTGCAGGGGATGCGGACAGTGCGTTGGATGCCTGTCGCAAAGCCATCGCATTCGATGCGAATTCCAAAGACCCGATACCCCTTGCTATTTATTTGGTGAGCCAAAAGGTGGCCGCTGACCCACTCGTTCAGCAGTACCTCAGTACAACCAAAGATTACGATGCAGAGCTGCACCAATCCTACGTCACCACACTGTGGAGAATGGAGCGCATTCCCGCTGCGTATGCGCAAGTGCTTTCGCTGTTGCAAAAATCCCCCGAGAATACCGATGGCTGGTTGATGCGGGGGGCGTTGGAGGTGGAACAATCCCTGTTCGATAACGCAGAACCTTCGCTCCAAACCTATATCCGCCTCACCCAAGCGTCGCTGAAATCGCCTTTGCATAAAGCCAAAGATGCCGCACCAGCATCTAAAACGTCAGAATCATCGGAATCATCAAAAACAGCATCCGAAGTAGAAGTAGAAACAGAAGTAGAAGCAGAAGTAGAAGCAGAAGAAAAAGCGAGGGCGAGAAAAGTACAAAAAGGGATGATCGATGCCTACGCTTCCCTCGCCAAAATCGCCAAGCACCGTGCGCAATCCGAGCAGGTGCAAAAATACCTCGAGCAGGCGCGGGAATTGGCATCCGATAACACCGATATGCTCTACGAATTGGCAATGGCCGCCGAGAAAGCCGGAGAATTGAACCTCATGGAGTCGTTCTTGCTTCAAGTTATTCGGATCGATGCCAGTTATCACAATGCGTATAACGCGCTGGGCTATTCCTTGGCCGATCGCAATATCCGCTTGCGCGAAGCCTACGATTTGATTAAAGAGGCGTTAACCCTCAAACCCAACGATCCCTACATCATGGACAGCATGGGGTGGGTGGAGTTTCGGGCTGGCAATATCGAGGAAGCATTGCGTGTACTGCAAAGCGCATTCGATGCTGGGCAAGATGCCGAAATAGCCGCGCATTTGGGCGAGGTGCTGTGGACAAAAGGGGAGCCGGAAAAAGCCCGCACGATCTGGGAACAGGGTTTGAAAATCAATCCCCAAAATGACACCCTGCGTGCAACCCTGAAACGCTTTCAACAAAAACCATGAGCATCCTGCGCCACTTGGGAATGGTGTTGGCGATTTTTTTGCTCGCTGCCTGCACAACAACACCTGTAGAAAAAACCACCTCTTGGCAAGGTCGCTTGGCTTTGAAGATTTATAGCGACCCGATAGAAACTTTTTCCGCCGATTTTGAATTGGAAGGCAATGCCACAACCGGAACGCTGACGTTTTCCACCCCGCTGGGTTTAACGGCAGCGCAGTTGGAATGGGGTGCGCAAGGGGCGAAACTGCGTGCGCGGGGAGAGGTTCGGGATTTTGAATCGCTAGACGCATTGACGCTGTATGCCGTCGGTTCCAAATTGCCGATTGCCAGTTTGTTCGCATGGCTTCAGGGTGACAATGCGCCCGCAGCAGGCTGGGAAACCGATTTAGAACGCCTTTCCAGCGGACGTTTGAATGCACGGCGTTTGCCCCCCGAAATTCCGGTCGATTTGAAAATCAGTTTGGAGCGTTGAATCATGAAAGCACTGTACGATGTTCCGGCTCCTGCCAAGCTGAATACCTTTTTGCACATCACGGGTCGCCGCGCGGATGGTTACCATCTGCTGCAATCCGTTTTTATGCTGGTGGATTGGTGCGATACCTTGCATTTTGACGTGCGCACAGACGGCAGCATCAGCCGTGAAGATTTAACCACGCCCCTGCCCGCCGATGATTTGGTGATCCGCGCTGCCAAAGCCTTGCAGCAATTCACGCAATGCCCGTTGGGGGTGCATATCGGTATTGCCAAATCCATTCCCGCACAGGCTGGTATGGGGGGCGGGTCTTCCGATGCGGCTTCTACCTTGCTGGCGCTCAATCGCTTGTGGCAACTGAATCTGCCCTTGTCCGCATTGGCGCAAATAGGGCTTCAACTGGGGGCGGACGTGCCGTTTTTCCTAGGCGGGCGCAATGCGTGGGTGGAAGGAATTGGGGAAAAAATCACCCCGATTGATCTGCCATCCGCCGCGTTTGTGGTGGTCAAACCGGATGCGGGATTGGAGACGCGTTTGATTTTTTCTGATGCAATGCTGAAACGGGACTCAAAGTTTGCTACAATGCGGGACTTCGCAGCGAATACATTTGAATTTGGTCAAAATAACTTGCAGCAAGTCGCCGAAAAAATCTGTCCTGATGTATCACATGCGTTAGGGTGGTTGAAGTCCCAAGGGCTTCAGGGTCGGATGACGGGTTCTGGGAGTGCTGTATTTGCGAAGCTGTTGCATACGGTCGATACTGCTTCTGCTCCTGTTGGAATGCAGGTTAGAATATGCAACAATTTACCATCACATCCTCTTATGGATTGGGTTGGTAGCGATGTCAAAAAGGTTAACGGTGGTTGATTTTTGTCAACCACCTGTGTAGGGGAATCGCCAAGTTGGTTAAGGCACTGGATTTTGATTCCAGCATGCAAAGGTTCGAATCCTTTTTCCCCTGCCAAATCATTCATCTGGGAACGAACTTCCCGTCTTCTACTTGTTGGAACCCGAATGCAGGCTTTTCCATCTGACTCATCTTCTGGCGCGTCCAGTATTCCTGATTTCATGATTTTCACGGGTAATTCCAATCGTGCTATGGCCGAAGGAATTGCGCAGCATCTGGGTATTTCTCTGGGTGATGCCACCGTTTCGCGCTTTTCGGATGGCGAAGTCACTGTGGAAATCAATCAAAACGTCCGCGCCCGCGACGTTTTTGTGGTGCAAAGCACCTGCGCTCCCACTAACGATACGTTGATGGAATTGCTGATCATGGTCGATGCCTTGAAACGTGCATCCGCCGATCGTATTAGCGCCGTGATTCCTTATTTTGGCTATGCCCGCCAAGATCGCCGTCCCCGTTCTACCCGTGTGCCGATTACCGCTAAAGTGGTTGCCAATATGTTGCAAGCCGTGGGTGTGGCGCGTGTGTTGACGATGGATTTGCACGCCGATCAAATTCAAGGCTTTTTTGATATTCCCGTGGATAACATCTACGCCTCGCCCGTTTTGCTGGGTGATTTGCGCCAGAAGAATTATGAAAATCTGATGGTCGTTTCGCCGGACGTGGGTGGCGTGGTTCGCGCCCGTGCGCTGGCAAAACAGTTGGGTTGTGACTTGGCGATTATCGACAAGCGTCGCCCCAAAGCCAATGTGAGCGAAGTAATGCACGTTATCGGCGAAGTGGATGGTCGTAATTGCGTCATCATGGATGACATGATTGATACCGCCGGCACACTGGTGAAAGCCGCTGAAGTGTTGAAACAACGCGGTGCGAAAAAAGTGTATGCCTATTGCACGCACCCCATTTTCTCCGGCCCCGCTATCGAACGCCTTTCAAGCGGCGATGCGTTGGACGAAATCGTGGTGACCAACACCATTGCGCTGAGCGAAACTGCCAAAGGTTGCACCAAAATTCGCCAGCTTTCCGTTGCTCCTCTGATTGCTGAAACCATTCAGCGTATCGCCAATGGCGAATCGGTGATGAGCTTGTTTGCGGATTAAACCCTTTTTGTTTTTATTAAACCGAGTCACACTGGTCGCGGTGGACTCAATCTAGGAGAAAAGTATGAAATTCGTCGCTTTTGAGCGTGCCAAGCAGGGTACGGGTGCGAGCCGCCGTCTGCGCAATTCGGGTCGCACACCCGGCATCGTTTACGGTGGCATGGGCAAAGAGCCTGTCGCTATCGAATTGGATCACAACTTCTTGTGGCACGCCATTAAGAAAGAAGCTTTCCACGCATCCGTTTTGGAAATGGAAATTGACGGTCAAGTAACGCCTGTTTTGTTGCGTGACCTGCAAATGCACCCCTTCAAACAAATGGTGTTGCACGCTGACTTCCAACGTGTGGATGCCAATACCCGTATGCACAAGAAAGTGCCTCTGCACTTCATCGGTCAAGAAGAATCCCCTGCATTCAAACTGGATCACTGCTTGGTTACCCATGTTTTGAGCGAGATGGATGTTTCCTGCTTGCCCGCCGATTTGCCCGAATTTATTACGGTCGATTTGTCGGGTTTGAAGAAAGGTTCTTCTTTCCACCTGTCGGACATCAAATTGCCTAACCGCGTGAAAGCAGTGGTTCGTGGCAGCAACCGTGACCCCGTTGTGGTGTCGGTGGTGGTTCCAGCGGCTGAAGTTTCTGCGGCTGCTACCGCAGCAGCACCTGCTGCTCCCGCCAAAGGCAAAGGCAAAGGTAAAAAATAATTGGGTTTGCAATTAGCACTCAATTGATTTTGAATCATTAAAACGGCTCACTTCGGTGGGCCGTTTTTACATGCTTTTAGGTGTTTTTTAGGTGTTGCAATTTGCGTTACGATTACGCTGTATGATTAAATTGTTTGTCGGCTTGGGAAATCCCGGCTTGGAATATGAGGCAACTCGTCACAATGCAGGCTTTTGGTGGGTAGATGCTTTGGCACGCCAATTGAAGACTCCATTGGTGATGGAGAAGGGGTATCATGGGCTGACAGCGCGTGCCACGGTGAATGGTCAAACTGTATGGTTGTTGCAACCCCAAACCTTTATGAATTTATCGGGTAAATCGGTTGCTGCCTTGGCGCGTTTTTTTAAAATTGCGCCTTCGGAGATACTGATCGTGCATGATGAATTGGATATTGCCCCGGGGATGGCGAAATTAAAATTCGGTGGTAGTCACGCGGGGCATAACGGCTTGCGTGATATTCATGCGCAGTTGGGAACGGGAGATTATTGGCGGCTACGTGTAGGCGTGGGGCATCCGGGTCACCGCGATGAAGTGGTTTCGTGGGTATTGAAAAAACCATTACTCGATCACCGCATTGCGATTGAACAATGTATTGATCGCACCCTGCAAGCGTTTCCCCATTTTTTATCGGGTGATATGGAAAAGGCTATGCTTCAGGTTCATACCCATAAACCTGTCAGAAAAAGTAAGCCACTGCCATCCCAATCACCGCAGCAGAACATTTTGGTGCAAAATACAGACACTATACCAAAGGGCAATTCATGAAGATGAGATGGCGATTTGCTACCATTTTTGCAGCAATATGTGCAGTGTCACCGGTTGGTGCTGTTCAGGGTGTAAAGGATTTGACACCAGAAGAGGTAGCGCGAATGAATGCGCAACTTAATCAGCCGAATCAGCCGAATAGTCAACGCGAACCCGCAAACAATGCGGCGGGTGGTCGATTAGGCACTCAGGCTCCTACTGCTGCGACCACCGCAGAGCAAGAGCGAATAAACTTGGAGCGGTTGAGTCGCCTAGGGGCCGGCCCACTGGCTTTGCTAAAGTTGACGGCTGTTAATGCAGCACAGGGTGCTAATAATCGTGTGCCTATTGGTGTTAAACCGAAAGACCCGCCACCCGGAGCGCGGTCACCAATGGATAAAACACATACCAAAGCTGGCAAACAATCCAAGCGCCAGAAACCCTCGAAAAAACAGGCGAAATCCCGATGAGAAAATCTATTGCTTCTATTTTTATAGCGATTCTTGCAGTAGCTGCGGGTGCTAATGCGCAGGATAGGCCACAGTTGGTATCGCATCAACCGGCTGCGACTGCTCCGCAAGGTACTCCTCCGGTCGTGGCTAATCCTGTCTCGCCACGCACTACGCGGGATAGCGCTCAATTAACGCCTGCCGAAAGAGAGCGCGTAGAGCGTCAAGGTGGGCAACCCCTGCTTTGGTTAAAGACAATGGCGGCAGCGCATGAAGCGAATCAAGCAAATCAGGCAAATCGTAAGTCGCAGGTCAGTACTCCGGACAAAAAATCACAAGCGAAATCCCGATGAAAACACCTATTGCTTCTATTTTTATAGCGATTCTCGCAGTCACTACGGGTGCTGAGGCGCAGGATGCGAAAAATCAGCCGAAACCGCGTCCCGCCCCGACTCAGCCTGCCACTGTGCCGTTGGCCGTGAATAACCCACCTTCTGCGCGTATGGTGAACGATGCGACCGTTCCGCCTTCCCCGCAAGAGCAAGAGCGTCTAGAGCGTTTAGGTGGGCAGCCTTTGCTTTGGTTGAAAACGATGGCGGCGCACCATGAAAGTTCCCGCAAAATACAAGGTGCTGCGAGCAATGGTGGAGGATCACCTGCGCAAGCACGTTCGACTTCACCCTCAACATCCAGCACGAAAGCGGTAAAGCGAAAAAAAGCACCCAAAAAAACATCAGCGAAAGCGCGATGAAAGGTAAACTCGCTTCTCTTTTGATAGCATCTTGTGTAACATCGACGGGCGTTTGCGCTCAAAATGTGTATCGTTGTGGGACGACTTATAGCAGCGTCCCCTGTGCTGCCGATGCCCATGGGGTGGATGTTCAAGACAGCCGTACCCCCGAACAGCGGACGCAGACCGCTGCGGGTATTCAGAAAGAAGCGAAGTTAGCGAAAAAGCTGGAGAAAGAGCGTCTCCAGCGTGAAGCACAAGAACGTATCGCTCTGCGCCAAGCCCAAAAAGCCCAGAAACGCATCAAGACCGTGGAGCGGCTACCACTTCCGGCCAAGGTTGCCAAAACCCGTCGCCAGCACCGCATCAACCGCTGATACAGTGCCGTTTAGGTGCTGATGAGACGTTGGTATTTGGCCAACAATGCCACCTTATCTTCCACGAATGCCGGATTGACGGGGATGCAGGAAACCGGACACACCTCCATGCACTGGGGTCTATCGAAGTGTCCTACGCATTCGGTACAGAGATTGGGGTTGATTTCGTAGATTTTCTCGCCCATGTAAATGGCTTGATTCGGGCATTCGGGTTCGCACACATCGCAGTTAATGCACTCTTCCGTAATCATTAAGGCCATAATTTCCTTTGCAAGCGGGTGTAAATCAGGGGGTCTACAAACTGGGCGGCATCACCTTCTAGTTTGGCAATTTCACGCACGAGGGTACTGGAAATGTATTGAAAGCGTGCATCGGGCGTGAGAAAAACCGTATCCACATTGGGTGCAAGGGCGCGATTCATGCCCGCTAATTGGCTTTCAAAATCAAAATCGGTCACCGAACGCACGCCGCGTACCATCGCAATCGCACCGTGATGCACCGCAAAATCGCGCACCAATCCTTCAAAAGGCGCAACCGTAATCTCTGAAAATTGGGCATAGGGTTGAACGACTTCGCGCACACTCTCCAGCCGCTCCTCCAGCGTAAACAGCGTTTTTTTATGATGGGCAGCCGCCACGCCCACAATCACGCGGTCAAATAAACGTGCCGCGCGGCGGATGATGTCTTGATGCCCTAACGTGATGGGGTCAAAAGTCCCGGGGTAAATGGCGGTTCTTGGGATGACGCTCATGCCGCGATCCTCCGCACGATGTGGGCGTGAACCGCACCAGCTTTCAAATGGCGGTGAATGGTCAGGCCGGTGAGTCCAATTTCTTCCAACAGGGCATCCGTCCACGCTTTGGGCGATTCCAGATAGATTGATCCATTCGGCATCAACGCCCGTTCAGCGGCTTGGAGTGCCGCAGCGTAGTAATCCGAAGCAAAGGGCGGATCGAGAAAAATAATGTGCGTGCTTTGGGGGGCTAAATGCTTCAACGCCGCCACGCCATCGCCACGCTGAACGGTGATTTTTTGCGGGGGCGTAATCGGTTCGGGCATTTCCAGTGCCAGCAGTTGGGCTAAGGCGCGTTGCAAGGGGGCGATGAGGGTGCTGTCTTGTTCCACCAAAATCACCTCGGCAGCCCCGCGTGAAGCGGCTTCAAACCCCAGCGCACCCGTTCCGGCGAAGGCATCGACGCAGCGCAAGCCGCTCAAATCTTGGCCTAGCCAGTTGAACAAGGTTTCGCGCACTCGGTCGGGTGTGGGGCGCAGTCCGGGAAGGTTGCTCACTTTGAGCCGAATGCGTCGCCACTGTCCGCCAATTAAGCGAATCTCACCCGGTGCATGGGCTGGGCGGTGGACGGGTTTTTTAACATTGGACGGGATTTTTTTCATAAAAAACAGAAAGCACAGAAAACATAGAATGGGGTTACTTTATTCATGTCTATTATGTCCAGTTATGTTTAGTTTTTTCAAGAAAAAGCCCCCCCCACCACCGACCCCCGTCACGGAATCTTTGATCGGCAGTGCGCTACTGGCTCCGATTGCGGTGAATCCGGTGGTGGAAACCCCTCCCATCCCTTCTATCCCTTCTACTACCCCCCCAGCACCGGAGCGTAAAAGCTGGCTGGACAAACTCAAAGCCGGATTGGGTAAAACCGCCAGCAGCCTCAGCAGCGTATTCCGTGGCGCGGTGGTGGATGAAGCCTTGTATGAAAGTTTAGAAGATGCTTTGTTGATGGCCGATGCAGGCGTGCCCGCCACCCAATACCTGATCGGCGAATTGCGTCGTAAGGCCAAGGATACGGGCATTACGCATCCGGTCGCGCTGAAAAATACCCTGATTACCTTGCTGACGGATTTGCTCACCCCGTTGCAAAAGCCGCTCATCATCGGCGAACACAAACCCACGGTGGTGATGGTGACGGGCGTGAACGGTGCGGGTAAAACCACATCTATCGGCAAACTCACGCGCCACCTTGCTAACCACGATGCCAGCGTATTGCTCGCGGCTGCGGATACGTTCCGTGCCGCTGCGCGGGAACAGCTCACGGTGTGGGCGGATCGCAATTTGGTGGAAATTGTCAGCCAAGAAGGGGGTGATCCTGCGGCGGTGAGTTTCGATGCCGTCAATGCCGGTAAAGCACGCGGTAAAGATGTGGTGCTGGTCGATACCGCAGGCCGCTTGCCCACGCAGTTGCATTTGATGGAAGAGCTGAAAAAAATCAAACGGGTGATTCAAAAAGCCGATGCCACCGCGCCGCACGAATTGTTACTGGTGATTGATGGCAATACCGGGCAAAATGCGTTGATGCAGGTTCGCGCTTTTGATGATGCCTTGCAATTAACTGGACTCATCATCACCAAGCTCGACGGAACGGCTAAGGGCGGCGTATTGGCAGCAATTGCCCGCGAGCGTCCTGTTCCCGTGTACTTTATCGGGGTCGGCGAGAAGCTGGAAGAACTCGAAACATTCAATGCCCGTGAATTTGCGCAGGCACTGCTGGGGTAAAAGCAACAGATAAAAAAGGTCGGTGCGATGAAAGATTGTTTGAAAGGTGTTCGTATCCTCAGTTTGGCACTGAATTTACCCGGCCCGGGGGCGTTACTGCGGTGTCGGGATATGGGCGCGGAATGTGTGAAGCTGGAGCCACCCGCTTCAGCCGGTACAACATCTGCCGACCCGATGCACATTTATTCACCCCACGCTTACGATGTGCTGCATGAAGGCATCCGCGTGCTGCAAGCCAATCTCAAAACCGCCGAAGGTCAGCAGGCATTGCACACCGAATTAGCGCAAGCCGATGTGCTGATTACCTCGTTTCGCCGTTCGGCGTTGAAAAAACTGGGGCTGGATTGGGCGGCATTGCATGAACGCTATCCCCGCCTCGGCATGGTGGTGATTGTGGGTGCAAGCGGCGACCGTGCCGATGAAGCTGGACACGATTTAACCTACCAAGCCGAAAGCGGTTTGATTACGGGGCTGGATTTGCCGCCCACGCTGTTTGCCGATATGGGTGGCGCATTGTTGGCAACCGAAGCCATCTTGCAAGCGCGTTTGAACCAGTTGCAAAAGGGCGAAGGTGTGTGCTTGGAAGTGGCACTAGCCGATGCCGCGTGCTATCTGGCACTGCCGCGTGAATGGGGCATGATCGCGCCCGATAGCCTCACGGGGGGCGGGCATCCGGGGTATGCGGTGTATCCGTGTCGGGATGGGCGGGTGGCGTTGGCGGCGCTAGAACCGCATTTCATGGCGGCATTGGCGCGGGCAATGGGGGATGGGGCGGTGGCTTCGGTGGCGGTCGAATCGCTCAACCGCAGCACCATCGCTGCATTTTTGGTCACCAAAACGCGCAGCGAGCTGGATGCTATCGCCCACCAGTGGGATGTACCGCTCTATACGATGCCGTAATTTTTTTGATAAGGAGCGGGGCTATGGGTTCCATCATCGCAAAGATCGCAAAAACCAAATCTACCTTGCTGGCAGTATCCGCCGCGCTGACGGTATTTTCAGCACAGGCGTTTCAGATCACCAGCTTTTCACCGCAGGGTGAAGTGGCGCAGATTCGCCAGATTGTGGTGAAATTTGATGAAGCCGCCATCAAGTTCGGTGATCCCAGTGCCAGCACCGTGCCGATCAAGGTGGACTGTAGCCCTTCCGCAAACGTGGCAGGCAGCAGCTTCCGCTGGGTGAATGATCGGGTTCTCACCTTGGAATTTGAAAACGATTTACCGCCCAATGTAAGCTGCACGGCGCAGGTCGTGGCGGGTTTCAAATCGGTCAAAGGGGCCGAACTCACGGGTACACGCAGCTATAAATTCAATAGCGGCGGCCCGCTGGTGGTGGATGTTACGCCCTATTCCTACCGCGCCGACCAAATCGCCGAAGACCAATTTTTCTCGCTGCGTTTTAACGGCCCAGTCGATGCCGCCAAGGTGCAATCCAATGTGTGGTGCGCATTGGATGGGGTGGGCGAAAAAGTCGCTATTCGGTTGATTGAGGGCAAAGAGCGTGCGACATGGATGAAAGCCCAGCGCAGCGAATTGTCCGAATACGCGCTGAAAAATCCGCAAAGCTTGGTACTGTTTGCGTGCAACCGTACCTTCACACCCGCGAGCAAAGTACAACTGGTGTACGGAAAAGGCATTTATTTTTCCGATACCATCGAAAAGCGCACGACCTACACGGTGCGCGAACCCTTCCAATTCCGGTTTAGCTGCGAACGGGAAAATGCCCAAAGCGCGTGTTTACCGATTCGGCCTTTGGGTTTGTCGTTCAACGCGCCCGTTGCCAAAGAATTGTTAGAGGCCATTCGCCTGAAATCCGGCAGCACCACATGGAAGCCTACGCTGAATTCGGAACACGGTATTTCCTTCGCCGAAATCTTGCCCGAAAAAGCATCGTTCACCCTGGAGTTTCCGCCCAACTTCAAAGACGATGCAGGGCGCACCTTGCCTGTAGGCAACCCCGCGCTGCAAATCGCCACGGGTTCCATGCCGCCGTTGGCCAAATTTGCCGCCGCGCCGTTTGGGGTGGTGGAGCGGTTCGCCGAACCCAATGGCATTGCGCTCTTGCCGATTACCCTGCGCAATGTGGAATCGTTTCTGCCGAATCTGCCCAAGGGCAAGGTGAAAATTTTGCGTCCGACCTCGGATGCCGACATCATTCAATGGTTTTTGAAGGTACGTCAATACGATTCGCACACCGTCAAAGGGGTTGAGAGCCGCACGGTTTCGCTGCTGGATGGCGAAAAGGGCAAGCATGTCAGCACTCAAGAATTACCCCAACCCACGAGTGGTGACCCGCGCCCGTTTGAAGTGGTGGGCATTCCGCTCTCGGCGGGTTTCCATGTACTGGAAATTGGTTCTCGCCAACTCGGTGACCAATTGCTAGACCCCAAGTATGGCAAAGATCGCCAAATGTATGTGCGGACTTCTGCCTTGGTGACGAATCTGGGCGTGCATTTCAAACTGGGGCGTGAAAATTCACTGGCGTGGGTGACTACCTTGGATAAAGGCAAGCCCGTACCGAATGCGCTGGTGCGGGTTTCTGATTGCACGGGCAAAGAAGTGGCGGTCGCCAAAACCAATGCCCAAGGTATCGCCCAAATGACGGGCATTTCCCCGCAAGCACCCTCTTGCAACAGCGACGAACGCTATACGCAAGCCTATTTTGTCAGCGCCCGTGCCACCCAGCCCGCCGGAGAAGGCAAGGGCAGTGAAACGATCGAAGACATGGCGTTTACGTGGAGCGATTGGAATCGCGGTATCGAATCATGGCGCTTTAATCACCCGACCAGCCAAGAAGCACAGCCCGATGAAATCGCCCACACGATTTTGGATCGCAGCTTGTTCCGCGCCGGTCAAACGGTGTCGATGAAGCATTTATTGCGCAGCCAAGTGAGCCAAGGTTTTGCATTACCCGTGAATAAGCCCGTATCGTTGCTGATTACGCATATTGGCAGCGGTCAGCAATACACCCAGCCCGTGCTATGGCGTAAAACCGCAACGGGTGGTTTGAGTGCCGAAAACGCCTTCGCCATTCCGCCGAATGCCAAACTGGGGCTGTATCAGGTGGAATTGCGCGGAGAAGGCGATACCCGCAGTTTTACGAGCAGCAATTTTCGGGTGGAAGAATTCCGCCAGCCCGTGCTGGAAGGCCGGATTGCGCCTTCGGATAAAAAGCCGCTGGTCGGCATAGATACCCTGCCGCTGGATGTGCAGGTGAATTACATTTCGGGCGGCGGTGCGGCGAATCTGCCCGTTCGGGTATCGGCCTTGGTGCGTGAAAAATACGTCAATTATTCCGATTACCCTGGTTTTAATTTCTATCCACCGAGCAAAGATCGCCCCGCACCAACCGGCGACGAAGAAACGCCCGAGGCCACCGTCGATGAGCGGGTGATTGCCAATAAACTGCCCGTGATGCTGGATAAAAACGGGGCTGGTAAGGTCAAGATCGACAAAATCCCCAAGAGCAATAAAGCCCAAGAGTTGGTGATAGAAGCCAACTATTCCGACCCCAATGGCGAAGTGCAAACCCTGCGCAGCACGCAAGCCTTGTGGCCTGCGGGGGTGATGATTGGCATCAAGACCGAAAGCTGGGTTTCCAGCGGCAGCAAAGTGCAGTTTCAAGCACTGGCGTTGGATTTGAGCGGCAAACCCAAAGCGGGTGTAGCGATGGACGTGAAGGCGCGGATGCGCATCACCACCACCAGCCGCAAACGCATGGTAGGGGGCTTTTATACCTACGATAACCAAACAGCGGATAAAGAACTGGGCGTGTTGTGCAGCGGTCAAAGCGATGCACGCGGCTTGCTGTTGTGCGAAGCCAGCATCACCGAAGCCGGTGAAATCGAACTGGTTGCAACGGCAAAGGATGGCGAGGGCTATAGCATTCAAGCCGCGTCCACCGTCTACGTGACACGGCAAGGCGAAATTTGGTTCGGGGGCGATAACCACGACCGCATCGACCTGTTACCCGAAAAACGCAGCTACGAAACCGGAGAGATCGCCAAGTTCCAAGTGCGGATGCCATTCCGTTTTGCTACTGCGCTGGTGACGGTGGAGCGGGAGGGCATTTTGGAATCCCACATCATGCAGCTCAACGGCAAAGACCCGACCATCAGCTTAAAAGTTCAAGAAGGATGGGGGCCTAACGTCTACATCAGCGCACTGGTATTGCGTGGCAGGCTGCGTGAAGTGCCGTGGTACAGCTTCTTCACATGGGGCTACAAAGCACCGCGTGAATGGTGGACGAGCTTCTGGTACGAAGGCAAAGAATACGTTGCCCCGACCGCGATGGTCGATTTGAGCAAACCCGCTTACCGCTTGGGCGTGGCAGAAATCCGTGTCGGCACGCAAGCGCACCAACTGGCGGTGAACGTGAAAGCGGACAAAGAAAGCTATCCGGTGCGCGGCAAGGCACAAGTCACCATTCAGGTGAAATTGCCCAATGGCCAGCCGGCTGCGAATGCGGAAGTGGCATTGGCGGCAGTCGATCAAGCACTGCTCGAACTGCGACCCAATGAAAGTTGGAATTTGCTGGATGCCATGCTACAAACCCGTTCGTGGGGCGTAGAAACGTCGACCGCGCAAATGGAAATCATCGGTCGACGGCACTATGGGCGCAAGGCGATTCCGGCGGGGGGTAGCGGTGGTAAAGGGGCTTCGCGCGAATTGCTCGATACCCTGCTGCTGTGGAATCCCAGTGTGAAGCTGGATGCCAATGGGCAAGCCTCGGTCACCGTGCCGTTGAACGATGCGCTGACCACCTTCCAAATTGTTGCGGTGGCGGATGCCGCTACGGGGCTGTTTGGAACGGGTAAAACCAGCATCCGCACGACGCAGGATTTGCAAATCATCAGCGGTTTGCCACCTTTGGTGCGCGAAGAAGATCAATTCCGCGCCACCGTCACCCTGCGGAATACCACGCAGCAAGCGATGAAAGTGGACGTGAAACCACGCGCCACACTGGTCGAATTGAAACCGCAAACGGTGGATATTCCAGCGGGTGAATCGCGCGAAGTGGCTTGGATGGTGACCGCGCCCGTGCAATCGCTGCAAAACCGCGTCGAGGCGTTGGAATGGGAGATTGAAGCCAAAGACAGCCTCGGCAGCGCACGCGATGGTTTGAAGGTGACTCAGCGCATCATTCCCGCCGTGCCGATTACCGTGCGGCAAGCCACGCTGGTGCAATTGGATAAAGCCTTGAGCTGGGATGTGAACCAACCTGCCGAATCGTTACCGAATCGCGGTGGTTTGAAAATGTCCCTGCAACCCCGACTCGCGGAAGGGTTGCCCGGGGTGAAAGATTGGTTTATCAACTATCCATTTGCGTGTTTGGAGCAAAAAACCAGTAAATCGGTCGGGCTGCGCGATGGCAAACTGTGGCAAACCGTGGCATCACAAATCCCCAGCTATTTGGATAGCGATGGGCTTGCCAATTATTTCCCACCCCGCAATGGCGATGGCAATCGCGGTAGCGACACCCTGACCGCGTATTTGCTGGCAGCAACGCACGAGGCATCGGGCATCAACCCCGCCTTTGCCTTGAGTGCCGAAGTGCGTGAACCAATGGAACGCGGTTTGATTAGCTTCATTGAAGGCCGTATCCAGCGCGATTTCTGGAGTCCACGCAAGGATTTGGATATGCGCAAGATCGCGGCACTGGAAGCACTGTCACGCTACGGCAAGGCGCAAGGGCGCATGGTGGGCAGTATCGCCATCACGCCCAACCAATGGCCTACGCATACGGTGATTGACTGGTACAACATTTTGCGCCGCGTGCAAGACGTTCCCGAACGCGCCAAGCGTTTGGCAGAAGCCACGCAAATTCTGCGCAGCCGCATTAGTTACCAAGGCACGAAAATGATTTTCTCGACCGAGCGGGACGATTATTGGTGGTGGCTCATGCAAAACGGTGATGTCAATACCGCCCGCTTGCTGTTGGCGGTGATGGACGATCCGGCGTGGAAGGACGATATGGGTCGCCTTGCCAATGGTTTCATCAGCCGTCAGAAAAATGGTGCATGGCACACCACCACCGCGAATCTGTGGGGCGGCTTGGCGTTGGATAAATTCTCAGCTAAATTTGAATCGACTCCCGTGGGTGGTAGTACCAAGGCGAATTTGGGTTCGGCGGCTGC
>JACCEE010909357.1_pt1 | contig 21863 bp, 22 predicted proteins | sample 7449931 | NCBI WGS metagenome assembly JACCEE01 (sample SAMN15323457, study PRJNA562643) | freshwater metagenome | isolation source: river surface water | place: USA:Blue River Watershed | collected 2017-08-19 | reverse complement strand
TACGCCTGCAACACCACCTCATAGCTGCGTTTGAAGCCGGTGGTGTTGACGTTGGCAATCTCGTGCGCCAGCACCTGGCGCGCCAGGCGCTGCTCGTTCACACTGGCAGCGGCATTGAAGGCAAGACGGTCCATGATGAGTACTTAAAGGGTCAAGTCAGGCGTGATCAAGCACGGATCTGAATGATGGTCTGGGTCAGCGTGGTGTTGGTCTCAATCGCCTTGGCGTTGGCCTGGAAGTTACGCTGGGCGGTGATCAGGTCCACCAGTTCGGTCGTCAAGTCCACGTTGGCTCGCTCGGTGGCACCGGAGCGGATGGTTCCGTAACCGGCTGAACCGGCTTCACCGATCTTGGCCTCGCCGGATTCCGCACTGGCGTAGAAGCTGGAGTCACCAATCTGGCGCAGGCCGGAGGAGTTGGAGAAGTTCACCAGCACCACCTTGCCCAGTGACGACTGCGAACCGTTGGAGTAGCTGGCGGTCACCAGACCGTCGTCCTTGATACTCAAGCCCACCAGGTCACCCTCGGGCGAGCCGTCCTGCGACTGCGAGAGCACCGCATAGGGCGACGAATACTGGGTTGACTTGGAGTAATCGATGTTGATGGTCAAGGCACCCTTACCGTCTGCGAGGTACACGGTATCGAGTTGTGAACCACCACGGGGAGACACCAAATTTCCACCCGTGTCGAAGGTCAGTTCGCCGCGATCCAGGAACACCGGTGACCAGGCAGGCAAAGACTTGAAGCCGTCGGCGCTGGCAGTTTCATTGCCAAATTCGTCGATGTACTTGGCGACCGGCACGCCATCCACCAGCTCGTTGAACTGGGTCGGTTTGATCCAGGTGGTGGTTTGACCACGGCCGGCATCCAGGTTGGCCAAGCCCCAGGTAGAAGAGCCCGAGACCTTGATAAAGGAGTTGGAGGTGGCAGTACCCGTGGTAAAGGTAAACGCGTTCTTGACACGGTCAAAGCCTACCGTCACGCCACACACCGAGCTGCCCTCAGCATTGGCCAGTTGGTTGATGCGTTTTTGCAACTCAGACTTGAAGCTATCCAAGGTATAGGTATTGCCCAGCGGCAGTTCGACCGTCCCCTTGACATCGTCCACAGCCACCACGAACTTGTTGTTGGTGACATCCACGGTGAAGTTGTTGTTGATGTTGATCTGCACCGGCGAGCCTGTCACCGAGGCGGGCGTGGAAGCAATGCCGCGAACAGCTTCAGCCGTGGTCTTGATTTCGGTGGTGACATCCAGACCCATATAGGTCTGCGCCAGTCCATCCTTGGGTACCGTCACCTTGATCGTGGAGGCATCGCCAGTTGTTCCCGACGAAATCGTAAAGTTTTGCTTCACCGTGTCGAATTCGACTTTGAGACCATAGCGCTGTTCAGCAGCAGGCTGAATAAAATCGCCATTGGGGCCAATCAACCCCGGGTAGCTGCCATCCGCTACTGTTAAGTCCGTCAACGACGTGGCCAGACCGAAAATGCTGTTGGTGCTGAGCGAAGACTTGATGCCCAAGGTACCGGTGACATCGCTGTTCGGCTTGAACTTGAACCCGCGGGATACAGGGTCATACGAAACCGTAAATTCCGGTATCGGCGTATCAGGCGCCGGCGTTGTCCCGTTATAGTCGTCTACCGCTTTATCAAGACGTGCCTGAACGATCCCCACCAGCTCTTCGGTTGTGATTTTCGCGGGGTTCGCTGAGGCGGGCGTGCCCCCCGATGGCAACGCCGTGCCATCCGTCTGGGTGGTTTTGAGGTTGCTCAGGTCAATCTCAAGATCAGGCTGACCTTCTCCCTTAGCGTCGTAGTTGTAGGCCAAGACTATCTTGTTGGAGTTGGCCGCTGTGGTGGTTTGCATGCTGGACAAATCGAAGTAGCGCTCGTCACCAAACTTGTAATTCAATTCGTTGGTCAGCTCTTTAGCCAGTTGTGTGCCCGTCAACTTGGTTCCAGCCAGTCGGCTCATGTCTAAGGTCACATCCTTGCTACCGTCGACGGACACGGTCATGAAGTTCTTCAAACCACCCGTGCTACCGCCGTCCGTACCGGTGCTGCCATTGAGCAGCGTTGCCAACTCGCTGGCGTCGGCGTATGAAAAGTTGGCCCCCAATTCATCGGCGTTGATGTACACGTTGGGCAAGCTGTTGCTCACCACGCTGGCGGGCACCGAGGTACGAACGTCAGTCAAATCATCCAGCGAAAATTTTTGCGTCTTGCTGTTCACCAACAAATCGCTCACCTCACTCTCGGGCTTGAGCTGACCGTACTTGTTGACGTACATCTTCTGACCCGTCGAGTCGGTGGACTGCTGCAGGGATGCGCTCACCAGCGAATCACCGATGTACACATAGGTCTGCCACTTGTTGGTGGGTTGGCTCGCACTGGCGTTTTGCGTTTTGACGTAGTAGACCGTGGCCAGGTAGCCGTTACCACCCTGGTCGTACACCGTGAGTGCCGTGCTCTTGTTGTAACTGTTGGGGTCGTTGCGGTTAAAGCTTGAGTCGATCACCTTCGCATCAGCCGGGAAGTTCAAGCCCAGTTTGATCAGCGTGGTTTCGTTGGCCTGTCCGGTGGTTTTTTGCGGGATGGTCAGCACGTTTTGGTCACTCAGGTTGGCTTTGCCCGAGCTGTCGACCGAGGCCGCCATCAGTCGTTGTCCTGCCGAGTTCACCACGTTGTTCTGGTCGTTCATCATGAACGAACCATTTCGCGTGTAGATGTCCTGAAAACCGTCGGCCGATTTCAGGGGGAAGAAACCGTCACCGGTAATGGCCAGATCCAGCGTGTTGGACGAGAAGCTCACGTTACCCTGACTGAACTCCTGCTTCACCCCCTTGAGCGACACACCCTGACCGATGGTCGATGTGGCTTTTTGCAAGGGCGAGGTGGCAAAAATGTCACCGAAGTCGGTGCGCGATCGCTTGTAACCCACAGTGCCCGCGTTGGCGATGTTGTTACTGGTCACGGCCAGCTGTGCGGTGGCGGCGTTAAGACCTGTCAGTGCGGTAAAAAAGGACATGGTGCGTGTGCTCCGAGAAGATCAGGAAACTGATGAAAAATGCGTTGATGAATCAATAGCCAATGCGTTTGACGTCACTGAGGCTGATGGTTTTGCCGCCATCGACACCTAATAACCAGGCGTCGTCAGCCGTGCCGGCACTGCTGACGCTGCGCACGGTGCTCAGGGTGTTCACCGTGGGGCTGCTGGTCACGCCGTTGCTGCTAGCGGTAACCTTGAAGCGGTAGTTGCCATCGGCCATGGCCTGGCCGTTGTCGTCCAGGCCGTCCCAGCTGAGGTTCAGGGTTCCGGCCGTCTGCGCGCCCAAAATCTGCGAGCGAACCAACTGGCCCTTGTCGTTGTAGATGTCGAATTTCACGCCATCGGCGCCGGTGGGCAAGTCGACCGAGCCCGTGACCGGCTGACCGCTGAGCAACGTGGCGGGGCCATCGGGCACCCCCACCTTGCGACCAATCAGGGACGAACCCGCCAACATGCGATCGGACTTCATGCTCGAGACCATGCTGTCCAGGCTGTTCTTCATGGCCGTGGTGGCCTCCAGTTGGGAGAACTGCGCCAACTGTGCGACGAAGGCTTCGTTCTTCATAGGGTCAAGCGGGTTCTGGTTTTTCAGCTGCGTGGTGAACAGGGTCAGAAACTGGTTCTGACCCATCTCGGTACTCTGCGGGGTCAGTTTTTTCTTGGCGGTGTAGTCTTCAAAGCGCACGATACCGTTGGGCAGTGCGGGTTGAGCGTTGGTGGCAGTCGTCATGGCGTGTCCTGGTTCACTTAGGCTTTGGTGATGTCAAGCGTGCGCATCATCAGTTGCTTGGCGGTGTTCACCACCTCCACGTTGTTTTGATAGGAGCGCGAGGCCGACATCATTTCCACCATCTCCTGCATTTCATTCACGTTGGAGAGGTAGACATAGCCGTTGGCGTCGGCCATGGGGTTGCCGGGATCGTGCAGACTGCGGATGGGGGTCGGGTCATCGGCCACCATGTCGACCTTGACGCCTCCCAGGTAGGGGGCGCCGGCATGGGTCATTTCTTCTTCGAGCAAGGCCTTGAACACCGGGCGCTTGGCGCGAAACGCATCCTTCTCGCTGCCCGCCACGGTGGTGGCGTTGGCCAGGTTGGAGGCGGTGGTGTTCATGCGCACCATCTGCGCATTCAGCGCGGTGCCAGCAATTCCAAACACACTGTCTAGGCTTCTCATGGTGTTCACTCTCCTCGCAGGGCCTTGCGAATGCCACCGATGCGGTTCTCCAGGAACTGCAAGGTGGCCTGGTAGTCGCCGGCAGCCTTACCAAACTGGGCCTGCTCGACACTGATCTCGACGGTGTTGCCATCGAACGATGAGTTGAAGGGGGTGCGGTACCGCATGCCGTTGTCGGGCGCATCCGCCACAGCAGCGAAATGCTTGTCATGGGTGGCGGTCAGGTAGTCCTTCTTGACCTCTTTCAGCATGGCCTTGAAGTCAAGATCTTGGGCTTTGAAGTTGGGGGTGTCGGCGTTCGCGATGTTGCGCGCGAGCACCTCCATGCGCTGGCTTCTGACTTTCAGAGCCTGTTCATGGATGCCAAACGCAGTATTCAATATGTCCATCATCGTCCCCACACGTTGTCGCGATGTTTCGGTTCGTCGGCCTCAAGTGACAAGACCTCGAACCGATATCTGCAAAAACCGTGCCCTGTCAAAAAAGGGGTAGTGGGGAGACGTAGAGGCCATCACAGACCGAGCCACTGCCTGCCAGTGGCAACACACTGGCAAACGGCTGCCTCTCAATGGCAGGGGCGGCGAAAGCTTGCCGCTTATCGGGTGACAGAAGTGGCGGCGTTGGTGTAGGCACTGACCTTGAGTGCCTGCACACGGCTGACGCTGCCGGAGACCGGCTGCAGCGTGGGCGGCGTGTCCAGGCCCAAGCGCTCATTGGCGTTCTGATGCAAGCCCTGCAGGATCGATTGGCGCGTGATGCCTGCGCGCACATCACGGTTCACATACAGCTGAGGTGCCTGGTTACCCGCAATGTTGAGGTTGACCTGCTGACGGGTTTCTTGCCGCGCAGCGGGTGTCAGCACCGTCAGGTACAAATCATCCAGACCTGCCGAGCCCAAGTTCTTGAGACCGGTGTCGTCAAAATATTTAGCGACCAGGTCCAACTGCTGCAGCACGCTCTTGTTCATGATGGCCTTGGGGTTTTGCCCAAAGCCCACACTGGCGGCGCCCCTGTCCGGTCCATCACAGAACTGGATGATGCCGTGACAGCGGCTGTTGCTGGCCTTGGGGTTCATGCCGTCGCTTTCCATCAAGGTCATGCGGGCAAAATCATCGGGCGAAAACTTGTATTCCGTGGCCATCTGCAAAATACGGTCGTGCACTGCCTGGCGCTCATGGGGCGGAATAAACCCTTTCTCGACCGCCCGATCCAGGGTCTTTTGCAAAACCGGATGGGCCTGGTTGCCGATACGGGTCAAGAGTTGCAATTGGGTGCTGGGCACCAACGAGTTGGTTTCCACACCATTGGCAGGCGTGGGGACCGTGGCACTGAAGCCGGCCGACTGTTGTGGCAGGGTTTTGTCCAGCGCCGCGAATTTGGGGTTCGCACCCGGCAACAAGGCATGCAAGGTGCCCAGGGCAATGCGCTGCCCAGGATAGATACGGTTGGCATTTTGAATACCGCTGGCCTGCGCCACGTCCTGGGCCAGGCGTTGAACGTCAGACTGAGAGGGGTTGACACCGCGGCTGTTCAAAAACTGCTTGACGATGCCGGTCAGGGTGTCGCCGGTTTTGACAGTTGTGGATTCTGGCGGCAAAGATTGCAGGGAGTTGAGTCGAATGGACGAACGGGCGTCACCCAGCACTCGGCTGAAATTCAGGTTTGAACCACCCTCAGACAACTGGGTACGAACCAGATCATCTGAATTCTTTTGGGTTATGAATTCAGATTTCGACAGAATATTTGAATCAATATTGATTGCCATGGCTCACCTTGAATCGGGTCTGCAAAGTTGGTATCGAATTTGCATGAGGCTGGGACATACGACGAAAAATTGTCAAACACCTCAGCCTCAACACCGATTAATGCAAATGTTGTGCCTCCCGATCCAGACAAACAGCCGCCATGGCCGCCATCCCGACACCCCCTGGTGGCGGGCGGGGTGCGTCCTGGGTGTGGTGTGGGGATTGACCCTGGCCAGTTCGATGGTCAAAGCCCAGGAAACCGTGTTGCAGCAGGCCAAAGCGTGGGTGGGCCAAACCCAGAATCTGCCCCTGGAGCAGTTGGTGGTGGCACCGCTGGACTCGCGGCTCAAAGTGCAAGCCTGTGAGCGTGAGGTGCGATTCGACTATCCGTTTCAAAACCGTCAGTCGGTACGCGCGCGCTGTGATGCCCCGACCTGGCAACTCTTTTTACAAGTCACCACCCTTGGCGTGGCCAATGCCGCCTCCCCTGCGTCCACCCCCGCACCGGGTTTGGTGATGCGCTCGGTCTGGGTGTCCCCCCACATGCTCAAGCGGGGCACAGTCATTCAGCCAGGCTCGCTCCAGCAAGTCACCCAGGCCTTGCCCGCCAGTGAATCGCAACTCGTGGGGGATCTGCGCGACGTGCAGAACATGGAACTGCTTCGCGACTGGCCGGCCAACACCCCTTTGCGCAGCTATGACGTCAAGCCGACACAACTGGTCAAACGCGGTCAGCAAGTGCTGGTCTCGGTGGGTGAGGGGCGCGGATTTCAGATCACGGTTCGGGCGGAAGCCCAGCAAGACGGCCTGATGGGTGAGCAGATTCGGCTCAAGAACCTGGAATCGGGCCGCATGCTCAGTGCTGTGGTCAATGGACCCAGCTCAGCCAAAGGAATTTAATTCTTAAGGATTCATTTCGACCATTTCTTTTTTTGCCCTCTCATGGATTAAAGTTATCGGCCATCGTGCCGATGTTGCAGAGGCCAAGGAAGGATTTATCCGACCTTCAACAGAAAGAGTACCTAATATGACCGATCCGATTTCAAATCAGGTGTCCCGGTTGACCAGCAACGTGGGCCCCGCCCGCACAGCCAATGACAAGGCCGACAAGACCGATAAAAAGGCCGTGGCCAACAACGCCCCTGCTGCCGACAGCAAGGCTGTCGAGCGCAAGGCCGTCGAATCTGACACCTTGGCGCTGAGCAATGTCAACCAGCGCGTCAACAGCCAACCGGAGTTCGACCGCAGCAAGGTGGAAGCCATCAAGGAGTCGCTCAAGAACGGCACCTACCCGCTGAACCCGCGCCGCATTGCCGAAAGCTTCGTGGCGCTTGAGCAGATGATCACAGGTTGATCCCATGACCCCGTTGAACGCCGTGTCCGACCCCCAAGCCCTGCCCCAGGCCTTGGCATGCGTGGGCGAGCTCGAGCAATTGCTTGAGCAGGAGTTCGATGCCCTCAAAGCCCAGGAACTCGACCGCTTCGAGGCACTGGTGCAATCCAAGACCGAGATGCTGCAACGCCTGGGCAGCATCACCGGCATCCAGGACAAGTCCGATGCGGATTTGCTGGACGCCCGTTGGGATGGTTTTCGCGCGCAGATGCAAAGCGTCCGCCAGCTCCACCAGCGCAATGAGATCCTCCTGATCCGCAAGCTCGACGCCATCCGCGGCGCCATCGACAGCTTGCAAATGAACGACCCGACCAGCTCGCTGGAAGTGTATGACCGCCTGGGCAAAGTGCGCCGCGGTCGCCGCAGCAGCCGCGGTTACAGCGAGGTCTGACGTTTTTCATCCCCTGGCTGCATGCCCTTGAGCCAGTAGACCCACGAGAGAATCACGGCCACAGCCGTGTACAGCTCCTGCGGTATTTCCTCTCCTACCTCCAGCCGGCTGAGCAAGGCCAGCAACTGCGGATCCTCCGCCACATAAATCCCCTGGCGGCGAGCCGCCTCGATCAATTGCAGGGCCACGTCGTTGTGGCCCCGCGCAGTGACCCGCGGCGTTTTGAAGCGGCCGTATTCCAGGGCCACCGCTTCCAGCATTTGACGGGGTCGTTTCATGCGCACCTCATGCCCGTGCGTCCACCACGTAGCCCCGGTCAGAGACGGCGTGTGTCAACTGATGGCCAGGCCGACTGGCATGGTGAATCTGGAAGGTCCGCAGGTTCAGCCCCACACTGGCGAGTTCGTCCTGAAGTTGGTGGCTGCGTTGCCGCGCGAGTTCCGCGATGTCCTCGCGCTGCGCCCACATGGTGAGATCAATCACCTTGCGCTGCGACACCTGGGTATGCAACCACAACTCGCCCAGCATGCGGGTGCGCGAGTGAATGTCCACGCTGAAGGGAGGCGCCTCGTCTTCCGCGGAGGGACGGTCTTGATGGATGTGGAGGGTGACGGGATCCGCATCCCGAAACGGCAACACCAGATGCAGGGACAACTCACCTCGTAACTGGGCTTGTGCGGCCTGGGCCTGGCTGCGGTCCATCTCTTCCACGGTCTGGCGCAGTTCTTTGAGGGCTTTGTCCGACACCGCGTCATCCGACTTGTTGCTCAACAAGTCGAGCAGTTGGCGCAACAGGGATTTGACATCGGGGTCGACCGTCTCCCCCTTGCTGAGTCGGTTCTCCACCGAGCGTCCTTGCGCCTGGATGGCTCGTCTGAGGGCATCGGTGCGCAGGCTGGCCATGCTCAGACTCATGGCGTCCCAGCGCAACAGCAAATTGGCGATCTCTGGGGACGAACTCAACACCGACAACAAGCCGGGTTGCAGCCAGGTCAAGGCCTTGGAGAAACCTTCGGGCTGGGCCAGCAAGGTTTGCAAGGGTGTGGGCGCGAGTGCGCCTGTCTCCAACACGCTGGGTCGCGAGCGCGCCAGCGCATCGGCGGGCAACAGGGACGGACTGCGCATCACCCCATCAGCAGGGGTGGACTGGATCAGCAAGCCCCAGCCACCTGGCATCTGACTCGCCCGCAGAAAGGGTTTGTCGCCATCCTTCAGATTCCAGCCATTGGGGATTCCGAACGAGAAGTCGCGCAACCACAAACGAACCCGACCGTCCTGAACCCCCACCACCGCGGGAATGACCTGACCATCTTGCAAGCCGAGTTGCTGGGCCACGCGCGCCTCGACCCACAGTGGGCGAGCGTCCCACTGGACAGGGGGCACACGGGGCACCCCGAGAACGTTTTCGGGTCCTAGCATGTTCAGGATCCTGCCAGGACGTTCAGGTCAGCACATCAGGGATAACGCACCCAGTGGCGGCGTGCATCGGGCCCCGTGTCCACGCTGCCACCACTGGCTGGCTTGCCCAAATGCTTACCCAGCAAGGCGTCGTGTTCGGGCAATTGCAGGTTGGCGCCCGCCATCAACACCTTGGGCGACGCCTTGGTGAACGCGGTCGGGTTCAGGCGCGTGATTTCGTCTCGCAACAGATCGGGACGCAGCGGGCTGTTGGGAAATGCGGCGCGCACCACCTTGTCCAGGGTATCGCCGGGTTTGACCACGTAGCTGGCTTTGGACGGTGCCTCGGCGGCAGGCTGAGCGGTCGACGCCGTCACGGCGCCCAGCAAACCCAGGCACACACACGCGGGCATGGCAAATGAACGAACAACAGGGTCAAACATGGTATCTCTCCAACACATCAGGGAATCACAGGCACCGCCACCCAGGGCGTGCCCGCAGGCAGTGACGGACCCGCCACTTGCTTGAGTTCAGCATAGTAAGGCCCCAGGCTGTCGACCTGCGCCAGGGCCATGCGGTCCAGCATCTTGGGCTCGAGCGTGCGACCGGGAATTTTTTGCGGATCCACCATCACCAGTCGATCTCCCACCTTGAGGCCACTGGTGTGTCCCCCCGCAATGCGGTAGCGGGACGTGCCCTCGCGGTTGAGCACCTGAAACTGTGGGGGCAGACAGGACAAGCGTTGCTCCACACTGGCCAGAAAAGCCTCAACGGTGGTGTGCAGTTCGGCCATCACCTGGGCCGACAACCGGTCCGGGTGCATGGACACGGCCCGCTCCTCCAGGGTCACCACGGCATCATGGTCAAACGCGAGTGTCGGGTCGTGCCGGTGCACGGCACGCCAACGCAAGGACACCCTGGGGGGCATGTCACGCGCCTCGGAGGCGGGGGCAATCAGCAACTGCACACGCCACGGCACATGGTGTTCGCCTTGCAGGCTCAGGGCTCGCTCATACGGGCTTGCGGGCACAGCCGCTTCCTGCATGCGCCACACGGCCGAGCGCCGGCCCTGCTCGAGCATCACGGTGCGCACATAGCGTGCAAGCTGATGGGCTTGTTGCCGGTTGGCCAACGGGACCTGAGGCGACACCGCCAGTTCGAGTTGCATCTGATGCCAGGGCTGTCCGGGCACCATGCCCTTGGCACAACGGGGCGTGGCAGCAAGCGCGACTTGTCCGCTGGCACTGACCTGGGCGGTGGCTTGCTGATCGGCGTCCCGCCCGTAGGCGATGACGCGCACACCACGCACCGTCATGCCGGTACGAAAGGTGCTGCTGTCTTGCAGGCGGCCTTGGTCATCAAGCCAGGCCGTGTTGCGAACTTCGGTCGGACCGTCCAGGGCCAGTTGCACCAGCGACTGGCGTATCGCCTGCAACTGCTCATCGGGCGTGAGCGGTTGCGCCTGCACAGCGGGGCCGGCCATCAGGCACAGACCCGCCAGCGCGCCTCGCCAGCCCTGTAGGAACGGTTGCATCATCACCCTCGCGATCAACGGCGACGGTTGGCCAATTGGTTGAGGTACAGGCTTCGCAAATCCTGCACCACGGCGCGATCGAGCGACAGCGTGGTTTCGTAGGTGTCTGCACCCACCGGGGTGATGCTGACCAGGTTGGCGCCATAAATCACACCCTCCACGCGGGTGCGGAAGGTATCGTTCAGCACTGTCATGTCAGCCACGGTGGTGTTGGCGTCGAGCTGCTGGCCGTAGACCTGCTCGGTCAAGGAGCGATAGGCATCGAGTTTGGAGGCTCGAATAGCCAGCAGTCGCTGCTGCGCCGGGTTTTTGTGGTTTTGCACGCTGATAACCGCATAGCCGGTGGCCATGAAGGTTTCGCGTTTTTCCACCATGGGGGCAATCATGGTGGGGGCCACGGCGGGAGGCGGTGTTTCAACCAGCTTGGGCGCCTCGGCACTCAGCAGGGATTGACAGCCCGTCAACACAGTCAGACCTGTCAGCATGAGGGTAGTGGCCAGCCGTTTCATAGTACTTTTCTCCGCATTCGATGATTCACCCTGGTGCATCGTCGTGATGAAACACAACAGGGGCTACAGCCTCAGTTTCGGCCTCAGCGGGGTTTTCTTTAAAAAAACAGCGGCTCAAGGGGTTCACGCCAGGAATCGATACTTTTGTTGACTTGCGCTCAAAAATGCAAGCTTCACAATTCAGTTTCGGCTTCCGATTCATGACAACGCATTCACATTTCATCGGTGGAAGCGCGTGCGCGCAGTCTTTGCGCAGCATGCTCGCCACCATTGCCCGCTCCCCTTCCACGGTGTTGATCACCGGGGAAAGCGGCACCGGCAAGGAATTGCTGGCGCGCTCACTGCATGAACAGTCCGAACGGGCCGGCAACTTGTTTGTGCCCATCAATTGCGCTGCCATCCCCCGGGAACTGCTGGAAAGCGAGTTGTTCGGGCATCGCAAAGGCGCCTTCACGGGCGCCGTGGCCGATCGGGTCGGCCGCTTTGAGCTGGCCCACGGGGGGACCCTCTTTCTGGACGAAATCGGCGACATGCCGATGGACATGCAGGTCAAATTGCTGCGCGTGCTGCAGGAGCGCACCATCGACCCGGTCGGCAGCACCCGCCAAATCCCCGTGGACGTGCGGGTCATCGCCGCCACCCACCGCGACTTGGAGAAGGAAATTGCCGAGGGGCGATTCCGCGAAGACTTGTACTACCGCCTTAACGTGCTGCCCATCGAGACGCCCGCCCTGCGCGAGCGACCCGACGACATTGAGGACCTGCTGAAACATTTCGCCCGGCTCTTTACCGCACCCGGCAAGGCGCCCATCCGCTTCGACGCCCTGTTTGTGCAAGTGCTGCAGCGCTACGAATGGCCCGGCAACGTGCGTGAACTCTCCAACCTGGTAGACCGCTTCAGCACCCTGTACTCGGGCCAGCAAGTGGACTTCATGGGCATTCCGCGCGGCTTCCTGCCCAAGGGGCTGGCCAACCTGCAGCACGAGATGCGCGACACCCATCCCGTAACGGTGACGCAGGCCTTGACGCCGCCGGCAGAAGTGTTGGCCGAGATGGCGCAAGAACCCACGCGCGAAGAGACCAATGTTGAAGACATCATCATGCTCGCCCAAGGGGGCCTGGACGTGCTGCCGCCGGAGGGCATCTCGCTCAAGGACAAGCTGGCCGAAATCGAGCGCAGCATGATCGAGCAGGCCCTGCAACGTGCTCAGGGCAATGTGTCACGCACCGCCAAGCTGCTGAACTTGCAACGCACCACGCTGATTGAAAAGATCAACAAATACGAGCTGCGCTCGGCTTGAGGTCACGGACTCAGTTCGGGTCCTGGTTGAGCACCGTGATGCTCATGCGGCGGTTGCGTGGATCGCGCGCATCCTTGGGGTTGAATGGGTCGGTGTCGGCCACGCCCTCGATGCGGGTGAAGCGATCGGGCGGAATGCCACTTTTCTCCAACAACTGACGCGTGGCCTCGGCACGTTCGGCCGACAAGCTCCAGTTGTTGCGGCCTTCGGCACTCTGGAAGGGCACGGAATCGGTGTGACCACGAATGGCCACCTTGTTGGGCATGCTCGCCAGTGAGTTAGCCACTTCCTTGATGAGTGCGGCGGCCTTGCCCTGCATGTTGTTGGAGCCGCTGGGGAACATCGCGAAATCGGCTTTGTCGATGATTTCGATCCGCAGGCCGTCCTTGTCACGCGAAATCGCCACCTGATCCTTGAGCTGCTCCAGGCGTTTGTTCTCGGACAGCTTTTGCTTGATTTCTTTTTCCAGTTTCTGGAAGTTTTCAGCATCGGCTTGGGCCGCAATCTGTTTTTTCTGCTCGGGCGTGAGCTTGTCCGGGTCCGCCGGGTTGTCGTTCTCGGGACCAGGGTCGGTGTCAGGGTTCGGGCCGCCCTCGCTGCGCGGCGTCAAGCGCTCGAGCAAGCCGGTCTGGCGCGCTGCGTACGGGAAGGCGTCGGGATCGATGATGGAGCGACCGCCCAACACGCCGTTGGAGCCCGCCAACTGACCAAAGGGATTCAGGCTGTGGGAACTCGGGCGGAAGTAGTCGGCAATGCTCTTGCGCTGGTCTGCGTTGGAAGCACCCAGCAACCACATGAGCAGAAAGAAGGCCATCATGGCCGTCATCATGTCGGCCAGGGCAATTTTCCAAGCACCCCCGTGGGCGCCGCCGTGCCCCTCATCGATCACCTTTTTGATGACAATGACCGGCGCATTGGCCGCAGGCGCCTCGGGCGCGCCTTCGGCTGCAGGCGCTTCTGCAGCAGGCGCCGCGTCGGCTTTCTCTGCGCCGGCTTCTGCGGGAGCGGCTTCCTTTTCGTCAGCCATGGTTACTTGCCTCGCATGCCGTCAAACACCTCGGCAAAAGAGGGTTGGTTGTGGTGGCTGATGCACACGCGCGCGGCTTCAATCACCAGCGGCATGGGGTGGCCGTGCAGGTTGGCCACGATCAGTTGCATCACCATCTTGTACATTTCGCCTTCCTCGTCGACCACCTGCTTGATGCGGTTGGCAAAGGGGCCGGCAATACCGTAGGCCATGAACACGCCCAGGAAGGTACCCACCAGTGCGGATCCGATCAGGGCGCCCAGCACCGGCGGCGGTTGGTCAATTGCACCCATGGTTTTCACCACACCCAGCACGCAGGCCACAATGCCCAGCGCAGGCAAAGCGCCTTCGATACCTGCCCAAGTTTCGGCGGCCTTGAGTTCGTTGTGGTGGTGCAGTTTGATGGAGGCGTTCATCACGTCTTCCACCGCGTAAGGGCTGAGGTTGCTGGAGGAAACCACCATGAGACGCACGGTGTCGCAGATCAGGTGCAACAGACCATGGTCATGCAGGATGGCCGGGTACTCGGCAAAGATGGCACTGGACTCCGGGTTTTCGATGTGCGATTCCAGCGCCACCGCCCCTTCAGCCTTGAGTGTTTTCAGTATCTTGGAGACCAGGAACATCACCGCCAGGTAATCTTCCTTCTTGTAGCGAGCACCCTTGAAGACCTTGCCCAGGCCCCCCATGGCGCTTTTGATCACCACCATGCTGTTGCCCACCAACATGGCGCCCGCAGCGGCGCCGGCAATGATGAAGGTTTCAATCGGCGCGGCCTTGATGATGGGAGCCATCTTGCCACCGGCCATGATGTACCCACCAAACACGCAACCAAACAGTACGAGAAGTCCTACTGCATTCATTCATCAACTCCACTAAGTCCCGGCGTTCGGTCCCAAGGGAGCGCAGCCTAGACGGTCAGGACGGGTCAGGCAGGTGCCCTACCCGCCGAATCAATTCAAGGAGCGAGGAGACTTGGACGACGCCGGCACCAAGGCAGGCACTTCGTTCCAGGCTTCCCGGATTTCGCTCATCAAACCATAAATTTCATCCAAGGCTTCCAGATCATTTCGCACGTTGATGTGGAAGATCCGCTTGGTCACATAACTATACAGTTCATTCAAATTGCTGGCCAAGTCACCGCCCTGGTTGAAGTCCAGCGCGCCCTGCAGGCCCAGCACAATACGGCTGGCACGTCCCAGCGCTTTGGATTTCTCGGCAATCGCGCCATGCTGAATGTGGCCGCGGGCGGCCGACAGACTTTCCAGCAAACCGTCAAACAGCATCTGAATCAGTTCGATGCTGTTGGCATTAGACACGCCGGTGGTGACTTTGACGTCACCGTAACTCTCAATGGCTTTTAGATTGGGTCGCATGGTTTTCATCCCCGGATACAAAACTGTACCCCTGAATGATCGGAATCAACCCACGCAACTTGAGTCCACAGGCAACTGTGACAGGGGTCAATTCGCATTGTCATCGCTTTCATGCAGGCACCTGTTGGGCCGGCGGGGACACACGGGACTCCGCATCGAGTGAGGCTGTCTGTGTTTCATGGGTGAGCAAGGCGGGCTCGGCCGTCGCGGGCGAGTCCGCCAGCGCGGGATCCGCCGCCGAGTCTTCGTCCAGATCGGGCAACTGCCGCACGATCAAGTGGCTCGAGTAAGGTTCTTCAAGCGTCAACCCGGTGCGCGCATACAGCATGGCGACCACCTGATCGAGGGTTTGCTGGTTGGTGAGCCATTGCTTGGGATGCTGTGCATCGTCAAACCCCAGCTGGTAGAGGCTGGCCACATGGTGCATGGGCAACCAGGATTCCAGTGAGCCACGCGGCGTCGGGAATTTGCCCACATTGGAGGGCACACTCTGCACGCCTTTGGCACCATCTTGCCGACCCTGCATGAACACATGCTCAATGTGTTGACGCACCACCGGCTCGTAATGAGGCCGCAGCTTTTCAAGCAAATCCGCCGAGTAACCCGGCATCGGCATGCCACTCATGGCATCCCACAAGGTTTTGCCCGACAGGTCGGCAAAGAGTCCGTCGTCGTAGGTCTTGGGAATTTCAGGTCCCGAGTACTTGCGGTAGATCACATTGATCTTGTCAATCAAATAAAAGCTCAGCACGACCAGCAACAGGACGCCCCAAGCCACGAAGAGCTGAAAGAAATTGCTCATGATGCTTTACGCTTGGTCGCCGGTGCCGTGTCGGGCGCGAGTTGCAGCTCGATGCGGATTTTTTTCACGACAGCCGAGAGGATCTGGCTGATGCGAGACTCACTCACGCCCAGCACCTCGCCAATTTCCTTGAGGTTCATCTCCTCCACGTAGTACAGCTGCATGACCAGCTGTTCACGCTCGGGCAGGTTCTCAATGGCAGCGGTGACCGCATCCATGAATTGCGCATGCTCCACGATGGCTTCGGGCTGCTGCGATTTGTCATCGGCGATGTTCATGACCTCTTCGGTCAGCACCTCGAGCGAATAGGTTTCAAACTGCAGCGCCTTGCCGCGGTCCTTGTGAAACTCCTCGATCTCCAGCCCCATGAATTCGGCAATTTCAGCCTGGGTGGGGGTGCGGCCCAGCTCGGAGGCCAGCACATGCACCGTTTCGTTGTGGGATTTGTTGAACGCGACCGCCGAGCGAGGCAGGAACGACAAGCGACGCACTTCGTCCAGCATCGCACCCCGCACACGGCTATGAGCGAAATTCTCGAAGTCAACGCCTTTGGACACATCGTAGGCTCGGGCTGCTTCCAGCAAGCCCACCATGCCCACCTGGATCATCTCGTCGAGTTCCATGAAGGCCGGTACCCGTGCCTTGAGGTGCAGGGCCACGCGTTTAACCAGGCCCAGGTGGCGCATCACCAGGTCCTCGCCACGCGAGGTTTCCTGCTGTTTGTACTGTTTGATCGGAGAAAGCACTCTCATGATGCCTCCGGATTGTGTTGGATCAGCCGTTCCATGAAGAACTGCAAGCCCCCCGATGCTTGATCGATGGGATGCAACTGGGTGGTGAGCTCGGCCAGTCGGCGGAAGTCACGCGTGGCCGCCGTGCCTGGCGCAAACTCAAGCACAGACTGGTATTTGCGCAGCGCCGACAACACCATTTCATCGGATTCGATGGCGGTGAGGTAATGCAGGGTGCTGCCCAGAAACTTCACGCACACATCGTTAAGCCGCTGGTACAGGCGCCAGCCCTCGGACTGACTGCCCACCATGTTGGGCAGCAAGTAGATTTCATTCAAATCCATCTGCTGGCTCAACACCTTGATGGTGCCGTAGGCATCGGCGATCGAGGAGGGATCATCCTTCACCACAATGTAGCGACGCTGACAAGCACCCAGGAACGAAAGCACAGAGGGCGAAATCCCTGCAGCAATGTCAACAATGAGGTAGTCCACCTCACCGGCCATGCCACTGAAGGCTTGCACGATGGTGGCGGCCTGCATGGAACTCAGCGCTGCCAGCTCCTGCATGCCCGAGGCGCCGGGAATCAAACGAATCCCCTGGCGCGTGGTGACGGTGATCTCGTCCAACGATTTTTCACCCGACAGAAAGTGGCCCAGGTTGTAGGGCGCGCGCGCGCCCAAGGCAATTTGCGCATTGGCCAGACCGAGATCCGCGTCAAACAACATCACCTTGGCACCGCGCTGTGCGAGTGCCACGGAGAGGTTGATGGAGACCGTGGTCTTGCCAACGCCACCCTTGCCGCTGGCCACGCCGATCACTTCGGTCTTACGGTTGGTTTGCATGAGATGTCGCCTGTGCGTTACGCGGCCATGGAGGTTGCCAGGACAGCCCCCGGTTGCAGAATGGGCTGATCCAGGGTGTCTGGCATGGCCGACATGCCGGCACTCAGACCCAGGCCCGCCAGTGCAGCGTCCACCAAGTCAGCCGTACAGGCACCGGGCATCCAATCGCCCAGTCTGTCCCCCTTGCTGCCGGCCATCAAGCCGACGCGGGACTCGCTCAAAAATTGTAGCAACGCCCAGGGTTGCGTGCTCTCGTCGATTTTGCTCGCCACGATGCTGTGCCAGGCCAGATCTTGGGCGGCAAACAAACGCCGCAGGGTGGCCACGGACGCATCGGCCGGCACCACCGCATGGAACTGGGCGCGCGGCGAGACAGACCGAATTTCTTGCACACGCTCGGCAGTTTGAACGCCAGCCGTGTCAATAAGAATGACCCGACGGTGCGCCAGATCTTCCAGCAGCAGCTTCAAAGCCCCCATGGAAGTGGCGCGGAAACACTCCACCCCTGATTGGGTGCTCAGCAGCTGGGTCTGGTTCCAGGCGCCCGGTCGCAAATCGCAATAACTGATGACAGCCACTTGCTCGGCGCCGAATTCCAGCGCCATGTGTTGTGCCATGCGGGCCAACATCAAAGTTTTGCCACTGCCAGAGGGACCTGCCACCACGTGAACACCTGCACCCGCGAGGGTCACCTGGCGCTCGGACAGGGTGTGCTCCAGTTGGGCACGCATCACCGAGAGTGCCGCCTCGGCATTGTCATGGTCGGGCAGGACGTCGAGCAACAAGGCCCGCAGAGCGGCCGGAATGGGGGCGTCTTGCAAGGCCTGGCGGACGGGTTGCAGGGCCGGCGGCAAGTTTTGGCCGCTGCTCCACAGGGCCATTTGCTGGCTCAGGCGAAATTCCTTGCGCAAGGCCGACAACTCTTCTCGGACCAGGGAAACGATTTCCTGGCCTCGAATCTGTTCGTGGGTCTGCTGTCCGGCTGCGCTGACCGACGCCAGCACTTCCTGCACACGGGCCACCGGCGCCATGACCGTGATCGGGGTTTCATCGCGAAAGGGTGCCGACTCAGGCGCCTGGGACTCGACCTTGCCCTCGGGCTTGGTGGCCGCGGGGCGACGTGCGGGCATGGCTTGCTGCAAGGCCTGGGTGAAATCCACTTTGCCTGAAGCCGGTGATCGAGCGACGGCATGCGGAAATTCATCCTGTAGTGCCTCCTCGGCGCCCATGGGCACCACATCCACCGCCACGATCATTTCAGTTTGGCCGCGCACCTGACAGCTGGAGATGACCAGAACATCAGGGCCATAGAGAGCCGTCGCCTTTTCCTGGGCGTTGCGCATATCCTTGGCCAGAATTCGCTTGAGTTCCATATCGCTTCTCTATCAGTTCAGGTTTCGTCCGCTTGGCGTGACTTCACGTCCACCGTGTGAATCACCTTCACAGCCTGGTCGTCCGGTATTTCGCTGTACGACAAGACTGTCAGATCATTGACACGCTGCTTGGCCGCTTTGGCCAGCCAGCCGCGGATCAGAGGAGACACCACCAGGACCGCCGGATGACCTTCTTCCTCGAGGAAGCGGCAACCTGCGCGCAACGAGGCAAACAGGTTTTCCGACAAGTTGGGCTCCAGGACCACGGGCTGTCCAGGTTGGCTTTGCTGCAAGACGTTATGCAATAACTGTTCCAGACCTGGTTCGAGCGTCATCACCGACAGGTTGCTTTGCTCGTCGATCAGGGATTGCATGATCATGCGGCCGAGTTTGGGCCGCACCACGGCGGTCAGCTGCTCGGGATCTGTCGTACGCCCGGTGGCGTCGGCCAGGGTTTCGGCAATGGTGCGGATGTCGCGAATCGACACCGATTCGCTGAGCAACTGTTGCAACACGCGGGTGAGAGCACCCAGGCTCAGCTTGCCGGGCACCAGGTCCTCCACCAGCTTGGGCGACTTGGCGGCCAGCTTGTCCAGCAGCTGCTGCGTGTCGTCGTGGCTGATGAGGTCGGCCGCGTTTTCACGCAATACCTTGTTCAAATGGGTGGAGATGGCGGTACTGCCATCGACCACGGTATAGCCCAGCGAGCGCGCTTCATCGCGTTGCGACGGCTCGATCCAGACCGCATCCAATCCGAACGCGGGCTCCTTGGTCGGTATGCCTTCGATGTCGCCATACACCTGGCCGGGGTTGATGGCCAGTTCCATGCCCACCTTGATCTCGCCTTTGCCGCGCACCACACCCTTGAGCACAATGTTGTAGCTGTCGGGATCGATGTTGAGGTCGTCGCGAATGCGCACCGGCTGCACCAGGAAACCCAGTTCGGCTGACAATTTCTTGCGCACGCCTTTGACGCGGCTCATGAGTTCGCCCCCCGTGTCGGGGTTGACCAGAGGGATCAGACCGTAGCCAATTTCCAGACCAATCAGGTCCACCTGGTCCAGATCATCCCAGTCCAGTTCCTTGGGGGCTTCGTCGGCCGCGGCATCCGCCTTGGCTTGCTCGACCTGGGTGTCGGACTTGGCCTCCTCGCGCAGCACCATCAAGCCGATGGCACAGGCCGCGACGGCTAATGAAATGAAGGTCAGGTGCGGCATGCCGGGCACCAGACCCAGCACGGTGAGAATGCCCGCAGAGATGAAGAGCGCGGTAGGGTTGCCAAACTGGTCACGGGCCTGCTCGGCCATCGACTCGCTCGTGGTCACACGGGTCACGATGATGGCCGTGGCCAACGACAGCAACAGAGAAGGAATCTGGGCGACCAGACCATCACCGATGGTCAGCAGCACATACAGGCGGCCGGCGTCGCCAAACGACATGTTGTGCTGGAGGATGCCAATGGCCAGTCCGCCCACCACGTTGATCAACAGGATCAACATACCGGCGATCGCGTCGCCACTCACGAATTTGGAGGCACCGTCCATGGAGCCGAAGAAGTCCGACTCCTGGGACAACTCTTCACGGCGCTTTTTGGCGGTGGCCTGGTCAATGATGCCGGCATTCAGGTCGGCGTCGATCGACATCTGCTTGCCCGGCATGGCATCCAGGGTGAAACGGGCGTTCACTTCAGACACGCGGCCCGCACCCTTGGTCACCACGATGAAGTTGATGATCATCAAAATCGCGAAGATGATGAAACCGACCACGTAGTTGCCGCTGATCACAAACTCACCGAACGCCGCAATCACCTTGCCGGCAGATTCATGGCCTTCGTGGCCATGGACCAGGATGACCCGGGTGGAGGCCACGTTCAGGCCCAGCCGCAACATGGTGGCAAACAGCAGGACCGTGGGGAAGGAGGAGAATTCCAGTGGTTGGCGGGTGCCGATGGCGATCATGATGATCACCAGGCTGGCCAGGATGTTGAAGGTGAACAGAAAGTCGAGCAGCAGCGGGGGCAGCGGCAGGACCAACATGGCCATGATCAACAAGACCAGCGCTGGAATCCCCAGGCCGGCGTAATCAAACTTCGACAAATTCTGTCGAATCATTGACAAACTGAGCGTTGACATGACGTGTTCGGGTGTTTTTGAAATATTAGGTGTTACTTTCCAGGCCTGCCGAAGCGGGTCTGTGGTCTGTTCAAGCAATCGATGTGCCACCCGAACCCGACAGGTTGAGCCCAGCCAGCCAAGCAGTCTTGCGGCCCGGTGAAAGTGGCCTGGCCAAAGTCGGTCTGGAAATTGCTTGAAAGGGTCCAGGCCGACTTCACATCGGCTGACAAGAGGTGTTAGCGGCAAGGCTTGTCCGGTCACGGATCTTGCAAAGGCACCTCCGTTCAAGGTTTTATGAATTGCATTGCCCCATGACATTTCAGTCCCTGTCCTCGTTGACCCTCGGCCCCGGTGCCTCCTCTGCTGCCAAGACACAGGAGAATGCCGCGGTGCGTCCCGAACGGACGGGCCAGTCAGGATTGGACTTTTCGGCTTATCTCAGCCAGGCCATGCAATCTAAAGAGTGGGCAGGCTCGAGCCACTTGCAACGGCAAGGACTTGCCGACCTGTCACCCCAGGCCCTCGACCGCTCTGCGCAAGCACCGCAACCCCCTGACACTCGCAACACAGATCCCCGCGAAACCGCCCAACGCGACGCCAGCGATGCCCGCTCATCGCGTGAGGACACCCGATCGGCCACGACCAAGGCGGGTGGCACCCACCAAGAATTGACCCAGCGTGCGCTGCGCAATGCCAGCCTGCGTGCGGCACAAAGCCGCGCGGAGTCAGGCACCGCTGCCCGTGCAGGCAACGGCGAAGTCAAAGCCCGCAAAGCTGCCTCACGGCATGACGATGAGACGCATGCCACAACGGCCACGAATACCCCGACGGGCGTCCTGCCCGCCGCGGGCCATCAAACTATTCACGACGTCGCGGATGCGCAGGACGCGCACAACGTCCACACACCAGCCAGCGTGGCAGGTCCAACAGGGGCCGTGGCGGGCGACGCCTTGGCGCAGGCTGCCGCAGCCAGCCCCCTTGACGCAACAACCGTACAAACCACAGGAGCCGTTGCCGCACAGGCACCTGCCTCCGCAGGACTGACCACCGTCCAGCTCGGCTCGACGATGCAGATCATCACCCCGGGCGAAGGCGTGGT
>JACCEE010947978.1_pt1 | contig 21870 bp, 22 predicted proteins | sample 7449931 | NCBI WGS metagenome assembly JACCEE01 (sample SAMN15323457, study PRJNA562643) | freshwater metagenome | isolation source: river surface water | place: USA:Blue River Watershed | collected 2017-08-19 | reverse complement strand
TTTTTTGAACTATTCATCTTTATGACTATGTATATTTGGTATTACGCCCGAAAAATCAATAACAGATTTATGAAGTTCGTTGAATTTGGTAAATATATTCCACTACTCAAAGAATTAAGCGAAGATTCAAACATTCCTAAATTTGCGACACATCTTATTTATTTGTCGAAAGCAAATAACCGAGCCCAGATTGAGGAAAAAATTATCAGTTCGATTTTTGCAAAAAAGCCGAAACGAGCTGATGTATATTGGATTTTACATATAAATAGAGTTGAAGAACCGTACACAATGACCTACGACGTATCTGAACTTGTTTGCGATAAAGTAATTAAAGTCAACATAAACATCGGTTTTCGAATTCAACCCAAGACAGAACTGTATTTCAAGAAAATCATCAAGGAACTCATAATCAACAAAGAACTAAACCTGCATGCAAAATCTGATGGTTCAACAAAATACAACCCTGAACCTGATTTTACATTCATCGTGATCGAAAAATATTTTTCAATAGAAAACGATTTACCTCTTTTTGAGGCTATACTGTTGAAATCATTTTTCTATTTGAAATTGCTCGGTCAAAGTGAGAAAAAAGCTTTTGGACTCGACAAAAGTGATGTTATTATTGAAAAAATACCACTAGTTTACCAATCTCCACAAAATATAGGTCTGGTAAGGTTATAAAAAAAGGGTGCGAATAATTTCGCACCCTTTTCTATTATTTTAAGATTCGATTAATAACGATTTCCACCGCCACGTCTGTCATTAAAACCACCGCGACGTTCTCCGCCACCAAAACCACCGCTGCGACGACCACCGAAGTTGCCTCCACCACGATTACTGTTTTCTGTTTTAGGTTTAGCAATCGATACATTGATTACTTTACCATCGTATTCTACTTGGTTAAGATCTTCAATAGCTTTTTGAGCTTGTTCGTCCATAGGCATTTCTACAAAACCGAATCCGCGAGATTTTCCGGTCATACGATCGATAATTACTTTTGCTGAAGAAATTTGTCCGTACTCTTCAAATAATTCTTTTAAGTCTTGATCATCAACATCAAAACTTAAATTGGAAATAAAAATGTTCATTTCGTTTAGTTTGATAAAAAAATTAATAAAATAAAAAGAGAAGTTAAGCAGGCGAACAAAATAGAATGAAATAACTACAACGAAATGTGTATACTACAAAAACAATATTGACGGTCTGAATAAATGCTCAAAACTTTTGCAAAGGTATAGTATTTTATTTTATAAATCTAATTTATTGAAATTTTATTTCTTTAAATTTCAAATGATAAAAAGGAGCGAAAACGTCAGATTTTACATTTTTTCTCAAAAAGCAGAAACAAAAAAGGCAGTCAAAAATGACTGCCTTTCCGCTCCTTGAGCTGGACTCGAACCAGCGACCCCCTGGTTAACAGCCAGGTGCTCTAACCGACTGAGCTATCAAGGAATTTTGATGCTGCAAAGATAGTGCAAAATTCAAAACAAACAATACCTTTGCAAAAAAAAATAAAAAATCTTAAAAAAAAATAAAAATGAGTCTTGTCATCGTAGGAAGCGTAGCTTTCGATAAAATTGAAACCCCATACGGAGCAACCGACAAAATCATCGGTGGTGCAGGCACTTACATCTGTTTTTCGTCATCGTATTTTGCTAAAAACCCGAAAGTGGTAGCAGTTGTAGGAAACGATTTTCCTCAATCTTTCATCGAAAAATTAAGCAATAAAGGTATTGATACTACCGGTTTGCAAGTTAAAAAAGACGGAAAAACATTCTTTTGGTCGGGAAAATATCATGAAAATATGAACTCGCGCGAAACGCTCGTTACTGAATTGAACGTACTTGGCGATTTCGATCCTATTATTCCTGACTCATATCAAGACTGTGAATACCTCATGTTAGGGAATCTGTCTCCAATTGTACAACGTCAGGTTATCGAGCGTTTAACCAAACGTCCGAAACTTATTGTTATGGATACAATGAATTTCTGGATGGACATCATGCTCGACGAATTAAAAAGAACAATTGCTATGGTTGATGTTCTTACTATCAATGATGAAGAAGCTGCACAATTATCGGGTGAAAAAAACATCGTTAAAGCCGCTAAAAAGATTCTAACCATGGGACCTTCAACCGTAATCATAAAAAAAGGTGAACATGGTGCATTATTATTTGGAAAAGATCAAATGTTTTATGCTCCTGCGCTTCCGCTTGAATCGGTGTTTGACCCTACCGGAGCAGGTGACACGTTTGCTGGCGGATTTATCGGTTATCTGGCCAAAACCAAGGATACGTCTTTCGAAAACATGAAAAATGCAATGATTGCAGGTTCAGCTCTTGCTTCGTATTGTGTTGAAAAATTTGGAACTGAAAGAATTGAAAATCTTTCTGAATCAGATATCGAGCAACGTATCAAATCGTTTATCGAATTATCATCGTTTCACTTTTCGTTTTAATTAATAAACAAGCACAATTATAGTTACGTAATTGTGCTTGTTCCTTATTCCATTTCTGATGTTACTATCTCTGCATCAACATCACCAAATCCATTTATCGATAAAAGCCTAACTTTCTGTATTTTATTAACGAGTTTTTTATCGTAGGGAACTCGCACTTTAATATAATTTTCGGTAAATCCGGTAATATATCCTTTATCGTTTTTTTGTTCAAACAATACGTTCGCTTCAGTTCCGATAAATGATGAATAAAAAGCTCTTGTTTTCTGGTCCGATAATTCGTGTAATTGCTTGCTTCTGATACTTTTATCAGATTCCGACACTTTGGGTTCTATTTTTAAAGCATCGGTATTTTCGCGAGGTGAATAACTAAACACATGAAGATATGTAAAATCTGTATTTTTCAATAATTCGTAACACTCGTTAAAAAAGTTATTTGTTTCGCCGGGTGTTCCCACAATAACATCAATACCAATTCCGGCATGAGGCATTACTTCCTTGATTTTATTAACTTTACGACGAAACATTTGCGTATTGTATCTTCGTCGCATAAGTCGCAATACGTCATCGCTCCCCGATTGTAACGGAATATGAAAATGTGGCACAAATCGTTTCGATTGTGCGATCCATTCAATCATCTGGTCTGTCAATAAATTTGGTTCAATTGAAGAAATGCGAATACGAGCTACATTAACCTGTTCATCAAGAGCTTTTAATAAATCGAAAAATGTTTCTCCGGTGCTTACCCCAAAATCACCAATATTCACGCCGGTTAAAATAATTTCTTTCAAACCTTGTTGTTCAATTATCTTAGACTGAGCAATGATGTCTGAAATTTTCGGATTCCGACTTTTCCCTCGAGCCAATGGGATTGTACAATATGAGCAATTATAATCGCAACCGTCTTGAACTTTGAGAAATGATCGAGTTCGACCTTCAACAGAAAATGAACCGGCATATTGCGTTACTTCATCGATTTCACAAGAATGAATTTTCGATTCGGGTTCGGGCAATGTATTTGATTCAAGATATTTAATGATATTAAATTTTTCTTTCGTTCCCAACACAAGTGAAACGCCCTTCATTTCAGCAATTTCTTGTGCTTTAAGTTGAGCAAAACAGCCTACTACCACAACTTTTGCATTGGGTGCGGTACGAATTGCTTTATTGATTGTTTGTCGACATTTTTTATTTGCCTGTTCTGTCACGGAACAGGTATTTATAACATAAATATCGGCTTCTTGACTGAATGATACCTGCTCATATGATTGTTTGTCGAACAATGATGCAATTGTCGATGTTTCAGCATAATTCAGTTTACACCCTAGCGTATGAAACGCAACTTTCTTTTTATCGGACATTTTTTAAAAATAAAAAAACGCAACCTTGATTTATATTCAAAGTTGCGTTTGCAAAGGTATTGTTTTTTATAACTACAACAAATTACTTGCTATATCGGCCAAACGGCTTCGTTCGCCTTTTATAAGATTAACATGAGCAAACATATCTTGTTTTTTCATTCTGTCAGACAAATGCGAAAGTCCATTTGACATTGAATCAAGATACGGAGAATCAATTTGTTGAATATCACCCGTAAATACGATTTTTGTTCCTTCACCGGCGCGAGTTATAATGGTTTTTACTTCGTGAGGTGTCAAATTTTGCGATTCGTCAATAATAAAAAACACTTTCGACAAACTTCGTCCTCTGATGTATGCCAACGGAGATATCAATAACTGTTGACTTGCAATCATTTGATCGATATTATGAACCTCAATTCCGGTGTTTTTAAATGCTTGTTTTATTACAGTTATATTATCGAACAGCGGTTGCATAAACGGTTTAATTTTATCTTTTTCACCACCGGGTAAATATCCCATATCTTTATCGGCCAAAGCAACTAAGGGACGTGCCAGTAATATTTGATCATATTCCTCATTTTGATGCAATGCAGCAGCCAAGGCCAATAGGGTTTTACCGGTTCCGGCTTTTCCTGTAAGTGAAATCAATTCAATTTCTGGATTCGTTAGAGCATGCAATGCTATCATTTGTTCCGAATTACGAGGTTCTATTCCATAAATCCGATGCTTTCCGATACGAACAACATTTCGCCTAAAGGGATTGTAATAACAAACAACCGTGCCTCTATCGCTTTTCATTATGAAATAATCATGCGTATCGGGTACCGGAATTTTTAATTCAGAAATCGGAATTCCTTCATTTTTTTTGTCATCGTATAATCGGGTAATAAAGCTATCGTCAACGTTGGCAATCACTTTAATACCTTCTTCAAAAACCTCAATATTTTCAACTTTATCATTTTCATAATCTTCAGCTAAAATACCAAGCGATTTTGCTTTCATGCGCAGATTTACATCTTTCGATACTAATACGACCTTTCGGTCGGTATATTTTTCGGTATACCGTTCAGTTGTCGCTAAAATTAAATGATCGGGTATTCGTTCAAAAAAAGCTTCTCGAACTCTCACACCCATATCGCTGTGTGTATCGACCAACAATGTACCCCGGCCTTCTCCCAGGCTGACTCCCGTTACAAATAAATCATCGCCAGACAACTTATCGAGTTCACGAACAAATTCACGTGCATTAAAATTGATTTGATCAGAGCCTTTTTTGAATTTATCCAATTCTTCAAGCACAACGATTGGAATTACAATATCGTTTTCCTGAAAATTGTAAATTGCTCTGAAATCGTGAAGCAGGATATTCGTATCAAGGACAAATATTTTTGCCGATTTTCGGGGAGCTTGAGGGGTTTTATTTTCTTTCTTTGCCATAAGTCATAGATTTCTTTGTTTGTACAAAGTCTATGAAAAAAGGTTACTATAATTATCTATAATATTTATGGAAAAAAGAATGGCAGACAAAATCGTTTAGTTTACGTCAAACTGTGTCTTTAAATCGACATAAGTTCCTTGAATCAGAGGTATACTGTCAACAACAACCTCATTACCGTACCAGTCTATAAATTGGAATCGCGAATAATCTTCCTTGCGTTTATTTACAGAATAGTAATTTGAGTGATCTCGATCAATTGACATCCACAACGAATCGCGCCATACTGATACTGTTTTTATTGGCGTTTTATGATTAAGCACGATAAATGTTGCGGTACCTTGTCCTCTATGTTTTTTTATATATAATCTCATAGACTGTGTTCCTTGACATGGGACAACTTTCCATTTCACTTCGGCTCTTCCTTTTGCAATATTTTCAATTGCTGCAAATGCGGCTTTACTCAAATCAATACCGCCAAACTTACATCCGGGACAACGATCTTCTACCCTCACAATAATTGAATCTTTTGAACCAATTACCTCAAGACATGCACCACAAAGTGATGCCATATTATATTGTTTTGAATTTACGGCAGCAGTCAGTATTGGTTTTGAAGGTACACGAAATGAACAATTTCCGCTTCCCGAAAAATTATAATATGACGCTATTCCGTGATAATAACCCAACGAATCCTGAGCTATTAATTGAGTAATCAGACCTAAGCTTAAAAATAAAAAGATGATGTTTTTTATCATAAATATAATTGGTTTAATTTGGAATGATGTGATCCGTCATAAACTAGTTTTACAACGTTGAATTCGCAAGCTCTATTATGTTATAATGCTTGAGAAGTTCATTCTTTAAATCACAACAGTTTGCAAATCTATGTATTTTAAACAAACTAACCAAATGACTAACAACTATATACCAAAATCAATTCTATCAAAAGCCTTTAAAACCGTACATTTTAAGCACTAAAATTTTAATTCTTTTTTAATTTCATTTTATCGGTTTTATCCATTTTCTCACATGCTATTTGATAGATAAGTCGGGGTGCAGTATCTTTCCATTTCATTAGAAAAGCTTCGGTTTCCTGTGGTCTTATTTTCCATGCTTCTCGTAAAAACCAACCGGTTCCTTGTTGCTCTTCTCGCTTCTGAGCACACATTAATGGTTCAATAATTTCAAATAGTAGAGCATAACCTTTGAGCGTTTTTAACGATTTTATAAATGAAACAGGTACGGTTCTTCTTTGGTACGAATTTTTAGATGTTATCCAAGTTTGCAAATCAGCAATGTTAATGATTCCCTTTTTAATCAACTCCGGAACAATCCACATTCCCAAAGTATCGGCATGAGCCCAATTGGTTATCCCCCATTGATACAGTTTTTCGACAAATGAAAAGGTCTCTTGGGTATATTGCTTTTTCCGACCGTTCAACAGAAGTAACGCGATGGTTATTTCTTCATATTTTCCATTAGTAAATAAGGCTGGCGTGGCATCCATTATACACCGAATATCAACATTTTTATCCTGTAATAATATTTTTGCAAATAAATTCATTTGAGGTTGAGTCAATCCATAAGCATCGATTTCGAGTCGAAAATAACGAGCATATTTTTTACGTTTCTCAACATCGGCATTTTCAGAGCAAAAGAGCTTGATTTTTTCGACTAATTCTGGTGCTGTCATGTGTTGTGAAATCATTATTCGATTTGTTCAATTTGTTTTTGCACGTCGGTGTTATTGATTGCATTTGTCATTATTCCACTATGATGCAAATCGAGTTCTATACCTGAATAAACAGCAATTCTGCATCGCAATTTCGATGTCGTTTTAAAAGACAAAACATGTCCTCCTTTTTTATAATCGAAACTCAAAAAGTGCAAATGCAAACCCTTCACCATAATATCTTTGGTAGCTGTTGGCCCATAAAATCCAATAAGCGCCCCATTCGTTTGTCCATAATTGAATACAGATTGATGTTTGGCAACCTCAACCATTTTTTTATAAGGTTTTTCTTGCTTGGGTACCGAACGGAGTGTCAGAGTATCGAAACTTCCAATTATTTCAACTGCATAAATTGATTGATTATCGGGAACTTGTTTTTGAATAATACTATCTAATTGCTCGATACTCTTGAGTAAATTAATGTCAAATCCAATTGTTGGAGTGAACCAACAAATAGTCGCGAAGGGAGCTGTTTCGTTTGGTTTAACAGTACGAACCACACCATCGGCCGTAACTTTATAGAACTCATTATGATAATATATCATTTCTCCATCGAGCTGATGATAGGTACCGATTCCAAAATCTCCTTGACGAGATAGACTTTCGATGGAAACCCGTCCATCATAATCGCCATTTATCAGAGATGAAATAGTTGATAACTGGTACAACGCTTTTTCCGTTGATCCCGAACATGATACGAGAAACAAGAGCAATAAAACAGCAAAATATCTTAGTTTCATGTGTTTATATTTTTTACGTTTTTAATTCGAATAATGTGAACTCGCAGAATAACGATATTTCTATATTCTTTGCGATGAGCAAGTCATGCGGGTTTCATATCTCTATAGTTTCATAATTGTATAAAATCAAATATACTTTTTTTATGACAGCGAAAAAAACATTTCAATTATATTCATAAAAAAAGAGCCAATCTGTTTTATAGATTGGCTCTTTTTTATCTTTCTTCGAAATTATGCAAGTTCAACTAACACGGTTCCTTTTTTGAAAACCTGTCCTTTTGAAATTTGAATTTCTTTTACGGTTCCGTCATGAGGAGCTACAACGCGGTTGTGCATTTTCATTGCATTGAATAGCACAAGAATATCTCCACGTTTAACCTTCTGACCAACAACCACTTCAATACTAATACAAGTTCCGGGAATGGGAGCTTTTATTTGATTGTGGTTTGGCACAGAATAAGGCTTTCTCATCTGAAAAGTTCTGCTCGTACCGGTAGTATACTCGGTACCATCAATATTTAATTTGATATTTTCCATAATTTTTAACGTATCTGTTTAACAATTAAAATGGAGAAATACCATGTTTTTTCTTAGGCGTTTCAACTGATTTTTTAGCAGAAACTTCTAAAGCGTGAATTAACATTTCGCGAGTTTCTTTTGGTGCGATAACAGTATCAACATAACCCATAGAAGCTGCAACAAACGGATTTGCAAATTTCTCGCGATACTCGTTAATTTTTTGTTGACGCATTGATTCTTGATCAGCAGCTTCGGTAATTTCTTTACGGAAGATGATGTTTGCAGCACCTTCTGGTCCCATAACTGCGATTTCAGCGTTTGGCCAAGCAAAAACGAAATCAGCCATCAAGTGACGTGAATTCATCGCAATGTATCCACCACCATAAGCTTTACGAAGAATTAATGTGATACGTGGAACGGTAGCTTCGCTATATGCATAAAGGATTTTTGCACCATGACGAATAACTCCGGCGTGTTCCTGATCGATACCTGGTAAATAACCTGGAAGGTCAACTAAGGTAATCATTGGAATATTAAATGCATCGCAATAGCGGATGAAACGTGCACATTTATCAGATGAATCAACATCAAGAACCCCAGCTAATACAAGTGGTTGATTTGCAATGAAACCAACAGTTTCTCCATTCATACGACCAAAACCGATAACGATATTTCCAGCCCATCCTTCTTGTACTTCGAAGAATAAACTTTCATCGGTGATTGATTTAATCACTTCACGAACATCGTAAGGTTGAGTTGGATCTGCAGGAACGATAGAATCAATATTTCCAACTTTTGGAGGTTTTGGGGCTATTTTTTCAGCTTTATCATCATTGTTATGAGGAATATAGCTTAATAATGTTTGAATTTGTTCAAAACATTCGTTTTCGCTGTTTGCAAAGAAATTAGCACAACCGGTAACTTCAGCATGAACACGAGCTCCACCAAGTTCTTCCATTGAAATTTCTTCACCTAATACGGTTTTGATAACTTCAGGACCGGTAATGAATAATTTAGAAACTTTATCAACAACAAAGATATAGTCTGTTAATGCAGGAGAATATACAGCTCCACCGGCACAAGGACCTAGGATTACAGAAATTTGAGGAATAACGCCCGATGCAATTGTGTTGCGGTAGAAAATTTCGCCATAACCAGCCAAAGCATTTACACCTTCTTGTACACGAGCACCACCCGAATCGTTGATTCCAATAATTGGAACTCGCAATTGCAATGCTAAATCCATTACTTTAGTAATTTTACGTGCATGCATCAATCCAAGTGATCCGCCAGCTACAGTAAAATCTTGAGCATAGATACAAACAACTTTGCCTCCAATTTTTCCGGTTCCACAAACAACGCCATCGCCAGCTAAGTCTTTTTTATCCATTCCAAATTCACGAGCAGCATGTTTGATAAACATATCGATTTCGTGAAATGATCCCGGATCAAGCAACGCATTGATTCGTTCGCGTGCTGTTAACTTTCCAGATTTGTGTTGTTTGTCGATAGCATCTTGGCCACCACCTAATTGAACTACGTCTTTTTTCTTTTGTAATTCAAGTTCTTTTTCTTTTGACATACAATTGAATTTTGATTTTCACTTATTACTGCAGTGTTTCTGCAGCAAATTGCTCGGCAAGTTTAAGCAAAATAGACCGATTCGCAAAAAAAAAGAATGAACAGTTTGTTAAATCCTAGATGCGAGCCCTGAAATACAGGAAGATAGAAAGGATTGCGTAAATGATGTTGGGAATCCATACCGACAACATAGGATTCAATCCGGCATTTATTGAAAAGGTCGATGAAACCTGCATGAATAAGATATAGGTAAAGCTTAGCAACAAGCCAATACCAATATTAACGCCAATTCCTCCCCTTCTTTTCTTATTTGAGATACAAACTCCCATGAAGGTCAAGATAAAGGTTGAGAATGGCCATGCCCATCGGTTATATTTCTGAATTTTATATGAGTTGATGTTATCGGCACCTTGTAATTCTTTGGTTGCTATAAACTTATTCAACTCGGTAATGGTCATTTTTTCTACATTAACGTCGGTTAATGCTAAATCTTCGGGCAACATCCAAAAAAGCGTATCAACACTACGTTTATATTCTAATTTTTCTTTTTTCCCTTTAATATTTCTGATGTAATAATCGTGAATCACCCACTTTTCTTTTATGGTATCCCATCGAACACTTTCACCTATCAATTTTGAAACAAGTTTTCCTTTCTCAAATTTTTCGAGCGAAAAGCCGTAACCCATCTTCAAATCGGGATTGTATCTTTCCAAATACATATAAATATTGGGCTGAACTTGTTTATGAATATCTTTATCAATGCCGTTATCGACGCCATAAATATATTTATCTTCAAATGCAAGCCTTACTTTATTTGAATTGGGAATGATATACATGATCAAGAACCAAGAAAACAACCCGATAATAAATGCCGAAACCATATATGGACGTAGAAAACGATTGAAACTAATACCCGAAGCATGCATGGCAATGATTTCGGTATGTGCCGCCATTTTAGAGGTAAAAAAGATTACTGCAATAAAAACAAACAGAGAGCTGAATAGATTTGCAAAATATGGAATGAAATTTAAATAATAGTCGAAAACAATTTCTTTCAGAGCTACATCTCCTTTGATGAAATCTTCTATTTTTTCCTGAATATCAAAAATAATTGCAACGCTCAGTATTATGGCAATAGAAAAGAAATACGTTCCCAGAAACTTCCTGATGATATACCAATCGAGTTTATGTAAATATTTATTTTCCACTATAATCGTTGCAATAATTGTTTTACCATTTTATGTTTCCATTCGAAAAATGTACCTGCAATGATTTGTTTTCGAGCTTCTGTTACTAACTCCAAATAAAATGCAATATTGTGAATACTCGCAATTTGACATCCGAGCATTTCACCGGCAATAATCAAATGGCGTAAGTATGCTTTTGTATATGCTGAATCGACGAATGACGTACCTGTTTCATCGAGTGGCGAAAAGTCTTTTTTCCATTTTTCATTTCGAATATTAATGATACCGTTCCATGTAAATAGCTGTCCATTACGGCCATTACGTGTTGGCATTACACAATCAAACATATCGGTACCCAACGCAATAGCCTCAAGTATGTTTACCGGAGTTCCCACCCCCATCAAATAACGAGGTTTTTCTGTAGGCAAAATACGATTAACAATATCGAGCATTGCATACATTTCATCGTCGGGTTCACCAACACTCAAACCGCCAATGGCATTGCCATCGCAATTGGTTGAAGCAATAAATTCTGCCGATTTTTGACGTAAATCTTTGTACGTACTACCCTGAACGATAGGAAAAAATGTTTGATTATATCCGTAATGAGCTTCGGTATTTCGAAAATGATCAACCCCACGCTGAAGCCATGCATGAGTCAAGTCCATTGACTTTTTGGCATAATTATAATCGCAGGGATACGGAGTACATTCATCGAGTGCCATAATGATATCGGCACCAATTATTCTTTGAGTATCAACAACATTTTCAGGGGTAAAAAGATGTTTTGATCCATCGATATGCGATTTAAACACAACGCCCTCTTTGGTGAGTTTTCTATTTTCAGCCAATGAAAAAACCTGATATCCGCCACTATCGGTCAATATAGGCAAATCCCAATTACAAAATTTATGCAATCCGCCAGCCGATTTGATAACATCGAGTCCCGGTCGCAAAAACAAATGATAGGTATTTCCCAAAATAATTTGAGCTTTCACATCGTGAACCAAATCGCGGTGAAACACCCCTTTTACCGAGCCCACAGTACCTACAGGCATAAAAATAGGTGTTTGAATCGTACCATGATCGGTAACAATTTGTCCGGCTCTTGCTGACGAACCGCTATCGGTATGTTGTATTGTAAATTGCATTAATGCTTTTTCGGCAAAAGTACAATATTTAGTAACAGAAAAACAGAAATGCTCTATATTTTAAGAATAGAATTGTGTTAAAACATGAAAAAAATTATACTTTTGCAAAAACTACAAATAAAAAAATGGCACAAGTATCACTTTCAATTCCAAAAGGCACGAGAGATTTTACCCCGGAAGAGATGGCAAAACGGAATTATATTCTCGATACAATCAAAGAAATATACAAATTACACGGTTTTTTACAAATAGAAACACCTTCGTTTGAAAACTTATCGACCTTAATGGGTAAATATGGCGAAGAAGGTGATCGTTTGATTTTTAAAATACTCGATTCCGGAAATTTCCTTTCAGATATCGATCCGGCTGAATTAAGCATTGATAACAGTTTGAAACTTGGCAATAAAATATGTGGTAAAGCATTACGATACGACCTTACGGTTCCTTTTGCCCGTTATGTGGTAATGCATCGGAATGAGATTACATTTCCCTTCAAACGATTTCAGGTACAACCAGTTTGGCGTGCCGACCGTCCTCAAAAAGGGCGTTATCGCGAATTTGTTCAATGCGATGCCGACGTTATTGGCAGTAATTCATTGCTCAACGAAGTAGAACTGATTCAAATTATTGACGAAGTTTTCAATAAACTTGGTATTGAAGTAATTATAAAAATAAACAACCGAAAAATTTTAAGCGGTATTGCCGATTATATTGGTGAATCAGATAAAATTATTGATATCACGGTAGCTATCGACAAACTTGAAAAAATCGGACTTTCAAAAGTAAAAGAAGAACTTTCTGAAAAAGGTCTGTCAGATGAAAGTATCGAAAAACTAACCCCCATTTTTAATTTAATCGGTTCAAACTCAAGAAAAATATCGGAGCTTCGCAAAATACTAGCAGACTCAGAAACCGGACAGAAAGGATTAGATGAACTTTCAACTATTTTCAGTTATTTAAGTCATTTGAAACTAAAAAATACGGTTGAATTTGACAAAACTCTAGCACGAGGACTTAACTACTATACCGGAGCCATTTTAGAGGTTAAAGCAAAAAATGTAAAAATCGGTAGTATTTGTGGTGGCGGTCGTTACGACAATTTAACCGGTATTTTTGGAATGCCAGACATTTCAGGTGTTGGCATATCATTTGGAGCCGATCGTATTTACGATGTATTGTCGCATTTCGATGCATTCCCTCAACAATCAACCTCAGGAACTAAAGTTTTACTTGTCAATTTCGGAAAAGGCGAAGAATTGCATTGCCTCAACTTACTTAAAACATTGCGCAACGCGAATATTCCCTGCGAAATATATCCCGAACAAGATAAATTAAAGAAACAATTTGGATATGCCGATAGTCGAGCTATTCCTTATGTTATTGTTGCCGGTGAAACAGAAATCAATAATGGAACCGTTGTTTTAAAAGACATGCAACAAGGCATACAAACAGAAATTAAAGAATGTGAACTCGTTTCTGTTCTCTTAGAAAAATAGACAAGCATATAAACGATCAATCGCTTGAATAAGCGTAAAAATCCTGCTATTACTCTTAAAAGATTGTAGCAGGATTTTTTATTTTACATAATATATTTTAAGCATCGCAGCCTTTTATTCATCAACAAAATATGCAGCCATTCCAAGACTTAAAAGTCCTTCGATGGGGCGACAGTTTTCTTTTGTAATCGATCCTTTCTGAACCTTTGCTACAGCAGCACAACCGCCACCACACATCAACCTTAAATTGCAGGTTTTGCACGACTCTATTGAAAGCACATCGCGGTCTTGCCAAGGTTCCACTTCATCGTCATATAATTCAATATTCGGGAAATATGTTCCCAGTTCCTCACCTTTTTTACCAACCGTTGCCGTACATGCATAAATGTGTCCGCTGTAATCGAACGCCCATTCATTTTTAGCTCCGGGACACGAATCGAATAAAGGACTAGGCAATGTTCCATTTTCAAAAAGATACTTCGAGATGGAATATGCCGGTTTGTGAAATGCGGTAATATAAGGATGTTGTTCAATAAGATGAAATAGAGCTTCATACATGTCAAGGCGATCAAATAATTTCTGATTATTCGTTTGGCAATGGTGCAATTCGTAATTGCGACCAAGTTGCGTTTTAAACAAAGAGTTTTGCGCCCAAGTTTTGTCGATTGCAAACCGTGCTATTTTGGGCAGTTCTCCAATATTTTCTTTATCGACCACCATTCGCAGATTAACGGGAATTGAGTTTTGCAGACAAGCATCGATTCCCGACACCACAGCATCGAAACTGCTGCCACCACCTCGCAACGGACGACGAACATCGTGAACGTCTTTCATACCATCGAGCGTGATTTGTATTTCGCGAATGCGATATTGCTTAATTTCATCGACAAAACCGGCAAGATGAAAACCATTGGTTACGATTGCAGTATCGAGCTTGCGACGAGTGGCTTCGCTCAATAGGTAATGAATCATCTTTTTTCTGTTTTCGCCCGGCAATAAAGGTTCGCCGCCAAACAAAGTGATGTATTTTTTCCGGTTGGCAAAAGTTTTTTCGATATATGCAAAAAAGGCATCGATTATTTCTTTGTTGAAACGCTCGGCATCAACCGAATATTCATCTTGATAACAATAAAAACAAGCGAAATTGCACGTATACCACGGAACAAAGAAAAGCTGTACCTCGTCATTGTCGCGTTCATCGAGATGGCGAAGATATTCAGAACGATAGTACCGTTGTTCTTCCTCTTCGTCAACCACATAGTTCGAAGCAATAAACTCGGCATCATCAATAGCATTGCCCGATTTATACCGTTCAGCCTGCTCCGATTCCAAAATATCGGCATTGCCCCACAAAGGATTTATGATAAACCATTTATCAGAGTTTTTTATACGCCCAAAAACGTTATGTTTTGAATAAATCATAATGTATTAATTCGTTATAGATTACAAAAATACTATTTCGATGAGTAAACGAACTACGAAATTTCTCGAATTACATCAATAAAAAAATTGAGTTATTTCAATTCTTTATTGGATATCGGCAAAGCCCAAAAGCTTTTATTTCGACGAATGCGAAAGTACCTTTGTTAAAGTTAATATATGCAAAAAACGATGAATTTATTAGATAAAATATTTTGTAAAAATAATTAATCAATGTTGTTATGGAAAATAGTTGTAATTTTAAACCCAAGCCCAAAACGGTGAAAGAGTTTCTGAAATCGTGGTATTTCTGGAAACCTTTTTTGTCAATTACAGGTGGTGCTTTAGCGGGATTTCTTTACTATAGTTTTATTGGATGTGCATCGGGAGGATGTGCAATTACCAGTAATCCATACATGAGTATGTTATGGGGTGCCGGATTTGGATATTTCATTTTCAACAGCCCATGTACAAGCGGTAAATGTTAATTTTTTAAAATAATTTAAATTTCTTATCAATGAAAAGTCTGGTTAAAAAGAACGAAACACAAAATCAAGCGAAAGTTGCACAATGCTGCGCAAAAATTTCAAAAAACATTGCCGGTTGTCACGACTAAATGTTGAGCTAAAGGCAAAAAAACAATAACCATTTAAAATAGAATATTATGGAAACGATTAATAATAAGGTAGTATTCTTAACTACCCAAGAATTTAAGGAAAAAGTGTTCAATTACGACGTGAACAAAGAATGGAAGTACGAAGGCGAACTACCAGCTATCATCGATTTTTATGCAGATTGGTGCGGACCGTGTAAAATGGTAGCTCCCGTTTTGGAAGAACTTGCAAAGGAGTATGCTGGCAAAATCAATATTTATAAGGTAAACACCGAACAAGAACAAGAACTTGCCGCGGTATTTGGAATCAGAAGTATACCAACACTATTGTTTGTCCCCAAAAACGACAAACCGCAAGCAGCAATGGGAGCCATGCCAAAACCATCGTTTGTGGAAGCAATTAAAAATGTTTTGTTAGTAGAAAAGTAAAACGTATATTTAAAATACAAAAACAAAGTAATTGGTTATAGCCATTCAAAATATACCGCTATGAAAGAAATTAATGCAAACGATTTTAATGAAATAGTGCTACAAGGCGGAAAAGTTGCCGTCGATTTCTACTCGACAGAATGTGCACCCTGCGAGGCATTGGCACCCAAATTCGAAAGTTGTGCCGATTTATATGGCAACGACATTACGTTTGTAAAAATATTTCGTCAGCAAAATCGTGAACTGGCAACAAGTTTAGGAGTTTCGAGTTCGCCATCGGTATTGTTTTTCGAAAATGGCAAAAAGGTTGGAAAAATGCTTACCGGTGGCATAAAACGTTCGGAGTTGATGGAGCAATTAGATGCCATGCTTCCTGCCGAAAAAGTTGCCGTCATAAAATCGAACATCAAGAAAACGGAATCGCATTACGATGTGGTAATTCTTGGCGGTGGCCCTGCCGGACTGACAGCGGCCATTTATCTTGGACAGGCAAAGGTAAAAACGACACTCATCGACCGGGCATTGCCGGGAGGACAGGTGTCTACAACGCATCAGGTGTCGAACTTTCCGGGATTTCCCGAACCGGTAAACGGCTACATGCTGTCGCACTTCATGAGCGAACAGGCAAAGGGAACGGGAGTTACGTTCAAATCGGCTGTAGATGTTTCGTCAGTAGATGTGAACGCAAAAACGATAGTAGTTGACGGCATCGAAACGGTTCATTACAAATACTTGATTCTTGCAACGGGAGCATCGCCACGTCCGCTATCTATTCCCGGCGAGATGGAATATAAAGGTCACGGCATTTCCTATTGTGCAACCTGCGATGCCAAATATTTCCAAGACAAGGAAGTAATCGTCGTAGGAGGAGGAAATTCGGCAGTGGAAGAAGCTGAGTTTATTTCAAAATTTGCTACGAAAATAACCATGATTCACCAGTTCGACAAGCTTCAGGCTAACAAGGAAGCACAGGAAAAACTATTTGCAAATCCAAAAGTTTCCATCCGCTATGAGTGCGAACCCCGCAAGTTTGAGAAAGACGGCAATAAAATGCAGGTAACCATCGAAAATCTGAAAACAAAACAACACGAAACGCTTTCGACCGACGGAGTGTTTGTATTCGTGGGCATGAAACCCAATCTCGATTTGTTCGGTTCACAATTCGAAACCGATAACTGGGGCTATTTGAAGGTTTCGGAAGATATGGAAACATCCATTCCCGACGTATTTTCGGTGGGTGACATCAACAGCAAAAAATATCGTCAGATAACTACCGCCGTAGCCGATGGAACCATAGCCGCGATTGCCATTTCAAGAAAACTTCAATAAAACAACGATGAGATACATAACTCGTACGGTTTGGATATTATCTGTTATCAGTTTACTAACCGATACGGCAAGTGAAATGCTTTACCCTGTAATGCCAATTTACTTGAGATCAATCGGATTTTCTGTTTTTTTGATTGGCATATTGGAAGGTATAGCCGAAGCAACAGCCGGATTGAGTAAAGGATATTTTGGTAAACGTTCAGACAATTCAGGCAAACGAGTTCCGTTCGTACAAGTCGGTTATGCATTAAGTGCAATTTCAAAACCCATGATGGCTATTTTCATGTACCCGCTTTGGATATTTTTTGCACGAACAATCGACCGTTTTGGAAAAGGTATCAGAACCGGTGCAAGAGATGCCATATTATCGGAAGAAGCAACACCTGCAACGAAAGGCAAAATATTTGGTTTTCACCGTTCTATGGATACCGTAGGTGCTGTACTTGGACCATTACTCGCTTTGCTGTATTTATGGTTTCGTCCCCAAGATTACAAAATGCTTTTTTTTATTGCTTTTATTCCGGGACTTCTTGCTGTTGTTAGTTCATTTTATCTCAAAGAAAAAAACAAGCAAATAGAAAAAGGAAAAACTAAAATTCATTTTTTTTCATTTTGGGGTTATTGGAAGAAAAGCCCTGCAGCATACAAAAAACTTGTTATGGGATTATTGATTTTTACCCTTTTCAATAGTTCAGATGTTTTTCTGCTCTTAAAAATCAAAGAAGCCGGGTTAAATGACAATTCCGTCATTGCCGTTTATATTTTTTACAACCTTATTTATGCAATATTTGCATTCCCGTTGGGGATTCTTGCAGATAAAATTGGGCTTAAAACCATTTTTATATTCGGACTATTCGTATTTTCTTTTGTATATGCCGGTATGGCAATAAATACGAATATCTATTGGTTCATCGGTTTATTCTTTCTCTACGGTTTATATGCAGCTGCAACCGAAGGAATATCAAAGGCATGGATTTCAAACATAACAGCTTCCAAGGACATAGCAACAGCTATTGGAACATTTTCTGGTTTACAAAGTATTTGTACAATGTTGGCAAGCTCATTAACCGGTCTCCTTTGGTTTCAGTTTGGGGCTACTTTTACCTTTATGGTTACAGCAATAATTTCTACATTGGTGGCATTTTATTTTATTATCGGTTTTAAAAATACCGATAGAACATCCTAACTTTTTATAAAACCATATTTATAAACCAGATAGTTTTCCTAGTATCTTTATTAAAAACATAAAATATGTCTGAACTATTAGTCAATGAACGTTTCGATGCTTTATATGATTTTGCTTGCCGTTTAATCGATGGCGAAGATGGGAATAAACTTATTATAAAAATAATCGCTACAGAAACGGGAAAAATAAAATCTAAAAATAACGTTATCAAAATTTGGGAATAAGCAATTTTTTATTAAATTTGTATATAACACTTTTGAAAAAATGATGAATACAGTTTACAATATTCTTACCGACGTGGTCACAGTAGTGGTCGTAAGATTGTTATGTATTCACCGCAGATAAAAGGATATTATATTACTATATATTAAAACCCTGTTGGTGAGAGACTAACAGGGTTTTTTATTTACACAAACGAATAAATCGTAAAATATGAAACATTCAGGGGCAGAAATTATCGTTCATTTGCTTGAAAAAAAGGGAATCGAAATTATTGCAGGCATTCCCGGAAGTGCAAACCTTCCCTTGTACAAGGTTATGCACGATAGTAAGATAAAGCACATATTGGCACGTCAGGAACAAGGAGCCGGGTTTATTGCTCAAGGCATTGCTCGTAGTACCGGCAAAACTGCCGTATGTTTTGCCACATCGGGACCGGGAGCTACAAACCTGTTGACAGCAATTGCCGATGCAAAACTCGATTCGGTGCCAATTGTTGCATTTACCGGACAAGTAGCAACGTCGCTTATTGGGACCGACGCTTTTCAGGAAATAGATACATATGGTTTAACAATTCCCATCACGAAACACAATTTCCTTGCCCATTCGGCTAAAGAACTTTTAAGCATTATTCCGGAAGCATTTCGTATTGCAGAATCGGGCAGACCGGGACCGGTTGTTATTGATGTTCCGCGCGATGTACAGGTTCAGGAATGTGAATTTGATGCTTGGCCCGACTTCTATGAAAATACAACTCATGAAAAAATAGATATCTCAACACTTAACGCTATTGCTGAAAACATAAAAAATGCAAAACGACCAATCATAATTTATGGTGCAGGAATTATTGAATCAAAATCGGAATCCTTGTTACTGCAATTAGCTGAGAAAAACAATATACCTCTTGTTTCCACAATGCGAGGATTGGGAGCTATCGACCCATCACATCACTTGTATTTGGGAATGTTGGGCATGCATGGAACAAAATATGCGAACAATCTTATTGAAGAAGCCGATTTGGTTATTGCTTTGGGTTTCAGATTCGATGACCGTGCAACAGGTAAAGTTGCCGAGTTTTGTAAAAAGGCACATATCATCCATGTTGATATAGACAAGGCAGAGATTAATAAAATCAAAGCCTCGAACCTGAGTATCAATGCAGACTTGAAAATATTTCTTGAAGCAATTTTACCATTAATAAACCCAGATAATCGCGAAAAATGGATACAACAGGTAAATGAAACAAGAGATACATTTCCGTATTTCGAAACACCGGGAAATGACGATGTATTTCATCCGCTTCGAATAATCGATGAAGTTGCAGCTCATGTTCCTGAAGATACAATTATTACAACCGATGTGGGTCAGCACCAAATGTGGGTTGCAATGAAATATCCATTCCGGAAATCAAGATCATTCCTTACCTCCGGTGGCCTGGGAACTATGGGATTTGGCGTTCCTACAGCCATTGGTGCTGCATTGGCTAACCGGGGACGAAAGGTTGTTTGTTTTTCGGGCGACGGTTCCTTTCTAATGAATATGCAGGAAATGGCAACAATCGCTGAACAAAAACCAAACATCACAATTTTGCTTTTCAACAATGGAACATTAGGATTGGTAAGACAACAACAAGAATTGTTTTACGATAAAAAATATATTGCTTCGCAGTTTTATGCCCTACCCGACTTTACTATGATAGCAAGAGGTTTCGGGTTAAAAGCATTCGACCTTTCCAAAGAAGAAAACCCGTTACAAACATTACAACAGGCATTGGAGCTCAATGAACCGGTGTTTATTAACATTCCAATAAATTTCACCGAAAATGTAATGCCAATGGTACCTCCGGGTGCAGCAAATAAAACAATGCTTGGATAAACGATAAATTGACAGCTATGAAACAGAAAAATCACACAGTAATAGAATTGACTGTAAACAATCATGCCGGAGTAATGTCGCACATCACCGGACTTTTTTCTCGTCGTGGATACAATCTCGAAGGCATTCTTTGCGGTGCCATTGGTACAGGTTCAACGAGCGTAATGTACCTTTTGGTTTGCAAAAACGAACAGTATCAACAAGTTATTCTTCAATTAGAAAAACTTTATGATGTTATTAAAGTCATAGAAAGACCTGATTATAATCATACGGTATTCTATAATATCGAAAATATTTTTTCATAATCAATGAGTATATATCACATTATCACAACGTCGCTCATTGTGATAATGTTGATATATTGCTTTTTAAATTCGTATAAAAACGATAGTTGACTCATTATCGTTGAAACAAGATTTTAGGAAATCTCCAATCGCAAAGGTCGTCGGTTTTCGTCGAGCGAAGCAAATACAAAAGTTCCCTCTATTGCCTTTTCGCGACTGTTGCCATACATTGCCTCAGCCCAGATTTCAACCTTAACCGACAATTTTACCGCTTCAATTTTTTCAATCGTTCCTATAACTTCCACAATCGAATCGGGAACTATTGCTTTGTGAAATTTGATTCTATCGGTGTGGATGGTAAACATCCGTTTATGTGTCAACCGGGTGGCTGTGATATATGCTACTTCATCCATCCATTGTAAAGCCTGACCACCAAACAATGTTTCGTTTGCATTTAAGGTATTTGGGAAAATCGCTTTGCAAAAACGAGTTTCGCTTTCTTTTATCCGTTGTTCCATTTTTATAAAATATGTAAGACAAAAATAATTTTTATTTTGAACATATGTTCATATAAAACCATATATTTGCAAAAAACATTTAGATATGAGTATATTCGATTCACGAGCCCGCAATTGGGATGCAAACCCGATGCACATGAACAGATCGCTGGCAATTGCCGGTGCGATGGTAAAACGTATAGATTTCACCAAGATAAATGAAGCATTGGAATACGGTGCCGGAACTGGCGATTTAAGCTTTTTACTGAAAGATTCCATTTCGCATATCACCACCATGGACAGTTCGCAGGAAATGGTTAACGTGATGAACGAGAAACTAACGACAATGGGAATCG
>JACCEE010424573.1_pt1 | contig 21881 bp, 20 predicted proteins | sample 7449931 | NCBI WGS metagenome assembly JACCEE01 (sample SAMN15323457, study PRJNA562643) | freshwater metagenome | isolation source: river surface water | place: USA:Blue River Watershed | collected 2017-08-19 | reverse complement strand
AGAATCTTTATAATATACCTGGCTATATAAGAACAAATTTATTTGCTGAATATCAAATTAATAAAGATCTAAAAATGAATGCGCGAATAGATAATTTTTTAGATAAAAATTATACTTTCGCTTATGAGGGAAATCCAAATACTGATGGTTTTCGATATCAAACACCGAGTCAAAGTTTTTTTATCTCATTACGATATGAACCACAATAAATTTAAGGAAAATTATGACTTTTAAATTACCCAAGCCTAACTCAAATGAGTTTTTTTTAACTTTAGTCATATCATTTTTGATGTTAATAACGCGAGGAAATCATGTAACAACACTATATGCTTTACCTGACGCGAGCCTTGCTCTTTTTCTAATTGGTGGAATATATCTAAAAAGCATTAGGTTTTTTATTACTCTGTTTTTACTTGGATTATTTATAGATTTTGGTGCATCAGCTTTAGATCCAAAACTAGGATTTTGTTTAACAAAAGGTTATTGGGGGCTAATTCCAGCTTATGCTAGCCTTTGGGTATGTGGATATTTTTTAAATAAACAAAAATGTTTACAAAAATTATCAATTTTTATTCCTTATGTCTCAGTTGCAGTAGTTGTGGCTTTTTTAATTTCTACACAAACTTATTATCTTTTTTCTGGAAGATTTGGAAGTCCATCTCTAGCAGAGAGCTTATTACATGGGTGGGAATATTTACCCCAATATTTCTTATCATCATTTATTTATATAGCATTGTTTTGGTTAACTCAAAATATCATTATAAAAAATGAAATTTTCAGTAATTTAAAAAAATTTAAATCTCTGTAATTAAAGGTATTAGATTGTCGAAGCCTCTTATTTTTAGTCTGTTTATCTATTTTTGTTTCAGATAAAACTGCAAACGATAGAATCAATAAACCTCAAGAGAGATGAGAATGAAATTTTTAACTCTACTTTATTCACTTCTCATTACATCTAGTCTATATGCTGAAATCCAAACTAGTTTTTGTAATGCAATTGATGGGGGAGCTTTGTCAGTTCAATTTGATGAAGCGAAGCAAATTGTTATAGTCAATAAAATCCCCCAAACTAAAGTATCTATTGATGAGAAAAGTATGCGCTTTTGGAATGATAAATATGCTTATACTTTTAATAGAGAAAATGGGGCGATGATGGTATATCTGGGTGAAGAGGTTGTAGGTGTATTAGAATGTTCAGTCAAAAAATAATATTCATCAACTAATTTCCAGACAAATCAATTTTGCATATAAAATTTATAAAAACTATTTTTTAATAATTTTTAGTATGAGAATGAGCGCAATAAGTTGAGGAATAACAAACCCTAAAATATTTTGTGGAGCAATCCCCACAAATGTGTCAGTTAAGCTTCGAGCAAAGGTCACAGCAGGATTACAAAAGAAAGTAGATGAAGTAAACCAATAGCCTGCGGTCACCGTGAGGGCTACAATCATCGCGATTTGTTTCTTGGCATATTTCAATCCCAAATAAATCACTATAAGTAAGATGAGTGTGGCGATCAGTTCACTGAACCAAATTCCTAATCCAGTTCTTATCTTTGTTGATGCTTGAAGGATAGGAAGATTAAACATCAAATGTGTCATCCAAACACCTGAAATTGCTCCAGTAATTTGTGAACTAATATAAGGTAATAGATCTTTGCGTTTTAGTTGTTTGTGGGTGCATGCCATCATACTGACTAGTGGATTAAAGTGTGCCCCTGAAATCGGACCTAAAATCATTATCAATACATAAAGACCAGCGCCTGTAGCAATGCTATTGCCAAGAAGTGTCACAGCATCATTGCCGGACGCGAGTCCTTGGCCCATAAAGCCTGATCCTGTGATGATGGATAATAATGCTGCAGTACCAAAGAATTCTGTGAGATATTTTTTATTTATCATGGATGTCTTGAATCGCTTTCTTTAGGGATGATGCATCTAATTGATCGATAGGCAGCTTAATAAGCGCTTCAATGTTCTTCTTTAATCCTAATAATGTTTTTTGAAATGCGTCCCTCTTAGTCGCATCTGTTCCTTCAACGCTCGCAGGATCAGGAAATCCCCAATGTGCTATTGATGGATGACCTAGCCAAGTAGGACAGGCTTCATTTGCCGCGTTATCACATACTGTAATAATAAAATCCATTTGTGGTGAATCAGGCAAACTATACTCATCCCAATTCTTTGATCGTAACTTCTCTTTTGGATAACCCATTTCAATCGCTAATTCCGAAGCAAAAGGATTGACTCGTCCTGCTGGATTGGAACCTGCTGAAAAACCAAGAAATTTACCGCCACTCAAAGTAGTCACAAGTGCTTCGGCCAAAATACTTCGGGCAGAATTGCCGGTGCAGAGAAAGAGAATATTGTAGGGTTTCATATCAAAATTATAAAGGATGATAAATGACAAAATTGTGACATTTATCCCCTTATCTTCACTGTTCTTTTACAGGATATTTCAGAACCCTACCACCCCTTGGCCAGACAACTAGAAAACCTCGGATTAGCCAATCACCGCTTGGGGGAGATAAAAAAGGCTATTCTTGCTATAATTTACTTCTTCATAACTTTTTTACCATTTTTATGGTGAAATTTTATCTGGCTTTAAGCCCTTTTTCATATAACGTTATGAAAATTAAATAGTTCTCATTAAAACAGGATTTTTTTAGTATTTCTGACTATATCATTGCATCTAATACAATAAAAAAACGATGAAGTTTGGTATAACTATTAATAAAAAACCAGTTTAACCATAAGATAAAAAATACGATGCCATTAAGCCCAATATCAAGATTGTTTAGCTTGCTAAAACTTGAAAAGCACGACTTAAAAATATTGCCAATGCTTATTTTTGGCTATGGCTTAATTAGTATTGCAACACCTGTTTCTGTTCAAGCCATGGTGAATATTGTGTCCATGGGCTCAATGCTTCAGCCGCTTTATATCATTAGCATTATCCTCTTTTCACTCTTGCTGCTATCAGGGGTGCTTTATGTCTTTGAATCTTTCATCGTAGAACTTATTCAACGTAGGGTATTTGTTCGAACGGCTATACAAACCGCTCAAAATGCTAAAGAAATAGAAATAGGCCTTTATGATAAGAATGATCCTGCAGAACTCGTTAACCGCTTCCTTGATGTCAGTACTGTCCAAAAATCTATTGCGGTTTTATTAACCAGCGGATTAACTGCATTCCTACAAATAGTAATTGGTAGCTTTGCTTTAATTTTTTATAGTGCATTTTTTTCAGTATTCATTTTTGTCATCATTGGTTTTTTGATTTTCATCATTCGCTCAATCGGACAACATGGAAGTAAAACTGCCATTAAGGAGTCAAAATCTAAATATGAAATGGTGCATTGGTTAGAGACCATTACAAAAAATATATATGCCTTTAAGTTCTATGACGGTGAAAAGCGGGTGGCAAAGCAAACGCATGAATATGTTCAACATTTCATTGAAAATCGGTCCAAGCATTTTAATATCCTGATATGGCAAAATATAACTGCTACATTAATTTACGCTGTCGCTGGCACTGGGCTTCTAGCATTAGGTGGCAGCTTAGTTATCAAAGGACAAATTAATATAGGTCAGTTTGTTGCTTCTGAACTGATTATTTTTGGCGTTCTCAACGGTATAGTCCGCTTAGTCAATTTGCTAGAGTATTTTTACGACCTGATGGCTGCTTTAGATAAAATTGGCGTTTTAGAAGACTTGCCACAAGAATTCAACGGTATACATAGTGTCGATGAATTAGATATCACTTCGATTAAAGTACAATCTGTCGACTTTGCTTATTCAAGCTATATACAGCCACTAAAAAATATCAGCTTTGAATTACAAAAGGGAGAAAGTTTAGCTATTTTGGGTGATTCTGGATCGGGCAAATCTACCTTATTAAGTCTCATTACCAAGCTTCGCTCACCAAATGCGGGGCACATTACTATCAACCAGCTAGATCTCAGACACCTCAATAATAATGCCTTAAGAAACAGGATGGGCTTTGCTAAAAATATTGAAATTGCAAATGGCTCGATACTGGAAAATATCTGCCTAGGCCGTGATATTCCCTTAACAAAGGTTAATTCAATAATCAGCGAGCTAGGTTTAACGGATAGTTTCAACTGTTTTCCGGCAGGTTTAGATACTCCAATTAACATATCGGGTTCGCCCCTTTCAAGCAGGCAATTACAACTTCTAATGATTGCCCGAGCTATCATTGCAAGTCCTGACATAATGATCATAGATGATTTGCTTGATAGCTTTAACGAAACTGAATTAGACACCATGATGAAGTTGTTTAAAAAACATAAAAATGAATGGATTTTAATTATCAGCACTCGCTTCGCGCATATTGCAAAACGTTTTGACAAGACATTAAATCTTGAATGAATTGAGCTTCAATAATGTTTAAAAATAAAAAACACATTTTCGAATCTACGATGAGACTTGGTAACACCCCAGATCAAGTAAATCGTTTGTTTAAGATTTTAATTTGGGCATTTTTTATCATTCCCCTTATTTTTTTATTTCTCCCTTGGCAACAAAATATCTCCGCCAGAGGAAAAGTTACTGCGTTTGCTCCTTTTGAAAGGGCACAAACCATTGACGCACCAATTCAAGGCTTGATTGCTCAATGGCATGTGCAAGAAGCATCGCAGGTAAAGACTGGTGATTTGCTGCTTGAAATGCGAGATATCGATCCAAATTTTAAAAAGCGTATCGAATCTCAGCGAGATAATTTATCCAACAGACTGCAAGCAAAAAAAGAAGAATTAAATTCATATGAGATGCAACAGAAAAATATGAAGATAGCTCGTGATGCAAAAATTGCTTCCGCTAAATTTAAACTCGATGTGGCTGAGCAAAAAATTCGTGCAGCTTCTGAATCTATGATTTCTGCCCAAGCTACTCTTGATACTGCCGAATTTCAAGTCAAACGATTGCAACGCTTACTTGAAGATGGTCTAGTTTCAAAGCGTGACGAAGAAGTTGCTGAGCGGGATTACGAGGTGGCAAAACGGAGTTTTGGAAGTGCGCAGGCACAACATCAATCAGCACTGGCAGAATCTAAGTCAGCAAAAGCCGAAATTCGACAAGTCCAATCCGACACCCAGGCAGAATTAGAATCTACCTCGGCAATCATTAAAAAAATCTATGGCGAGTTAATGGACTCTGAAAATAGCCTGACTAGCTCTGAAATATCTGTTTCACGGCAGGATACTCAAAAAGTACTAGCGCCAAGGGATGGTGTCGTTTTTAGATTGCCTTTCAACTCATCCTCACAAATTGTATCTCAAGGCGAAGCACTATTAGTCATTCAACCTAATACGAATGCTCCAGCTGTTGAGTTCATAGTCGACGGTCGTGATGCTCCTCTAATAAAAAAAGAAAGCAAGGTAAGGTTGGAGTTTGAAGGTTGGCCTGCCATACAAGTGCCAGGCTGGGCAAACGTTGGTGTAGGAACCTTTGGTGGCAAGGTGGGATTTATTGATCCAATTGATAATGGCACGGGTAACTTTAGGGTCATGATAGTACCAGATCCTACTGAACAACCCTGGCCGCAATCAAATTTCTTAAGACAGGGTATTAGTGCAAAAGGTTGGATCCTGCTTGAGAAAGTCAGTATAGGTTACGAATTATGGCGAATATTTAACGGCTTCCCACCCAGAATACCTGGCGACTCTGTGCAGTCTAAAAGCACAAAACAAAACAAAAAATGATCCAGCAATCCACTCATAAAAAAGTGGCTAGAAGCCAGTCGAGGTTTTTACTGGGGTTAGCCTACCTGACATCTATGCTTTGTTTTTCTCTAGCATTTGCTGAAATAGTAGATCAGTCTAAAAAGAATATCTCTCTTGAACCTAGTAAGTCTTTTAGGCCAGAAGATTATTCAGCCGGTCCTGCTAGCGACTTAAAAAAATCCTTAGATGAATACCAAGAGAAAAAAGAAAAACAAACTAAAAAAATTAGAATTGATTTAAAACAAGCTATTGAAGAAGCAGATAAAGCGTCAGTGATAGATTCAGCTTTTGATAAAACTCAAGCTAACGCCTTCAGTATTAGTGATATTCGTGCAAAGGCGCTCAAAAATAATTTAAGCATAGAAGTAGCAAAAATAGATCCTGCAATAGCCGGTGCTGCACTTAGGCAAGAACAAGCTAAGTTTGATAATATTATTTTCGCCTATGCTCAACAATCTAACAGAGATACTCCAAGAATTTCATCGGATAACATTGGCATAAAATCTAACGACGCTCTTAATGGCGAAGGTAAACTCTCCATATTGGAACAAAACATCCGAACTACTGATATTGCTGCGGGTGTAAAAGTGCCATTACGAACTGGTGGCACGGTTACCTTAAGCTCACCTATTGAAAGTAAAAGAGATAAAGGCATATTTGGTAGTGAGGAATATCGAAGTGCAATGCGTTTTTCGATTAGTCAGCCATTACTTAGAAATGCTGGCAAAAGTGTCAATGAAGCCAGCATTAGAGTCTCGGAATTTAATCAACAAGCGATCCAGTATAAAACTAAATTACTAGCCATACGCATTATCGCCATGACTGATAAATCGTATTGGAGTCTTTATGAGGCATGGGCACAGCTAGATGTAAGAAGGCAACAATACCGATTAGCTATTCAAAATCTAAACATGGTTAAACGCAGAGTAACTGAAGGTCTTACTGCTGCGATTGAACTTAATCGTGCAGAGATTGGTGTGGCAGACAGAATGGAGGCCTTAATCATTGCTGAAACAAATCTCAAGCTAGCTCAACGACAATTACGTTTTTATATGAACGATATGGATACCGAAGATCGTCAGCCCAACATCATCAATACTATTACTGAGCCTAATTTAGTTCGTTATGAGTTTGATCGAGAGAAATTACTCAACGAAGCGCTTAGCGCAAGGTTAGAGTTACTGGAACTTGAGGTTAAATTGGCAGCGGATGCCATCAATATTCAATATTTAGAAAACCAAACTCTACCTTTGTTTACCCTGGATTATCAATATGGGGCATTGTCACCAAGTGCTAATAATTTCGGCAATGTTTATCAAAATACATTAAGTGGGCAATTTAATGATTGGTCTGTAGGATTAAAATTTGAAATGCCATTCACTAATGAAGTCAATAAAGGACGCCTAGAAGAAGCTGTTCAACAAAGAAATAAAAGACTTGCCACTAAACAGCTTCAAACCCTTACCGTAAAAAAAGAGATTTATGATGCGCTGGATCAAGTTGAAAATAATTGGCAACGCATATTAGCTGCAAGACAACAGGTTGTAATTGCTGGCCTAAACTACGATGCTGAATTAAAACAATTTAATGAAGGCTTAAGAACCATGACGGAAGTATTAGAAACACTTACGAGACTTGGTGAAGCACAAATCAAAGAGGTGCGTGCAGTGAGTGATTATCAGGCTTCATTTGTTGACACGGCATACGCTACTGGCACTATATTAGGCTACAGTAAGCTAGATTATTAGTTATATATTTCTTTTTTATTTTATACGCAGATAGCAATAAGCTTTCAATCAGAGAGATAGTTGAATCACTATCTATATATCTTTAAGGATTACAAAAATCACATTTAGCTGGATCTGCTTTTTTCTTTTTTACAAATTCACTTTTTTCATAATCACAACTAATACAGGTGAATATTCTTTCCATTGTTTCTCTAGTTTCCAAGCCACATAGCGCACATGGAAGGCCTGCTTTAATTTTGGTAATTTGAAATCCTGGTGTTTGGCAATTCGGGCATAAAGTCTTTAGTTTCTGAATTAGGTCAGTTGTGGCTTTTGCAATATTTTTCATTCTTGTAGGGTTTGCAAAAGCACGTAAATCATGCTCTACAAAAACTTTTTTTGTTTTAGAAAGCTTTATAGCTTGATTAAACGCTTCCTCCAAAACTATTCTATTCGATATACCTTTATGCAACACGGGATGATTCTCGTCGTCTGGCCTTAGAACTAAATGGTGCGTTGGAAATTTATTTAATCTTGCAAATTTTGCGAGTTCTTTCCAATTTCTAACTTTTGATTGGCTGCTCATTGCAGCTGCTTTAGAAGATCCAATCACTTCAATGCCGAGATTATTATCAATGAAGATTACAATTTCATGATTCCATGGAAGTAGTCCGATAAAAGGGTCGCTAGTAAATGACCCTTCACTTGCTATGCCATACTTTAAACCTGTAATTTCCATACCAATTATAGCCTTTCGTCTTGCGGCATCTAATTGATTTCCATATCTTGCTTTGTCTCTTGTAAATGTTCCAAGTTCATCAGTATCAAATGCATCCGTATGAATAACTTCAGCATTAAGCATTTTTAAGAATTTTGGGGCAATGATATGTTCTTTTTTATGCTTAGTTAATAAGCTTATCTTTATATTTTCGTAAGGATGCACGACTATTTAATAATACTTTGTGCGATGAATATGTATAAAGGAATACCAAAAATAATATTTAATGGAAAATTCATGCCCAATGACATTCCCATATAGAGGGCTGGGCTGACTTCTGGAAATGCTTCTTTAAGCACTGCTGGAACAGCTATAAATGAGGCGCTCGACGCTAAAACCATAAGTAATATTGCGTTACCTAACTCAAGGCCTAGAAGTTTTGCTATTAAGAGGGCAATCAGGGCATGAACAATCGGCGCAACAAATGCATAAACATAAATTATGATTGGTTTGTTTTTTAATTGTGAAATATTTCTTGCTGCAATTAAGCCCATATCAAGTAAAAATAATGATAAGAGGCCTTTAAATATGTCAACGGAAAAAGGTGCTAAAACTTTGTGAGCAACATCTCCACCTAAAATGCCAATCAGCATTGATCCGATAAGCATTAATTGGCCGCCATCGGTAAATGATTCATGCAAAATTTTAGATATCTTTATGTTTGATGAATTTGTTGAAATTTGCTGCTCTTTTGCTCGAATTCTATTGGCCGTGATAATTGCAAAGATAATCGCAGGTGACTCCATAATAGCCATAGCTGCTGTCATATGGCCGCCATAGTGAATACTAGATTGATCCAAGCTTTGACTTGCCGTAATAAAAGTTATTGCACTTATCGAACCATAAGTTGCGGCTATAGCAGCGGCATCTAAAGGTTTTAATTTTTTACTTAAAATAAAGTATCCCATCACTGGAACTAAAATGGCTAAAAAGATTGCTGCTATTAAACTTAGGGCTACTTCTGAATTGACTCCAGATTCATAGAGAGCAAATCCCCCTTTTAATCCTAAAGCCATTAATAAATAAAGTGATAAAAATTTTGATATAGCAGGTGGTATTTCTAAATTAGACCTTGCAAAGCCTGCGAGTAGGCCAAAGATAAAAAACAAAATAGCTGGATCTAAAAAGATATTCATATCAATTTTTAATAACTTTATAAAATTAAATAGAATTATATAGAATAATAAATATATTTTATAATCAATATTTATATATTTATATATAGATTTTCATCTATGAATATTACTTTTAAGCAAATGCGGTTATTTTTGGCTTTGGCAGACACACTGAGTGTGACAAAGGCATCCCAAAAAATGGGTATCACTCAACCTACTGCATCGATGCAATTAAAAGAAATTGCAGAATCTATTGGTTTCCCTCTCTTTGAAGTGATAAATAAAAAAGTGCATCTCACAGAAATGGGGGAAAAATTAGCATTGACTGTAAGAGCAATGCTTAACGAATGGCAATCTTTTGAACAATCTACAGAACAATTAAGGGGATTATATGGCGGCTCAATTAAAGTTGCAGTTGTGAGCACGGCTAAATACTTTATTCCAAAATTGTTAGGGTCATTTTATGCGCTCTACCCTCACATTGATATAGCTTTAGAAGTGCTTAATCGTGATGGCGTCATAAAAAGATTACAGGATAATAAAGATGATCTTTATATTATGTCGAGACCGCCCAAAGAAATTGATATTCAAGAGGAGATGTTTATGTCTAATCCACTAGTGATCATTGCTCACAAATCTCATCCCTTAAGTGAAAAAAATAATATCTCTATAGATGCACTGAAAGATGAGCGATTTATATTAAGAGAAAATGGCTCTGGAACGAGACTTTTCACTGAACAACACTTTAAGAAAAAAAAATTTAAACCTAAAATTTTATTAGAACTGGGAAGTAACGAAGCAATTAAAAAGTCTGTGGAAGGTCGTCTTGGTTTAGCTGTTATTTCTCGTCATGCAATTGAAGAATATGACTTGCAGAAAAATTTAAGCATACTTGAAGTCAAGGATTTCCCAATTGCCTCCAATTGGTTTATAGTCAATTTGAAGGGTAAAAGATTTTCACCAATAGCTTTAGCATTTCATAATCATTTAATTAATGAAGCCAAAAAGCTTTCTCTTTCCCATTAAAGCCTTAGAAGTTTTAACGCTTATTACCTTAATCTAAAATGTTCTTTTAAATACATTTAAAATTCATTTTCATTTTATTAAACTAATTTTTTTGTTATTAGCTTATAAGAAATAAGTATTAAATGTTATTTAATAAACTTGCTATATTTCGCAACTTGTTTGAAGTCTATGTGAATAAAAATAGAGGGGATTATTCAGTGAGAATCTTTCCAATTTAGCAAAAGTTGCTAACAGATATGACTAGTATAGTAAGCGCACTCAAATTTTGTTCTATTGATATTACTTTTCATGAGGGGCTAATAACGTAAATTGGAAAACGAGAAATGGCTGAAATGCCTGTTAATTCTATTAATTCAGTTTTTCATATAATGTTATGAAAATTAAATAGTTCACATCGTTATTACAAATTTATATAGTGATCGTCAATTATTTAACTAGAGCTAACAAACATGAATCTTAATCAATTAACAAAAAAGTCCTTAACCAGTCATCTTATAGTCGCTGGGCTTATTTTAAATTTTGGCATCACATATAGTTTTGCTGAAGACTTACCCGTGAATAAAGAAACAGAAGCGATTTCTGAAGAAAAAAAAATTCAATTACGCTTAGCAGAAATTGCAGCCGAGGCGCGTGCTGCTGATAGAGAAAAAAATGGCTACTACGTTGAAAGAAAAAGTTACGGTACAGGTAAGGAAACAGAACCACCACGATACGTAAAACAGGCCAACAAAACGTGGCTAAAAGATTTTGATAGTTTTCTTGATACCAATTGGCTGGACTTAGGTTTAGAGCAACGGTTTCGCTATGAATATCGAGATAACGACTTTAGACGAGGTGCCAGAGCGACGGAGAGGACTAGGCAAATAGACGATGCACGCGGAAGTCAGACTTTAGACGAGCCTATACTTCTCAGAACACGTGCGTACATAGGTATTAAAAATATTTTAGATCCACTAAGGGCCGTATTAGAAATTCAAGATTCTCGAACAAATCGTGGGGGGTATATTCATGAATTCGAAACGCGAGATACAAACGATTTACATATTTTGCAAGGTTATCTTGAACTCAATTTCAAAGAAACTTTTTTAGGAAAAGATCCATTAGGTAACGATAGACCTATTTGGGTAAGAGCTGGTCGCCATGCTTGGGAGGCAGGTGATCGACGTTTGATTGCCCGAAATGAGTGGCGAAATACAACCAATAATTTTTATGGCCTACGCGCCAATATTGGAGATAAGAAAAATGATTGGCAACTTGAGCTCCATGCAGTCAATCCAGTCCAAAGAGTTGCTGATGGTGATGATAAAACAGATAAATCTCAAGAATTTTATGGGGCTATTTTAAATTACCGTGGTTGGTCAGATGTAGTGACTTTCGAACCAAGTTATTTCTTGTTGAATCAAGATGGGAATAAAGTCACTTTCAATGCTGCAACTGGCTTACCACAAACTTCTGCTAATAGAGCAGATAGAGAGATTCACACAGGTCTTCTTCGCGCTTATGGTGTGATCCCAGCAACCCAATTTGACTTTGATGGAGCATACAACAAACAGTGGGGTAGGGTACAACGCGAACTTAGTAGTGGCCAGAAAATAGAGGTCGATCATGACGCCCATGCGTACAATATCGAAATTGGTTACAACGTTAAGCATCCTTGGAAGCCACGTGTTAGCACTTTTTATGGTATGGCCACTGGCGATCAAACACATCAGGGTAACGATACAACCCCCATGGAGCGCTTTGAAAGGCTTTTTGGCTTTGCGCGTCCTTGGTCAAACGACGACTATATTCAAATGGAAAATATTCGAACCAATAAAGTGCGTCTTGAATTTGATCCCAAAATTAGTTTTTTAGATAACGTAAAAGTCGACACTGGATTTAGTTGGTATCGCCTAGATAGCGCTACAGATCGTTGGAATGCCGGGGGAGATGTAAGAGATGCTACAGGAGGAAGTGGTAGAGATTTAGGGAAGGAATACGATTTACGTGTGCGTTTCCCTATTAACCAATATACTTCTCTTAACCTAGGATACGCCTATTTTTGGGGGGGTAATTTTGTAACCTCGCCAGCAACATTCAGAGCTTCTAATTTGGGAACTCCAAATCGTAGTTCTGAATCAGAATTCTTCTACGCAGAATTAACGTTATTAGGTTTTTAATAATTATTTGTATTAATTGCCTTAAATACTTAAACGCTTCTACTGATTAGCTCAAGATCATAGACTATCGAGAAGTTTTTTTGGGGTTAGATGCTTAATTAAAGATTCATAGTATTTCTGTTTAATTTTCTTAAACGGTTTTAATAATCCCCCGCCTTTAGTTAAGTATTCTAGCCAACCCTTTTGATTGAGACGCTTTAAAGTTTCATCAAGAGCAGTTTTACTAGGTAGCTTAATACTTCTGATTGAAGTATTCTTTTTCTTAAATAAGATTTTCAAATTACCTTTGTCATCAATTTGAACAACATCAAAAAATTTACTTGCTGCACTAATTAAAGTGTACTTACTGTAATAAAAAAGGTGGGCTTTAAAAAAAATATTATGTGGCGATGCGTCTTGCTGAAAAATATTGGGCACCTCGATTAGTAGATATCCATCTTTCTTAAGAATGTAAGATAGCTTTTGAATAACTTTTTGGGGATTAGCCATATGCTCAAAAACGTGAAAAAGAGTAATTATATTGACTGTATCAGCCTTTAATTCATCAAGCGTCAATGTTTTAATATTAACGCCATACTCATCTCTTGCGAAGCTTGAATAGCCTACATTAGGCTCTATACCTTGTGCATCAAACCCATTTTTAGATGCAAGATATACAAACTCTCCACCTCCTGCACCTACGTCAAGCAGTTTCATATTTGAAATATTTCTAATATTATTTTTTATAAAACTGATGCGACTTTTAGCTGCTAATCCAGCTCTTCTAATATGTTTTAATTTTGGAGTATAGGTTTTTTTATAATCTTCTCTATAGTTGTGAGAGTAATAAATTTTTAATGCTTTATCATTTGGTAGGTTTTCTTGCTGAACTAAAGAGCAATTTAAACAAATCGCAATTTTTAAATTTTCAAAACTCTTCGTATCTCTTTTATTGAAAATTTTATTTTTGTTTGAACCGCACAAGCCGCAATTAAATGTCATTCAAATTTTCCAATTAATATTTATATTTTAGGGATATAACTTTTTAGCCTAATAAAAAATATCCTATCATCGAAACAAGAATTGCTAAAGCTATCTATTTACAATAAATCTAATGAAAAAGTGCTAGTTATTTTGATCGGTGAACAACAACTTGAGCATAAGGTGGTTTTATTTTTGCCTTTTGAAATGCTTGCTTCATTAAGCGCAAATATTCACGTTTAATGTTTGCATGTTCCATAGCTTGTGTCTTAATTCTTGCTTTAATAACTAGATTAGACTCACTCAGACGGTCTATGCCAGAGATCTCAATATCGGACAGCACTTTGGTTTTATAAGTCAAAGATTTTCTTAGCTTTTGACTTATCTCTTGCATGAGTTTAATTGCTTTATCAAGATTAACTTCATAACCTAAAGTAATATCAAATGTGGCATATGAAAAATCACGCCCCATATTAGTGACAATACGAATTTGTCCATTAGGGACATAATGAACAAAACCGTCGTAATCTCTAAGTCTTACATAACGAAGTGTAATTTCTTCAACTGTGCCCTCATATCCTTCAATCTTGACGGTGTCGCCTTGTCTTATTTGATCCTCGATCAGAATAAATAAACCACCTACATAATCCTTAACTAAAGATTGTGCACCAAATCCAATCGCTACGCCCACAATACCAGCGGCACCTAAAATGGGAGCAATATTAATCTTCAACTCACTCAAGATCAACATAAAAGCGATTAAGTAAATAGTAACGGATGCGATATATCTAAACACTCGACCTAAAGTATTTACCCTTGTTTCAGCATCTCTTCCTGAGGATTTTTTTGCGATTTCGTAACTAAATAAGTTAATAGTGCGACGAAGAAGATTAGTTAAGATAAGAGCGATTACAATAATGGCAGTGATCTTAAATAGTGTAGACATGGAGGTACCTAAACGATACGCAAGGGTTTCTATGCTATCTAAAAAGTGTAAATTCATTTAATTATTATAAAATAACTAGGGATAACTTTATTGATCTAATTATGTATTTTGTAATGAATATTCATGATTTCATCAATTAAATAATGATGAATAGCTTCATGAGACGATATCCAATCATTACTATAATTTTTTGAATATAAATTATTAGAATAAGTTTTAAATGTACGAGGTCTAGATATAAGATACTAAATTTTTAAATGCTTTTAAAAAGATACTCAAGGTTTGGATGGTAGGTGTATAAATTTTTGACAGCTAAAATAATTTAAATATCTGTAAATTCGAAATGATCTTCTTTAAAAACATCTAAACAAGCATCCACAACTCGATCGTCATATAATATTCCTCTGTTCATCGTTATCTCCTCTAGCGCAGCTTCAATACCTTTACTTTTTCGATAAGGCCGATCCGATGACATAGCTTCAACAGTATCTGCTACTGCAATAATTCTTGCTTCCTCACAAATAGAATCACCTTTTAATCCATTCGGATAACCGCTTCCATCTACTCGCTCATGATGCTCTAAAATAATCTGAGCTATATTCCATGGAAAATTCATATTCTTTAAAATATCGTATCCTGTTTGGACATGATTTCTTAACATTGCCAATTCAAAACTGGATAATTTACTTGGCTTTGTAAGAATTTCGGCAGGGACAGCAATTTTACCGATATCATGAATAAGTGCTGAAAGTTCAATGCCCTCAATAGTATGCAGAGGTAAATTGAGCTTAGCAGCAATTGCAGATGCTAGGTTAGCGACTCTTTTCTGATGACCAGCAGTATAAAAATCTCTGGCTACAATTACATTCGCTAAAGTCTCAATCATTTGGTGTAATGAAACTGACATTAAGTGCTGGAATTTTAAGTTCTCCTCTTCAAGCTTCTTTTTTTCAGTGATGTCACGAATATTGCATTGAATAACTTTATCTCCACCCACATGATAAGCATTACTTACAAATTCAACTTCTCGAATATCACCATTTTTATGGCGCAAAGGTAGATTTTCATAGCGTACATAACCTTTTTCTTGAATTGTTGTAAAAGCTTTCAATGCCATTGTTTTGTCAATGATGAAACCTATTTCCCATAATTCTTGATCGATTAATTCTTCGCGCGTATAACCTAAAAGATTAGTAATAAAAGGATTAGCATCTTTAATGAGCCCAGAATCAAAATCTAGAATTAATATGCCATCTTGCGCTGTTTCAAATAAACGTCTGTAGCGTAATTCTGATTCAGCAACATTAGATTCATTAATTTTGTCTTGCGTCATAAATTTTCAGAATTAAAAGTTAAAGATTAAATTAGCCTGAATGTATTGATATCTATAATCGGGTCCATTAAAACCAGCACTTTCGTTATAGCCAACTTTCGAATTTAGATAAAACCGATTAACTAAAGGGCTTGTTAATTCAGCTTCTATTAACATCGTATCTGTCATTTCATCACCATTGATCTTCTGTTTGCCCAAGCCTAGAAGTGAAGAAAACATCCATCCTTGTATTCGTTTTCTATATCCGAGCGCTAACATATTTTCAAAGTATTGATCTGGATTAAAGTAATTACCTTTAGGATCATCGCTATTGGTGAATCGTCTATGTCGTAATTGTAAATTAATGCCATATTCCGGAAATATGTTATAAATTAATCTGCCCCTTGCATGTGTTCTAGTATTGTCATCAGAGAATTGATGTTGTGCTAATAAACCTACAAAAGTAAAACGTTTTAAAAAATCTTGTTGAATAGACGCTCCATAATAATTGTAATAAATACCTGCATCGAGAGAATTCACTGTTTCAACATAATCTCGATTAAAGAAAATTTCTGAGGCTGTTGATTCTGTCAGTTTAATGCCATAGTTAATATCAGAGGTTATTAAATTGTGCTGTCCTAAATTCTTAATACCTATATTAGCTGTATATCCTATGTAATCTTTTTGATTAATAGATTTATTAATATAGTTAATTTGTGATGCGGATTTGGACCAATCATTGTTTGAATATGAATAATCAGATACCTGAATACCTTGATAATGAAGAGCATCTTGATAGAAAGGTAGTGCTCCTAATGTATGTTTTTTAACATCAAAATTTTCACTGTCATGAGAAATTAAAAAGTTTGGTATTTCAATGGCTGTTAATTTATCTGGCTCAGCGGCATAAAGTGATAAAGAAAAAAGATACAAACTTAATAGCCATTTCATTTTACACCCCATGTTTTTCTTACTCCAAATACTTCATAAAAATATCCTGCAAGAGTAATAGGCTGCATCACAATGCTATAAAACACTGTATAAATAAAAAATCCTAAAATATTTTTTCTTACATGAAGATTTTGTTTTTTATACATATTGCTTTCAACGGCATACATAATCCAATTAAGAAGAAAAGCAACAGGTATAAGACTTAAAGTAATTAAACCCACAATCCAAAAATAACCAAAACATGCGGCAATAATTCCCGGAATAAAACCAAAGGTAAAAGCAAAATCAATAAAGGGGAAAAAAAAATCAATCCAAACAAAAAAAGCAGTCTTTGAGGGCTTAAATAATAATGAGGGGTGATACTGAAAAGCTTCCAACATACCTCTTGCCCAGCGTCTTCTTTGCCTTAACCAACCAAGAAAAGTATTTGGTACTACTGTAAAAGCGACTGAATCTTCGCAATACCCAATTCTATAATTTTTCTCGAGAAGGGCCCAAGTAAGAACAATGTCTTCTCCAATAGTATCTCGCCATCCATATATTTCTTTTAATGCTTTTTTTTCATAAAGCGAGAAGGAACCCTGGGCTACTAGCGTACAATGATTTAAGGATTGAACACGCTTAACTGTTGCAATTCCATGAAAATAATCCCACTCTTGTGCTTGTGTGACCCAATTCTCCCGTGAATTTTTAACCATCACAGTTCCTGCAACAGCCCTCGTATTTGGTGGGTCATTTTTATACCGCTCGACAATTCTTACTAAGGCATCTTTATATAAAAAAGAGTCTCCATCAAGAGTAATAATTAAAGGGTAGCGAGAAATCTTCAAGCCAGCGTTTAAACAAAGGGCTTTCCCTTGGTTTTTTTTAATATTAATAAGCTTTAGCCATGAAAATTTTCTTTTAAGTTTATTTACATAAAATTTAGTCTGATCGGTCGAACCGTCATTAATGACGATGACCTCAAAATTACCAGGGTAATCTTGTTTGTATATGCTTAATAACGTGTCAGAAATATTTTTTTCTTCGTTAAATGCTGCTACAAGAATAGATATAGATGGATATCTTTTAAGGGGCTTTCTATTTGGACGTCTATCAAGCAAAAGACTTAAAAACATAAAAACATTAAAAAAACCTGGCAAGATGGCAATAAAAAATACCAAAAAGCCCGAAATGAAAATACCCAGGTGTTTAGTTAAGTCTCCGAACCAGAATCGCGCAAGCCACACTGAAAAAATAGCCCAGAGTAATGCCAATGAAAGCGATAAAACAAATTTCTTATTAACTGAGACGTAGTGATCGTTGTATTGATGCATGTGACACTTTCATAATAAAGAATAAGTTATTAACTACTTAACTTTTTTCTAATGTCACAAGATACTGACAGAATATAAAATTTGATAACTATAGTTTACAGATGATATTATGCCTTAATATGCGTTATTTGCATACGAAATACGCATTAATGCAGCGATTGCATTACTCACCTTAATATGAGTTTTCCTTGAATATGCTCTTCTTATCGATCGCCTGCTACCTAATAAATTTAATAATTCACATTGCAAGCGCTCTCATAAGTGTTTTTCTTTTTAAGCATTCAAATAAATATCAGCTCGGTTGGGCCTTTTTATCAACAGCGTTATTTGTAATGATTTATATAAGAATTGCACCTCTGATGTTGATCTTTGAGTCAAAAGAAATAGTCATATCTGATGCTTTCACTTCACTTTTAATTTCACTTTTAATTTTATTTGCTATTCTTAGTCTAAAAAATATCGTCTTAGATCTAGAGCAAAGAAATAATCAATTAAGAAAAGAAGCAAAAATTGATTTACTGACAGGCGCATACGGTCGCGAAGAAGGCTACTTAAGAGGTAAAAGTGATATATCTCGATCATTAAGAAATAAAAAACCTGTTGGTTTTATCATGATAGATCTAGATTATTTCAAAAAGGTAAATGATCGATATGGTCACTTAGCAGGCAATGTAATATTGAAAAAACTATCTAGTCTTTGTAAAAATGAAATTAGAAATATAGACACCTTTTCTCGCTTCGGGGGAGAAGAATTTCTAGTAATACTTCCTAATATAGATAATATTTTTTTAAATGAAGTTGCAGAAAGACTTAGAAGAAAAATTGAAAAATATAATTTTAATTATCTACATAAAAAAATTAATATAAATATAAGTGCAGGCGTTTCTTATTACGACCCAAATAAAGATAGAAATACCAATCCCAATTCTATTTTCTTAAAATATGTCAAACGTGCCGATGAAGCTATGTATACTGCAAAAAATAAAGGCCGTAATAGAGTTATGCAGTGGAAAGCTAATATCTAAAGTTATGCTTATAACCTCCTGCCGTTACAAAGCTAGAGAATAGTATTGGCTAATTCACCCCTGAACAGTAACTCTATTGTGATCGCTACTTCTTGTCTGCAATTTTCTTCAATAAATCATTAATTTCTTTTTTTCGACCTTCATCTGCAATTTCTCTTCCTTCACGAGGATCTGCTAGTAAACCTTTCTTTAAGAATTCGTTTGCTTTATTTAATTCCCCAGCTTTAAATAAGAACTCACCATAAAAGTAATTTGCATCAATACCATCAGGATTAATTTCTAAGCCTTTCAATAGCATATCTTTAGCTTTGTCATTATCTCCGTATGCAATAGGCCAAGGTGGAACTTGATAATAAAGTGATCCTAAACTTGTATAAGCGGCCCCATTAGAGCCACTAGAATCTATATGAATGGCTTGTTCAAAATGTTGTTTTGCATCTTTAACTAATGATAATGCTGCCAATTGACCTCGAATTCCATTTCGGACGCCTGCAAATGTGCCTTCAATAATACCTTGCCATACAAGTGGTTCAGCTTTACCTGGATACTTTGCTGTAACTTTTTCAGCTTGAGCAAGAAGCAATTCAAAGCCTTTTTCTTGTTCACTTACAGGTGTTTTATACTTTAATTGTTCCCATGTTTTTTTTAATTGGAAGACATCTTCATCGACGCCAGCCATGGTAGTTTGCATAAATATGCCGAATAAAAATAGTGAGAAAGCAATTTTTTTAACTAAGTTCATATTTGACTCCTTATTTATTGAGGTATTTTTTAATTATTGGTAATTGCTTGCCAATCGCGATATCTGTTAACCTCGGAAAAATTTTATTAATAAAAACAAAAAAAGATTCTTTTAAACCAATTTTCTTTTGATAATTATTATGGGTTAGAAAAGCCATAAATTTTTCAGCAACTTTTTCAGGTGAATCCATCGTATTACCTAACTTCAAATTCATCTCTGAAATATTGTTTGAATTAAAAGTTGTTTTAGTAGCTCTTGGTGCAAAATATCTGACATTAACTGTTGTATCACTTAACTCTCGCCTGAGTGCTTGAGTAAACCCCCTCAAACCAAATTTACTTGCACAATAGGCTGTAAAGCCGGGATAACCGATGTATCCAAATATTGATCCTGTATTTATAATTTCAGCTTTTGGTTCATTTTTAAGTAAAGGCAGAAGTGATTGAGTAAGAAGCATGGGTGCTTTTAAATTTATATCAAGGATATCGATCACAAGATTAGGATCTTGCTTTTCAAACATAAAATAATCACCTATTCCTGCATTATTAATGAGTAAATTAATACCGCCCTCACGTTGAGCAAGCATTTTTATTTGCTCCCGAACATGTAACTGATTGATATCTCCTTCTACAATAAATATCCGTTTTGTTTGTAATTCCTTTTTTAGACTATCTAAAGGTTCTTTACTTAATCCTACAAGGATAATCAACTCTGCTTTTTTATCTATGCGCTTTACAATTTCTTTCCCAATACCGCCTGATGCCCCGGTAATGACTACTTTATATTTTTGACTCATTTTTAGAGAGACTCCAAGTTATGCCGGTAAATGTTTGAATATGTTTCCATAAAGAAAATAGAATTTCTTTGCACATTCAATCACTACCTTCTGATCTTCTTCTTTCGTAAATTGATTGACTAATGTTTTGAAAAATTCAACATGAGTTAAATCTAAACTGCCGTGAGAAGTAAGATAACTAAAAGCTTTGTTAGGTAATTGAAGTGATTTTTGCATCGCATCTGCTGCGTTTGTTGCGATAGCAATACTAGTGCCTTCAAGTACAAACACCATACCTAAAAATCCTATAGGATTCCTTTGATAAATTTGATGATAAGCATCAGCCACCATTAATTCAGTAGATATACTAGGCTCACTATGTCGGACTTCTTCAGAATTCCCACCTGCTGCCTTAATATCATTTAAGATCCATTCTTCATGTCCCATTTCATCTTCTATATAGTGAGCCATGGCTTCTTTAAGCCATGGATACTCATCTGAAGTTTGATTTTTACAAGCAGTTAATAAAGGCACTGTATATTTGACATGATGATAAGCTTCTTTTAAAAACGCTAAGTATTGATTGAGCTTAATTGCCCCTCTTAATGCATCTTGAATAATAGGAATAGAAAAAAGCGCTTCTCGATCTTGATTAGTTTCTTTTTGTAATTGATTATAAAAACTCATAGTAAAGTTAAGTCCTCAGATGATTCATATAAATGATTAATCTCTTTTTGATAGTGGCTTTCAATCACATCACGTTTTAATCTTGCATTTTCTGTGAGTTGTCCATTTGCAAAACTAAAAGGCTGATCTAAAACAATGTAATTTAGTATCGATGCATAATCTGGTAATTCTTTATTGGCACTGCGGATGGATGATTCAATAGATTCATGAGTGGTATTAGATAAAGGTAGAATTAAAGCTGATAAATAAGGCTGAGCATCTCCTAAGACCATCACTTGTTTATAGAGGCCTTGTTCCATTAACAGACTCTCAGGCCATTCAGGTGAAATATTTCTTCCATAGCTGGTAATAATGAGATTTTTCTTTCTACCATCAATAAAAAGAAAACCTTCTTCGTCAAAATGTCCAATATCACCTGTCTTAAACCATGCATTAGCATCTGATGCTTCGCCTAGGTAATACACCTTCTTAGACATATATATTTCAATTTCGTGATCCTCTGCAATTCTTATCTTTCTATTACTGAGTGGCTTACCTACAGAACCAACTTTATAAGTATCCGGTAAATTAAGAGATACCACAGAACTGCATTCAGATAAGCCATAGCCTTCATATATT
>JACCEE012607081.1_pt1 | contig 21940 bp, 22 predicted proteins | sample 7449931 | NCBI WGS metagenome assembly JACCEE01 (sample SAMN15323457, study PRJNA562643) | freshwater metagenome | isolation source: river surface water | place: USA:Blue River Watershed | collected 2017-08-19 | reverse complement strand
CCGCGTTCGCGAAGTTTGTCTATCGCGTCGCGTAGGGTAGCGCTGATTCCGTTTCCGGAGGGAGGAACGACCTTCATGAAAAGGCCGTCCGCCGCGAGGAATACGAATACGTCGCCGTTTTTGTCCGGGTTGGCTTGTAATCCCGCGTCGATCGCATCGGAGGAACCGTCGTCCTCTCGCTTTTTTTGCGCTTTCTTCCGCTGTTTAAAGGTTTCGTACGCGCGGATCGTCCAGTCCTTCTTGTTCATGCTAAGGAAACTGGATGAGCCCCTCTGGATGATTTCGTAATCTATGTTTCTGACGTTAACGCCAAGCTGTATGGCCGCGTCGGCAAGGGCGTCATCGAGCGTCGCACCGGACACCTCGACGAAGACGCGAGACTTATCCTCTTCGAGCTGTCTGGCCATTATTTCGCGGATTTGTTCGAGAGTAACCATGTGTCGGACTCTCCTTACCTAGATGATTCCCTTGCGGATATTCGTGAGCTTAGCCCTGAGCCGAAGGTTCGCCTTGGTGTGCAGCTGGGAAACGCGAGACTCGGTGACGTTTAGCACCTGTCCGATTTCCTTGAGGGTAAGGTCTTCGTAGTAGTAGAGAACCAATACCATCTTTTCCTTCTCGGGCAGCTCGTTTATCGCCTCGGCGATCACGCGCTTAATTTCCTCGCGCTCAACGATAATGTCGGGATTAAGCGATGATGGGGACTCTATGCTGTCGCCTATGGATATTCGCTCGGAATCGTCGCCTGAATACCAGACGTCGTTGAGGCTCATGATGCTCGTCCCGGAAATCTTGAAAACAGTCTGCTGATATTCCGATTCGCTTACGCCGAGGGATCCCGCGATTTCCGTATCGCTCGCGGTTCGGCCTAGCCGTGACTCGAGATTCACGATGACGTCCTCGATCTCGCGCGTTTTTTGCCGAACCGAGCGCGGCACCCAGTCTATTGACCTGAGCTCGTCGAAGATTGAACCGCGGATTCTTGTAACCGCGTAGGTTTTGAATTTTACGTTTTTAGCGGGATCGAATTTATCGATCGCGTCAAGGAGCCCGAAAACGCCGAAGCCTACAAGATCGTCGAATTCAACGTTACTCGGCATGCCGACGGCGACTTTTCCTGCGACGTATTTAACGAGAGGTGCGTATTGCTTGATAAAGAACTCGCGTATGGCCGGATCTCGCGACTTTTTATAGTCTTCCCAGAGCTCTTCCTCGGTTTTTTGTTCCAATAGCGCATTCCCCATTTCGTACACCCTTTTTTATACACCATTTATCGCGAAAACAAAGAAAAATCTCAGGTATCGCGGGTTAATATCGTTCTAATCGCCTTTACCATCGTTTCGCTCTCCACCGACGATGCCTTACTGTCTCCACCGCCGAACGACAAGTCTCGTGAGGATTCGCCAAGCCCCTGCGACGCCTCTTCTTCGTCCTTATTCGACTCGCCGCCATCGATTGCATGCGGGACGAAATCATCAAGATCCGGCAACACGTCAAGGCCGCCGGAGGGACCTTTCTTCGCGCGTTCAGGCGTATCGCGCGAATCATTGGCCTCATTTGAGGCACCAAGGAACGGCGTTGGCCTGAATGAATCCTGGTTTGGCTCCGCCCGAATCTCTTGCTCAGAACGGGGCTCAAGATCGGTTTTTTCGGAGTTCTTTAGGAAGTCGGGAACCATATCATCCTGAGGCTGGGCTCTCAAGGTACTGAACGGGTTTTCTTCTTTGTCTTGCCCGCCCAACGTTATGTCGACGATACTGCCCTGATCGGCCGTCTCTGGAGGTATTCCCTCGCTTTGAGACGCAAGCTCGGGAAGGTACTTCATAACGAGAAATTTCCCGATGAAGGCCAAACCGCCGAACAACAGGCCCATTATAAGGGCCCGAAGCAACACCACGATAAAAGAAGCGCCCGCAAAAAAGCCGACTAGGAGTGACAGAACAAAACCAATGGCTGCGCCAATTGCCGGAACCTTTGGTTCGAACATGCCTATCCCCTCCCCCTTCCTACCAGATTATGCGAAAAAGTGTTGCTGGTCAAGGTTTTTTTGCTGACCTTCCGTAATGACCGTGTAACGGGTATTACCCCCAGTCCCTTCCGAAAAGCTTGCGCATAAAGCGTCCGAATCCCTCGTCATCGATGAATTCGGCCTTCTCTATCCTCGCGACGATGTGCTTCAGGCAGACGGAAGCCTTACCACGGGGATCGACGATCATGAATGGTTTCTGCCGGAGTACCGACTGGGAAACCAATGGATCGTTATAGATGAAACCGAGGTACTCAACCTTTAGATTGAGGAACTGGGCGGCTATCTGTATCATTCGGTCAGCGACGCGCTTTCCCTCCATCGCCGTGGCGACGCGGTTCACTATCATCTTGAGGTTGATATTAAGGTTGTCAACCTCGGTCGCGATTATCTTGATAATGCCATAGGCGTCGGTTATCGAGGTTGGCTCCGGGGTCGTGACGATAATGACCTCGTCGGCGGCCGCGACGAAACCCAGGACGTTCTTCGAGACGCCCGCGCTCGTGTCTATGATGATGATATCGGCGTTCGAGAGGGTATACAGCTCGCTGATGAAGGAGTTTCGCTCCTCTTCCGTCATGTTGGCGATCTTGGAAAAACCGGAGGCTCCGGCGATAAGCTTGATGCCGTATTCGGTGTCCAGGATTATCTCGGACATCTTTTTCTGTTTGCGCATGACGTGATACAGGTTGTATTGCGGGATGATATTCATCATGACGTTGACGTTCGCGAGGCCAAGGTCCGCGTCGATGACGATTACCTTCTTGCCCATCTGCGCGTACGCGATGGCCATGTTCGTCGCGACGTTTGTCTTACCGACGCCACCCTTGCCGCTCGTTATCGTGATGATGCGCGTTTTACGATTCTGCCGACCCGCGGGCTCCCCGATCATCTCGTCGACTTCGGATGCCCTGGCCTTGTCCTTCATGAGAACCCTGAGTTCTTCTGCCTGATCTTCCATCATCATCTCCATTCAAACCTTGTTTCGCTTTGCGGAAACCGTTCTTCTATCCGCGACCGGTTTACCCTGAATCCCTCGAGATTCGTGAGAAACCTTACGACCGACGCCTGCTCGAAGTCTTGCGGTACCCGCTGCCCGGTCGTGATGTACGCGATGGGTTTCTTTTTCTCGCCCATCGTGCTTATGATATTGCCGACCCTCGTGGTCTCGTCGAATTTCGTAATGATCACCGATCGGTAGCCGAAGGTCTCGTACTGCTGCATGATCTCGCGCATATCGCTCGCCTTCGTCGTCGCGCTCATCGCGAGATGGATATCCGAAACGGGTCCCGCCGAATCGAGAAAGTGGCGCATCTCGGCGATTCGGGTATAATCCTTAGGACTCTTGCCGATCGTGTCTATCAATACGATGTCCACGTCCTGATACAGCGCCATCAGCTTTTCGAGGTCCTGCGGCGTTTCCGCGCAGGAAACGGGAATGTTCATGATATTCCCGTATATTTCGATCTGTTGCTTCGCGCCTATACGGTAATTATCGATCGTTATGACCCTTACGTTGAGCGGTCGAGACCCCTTGGCGGCCGCGAGCGAATACGCGGCCGCGAGCTTGGCCACGGTGGTCGTCTTACCGACGCCCGTCGGCCCGACGAGCACGATCACGCGAGGGCGAGCGGCACCCGAGTTCGACGCGACGGGAATGGACTCCCCAATCCAGCCAAGGACCCGATCCTGCACCCCGTCGAAGTCGTCAAGCTCCTCGAGCGAGAATTCGGCCTTAGCGCGCGAAAGTATGTTTCGTATGTAACTCGCGGAAAAGTCGTTGAGCTCGAGTAGGCCCTCGAGCCGAGCGAGGGTCTCATGCTCGCTCGTTGCCTCAGCCTCGCGCCCCGCCGGGCGATCGATCTTAGCCTCGAGGTTTTTAACGGCTCGGAGGATGGCTTCCATGCGGTCTTTGTCGGATTGCGACATCGGCGGGACAGCGACGTTTTGGGCGCTTTGCGCGCGCGATTCCATCGCCGCTATGCTCGGACCCATCTTCGCCGCGAGTTCCGGCGATGAGCTTACGGCCTGCCTGAGGATCTTCTTGCGCTCCTCGTCGAATTCCTGCGCCTTTGGTACGAATCGGGCGGGATCGCGCGAGAGCATGAAATAGAGCTCAATGCCGTCGCGTTCCCAAAAGCCCATAAACCCGCCCATGCGGATCTTTTTCTGCCTGAGGATTTGTATGTTAGGGCCGTATTTCTGCCGTATCTTGCCGATGCAATCTTCGTAGGTAGCGGCCTGTTCGCTTAATATGTCCATGAATCCCACCCCGTTTCGCTCATTCCTGCTTAATTTCCCCTATCGCCTCAACCTTGACGTCGCTCGCGATCTCCGGTACGGAAAGGACGACGAGCTCGGGAACCTCGCGTTCCGTCGAGCTTTTTACGAGTATACGTGCCTCTTCCGGGCATAAAATGATCGGAAGATACCCGCCCTGCTGGACCGAAACGACGGTTCGGGAAAGCGCCTTAATCCACCCTCTCTGAACCGCCGGCTCAAGCGCCGCGATCGGACCATTGACGGTATCCACGCGACTTTCGACGATTTTCTGCACGAGAGCGGGCTCTATGGTGATGACGTGAAGGGTCTTTGTTTCGTCTACGTACTGCAGGCATATCTGGCGCGCGAGGGCCTGTCGCACCTTTTCGACGAGAATGGTCGTATCTTTTGTGACTGGCCTGAAATCGGCGAGGGTTTCCAATATGACGACCATATTCCGGATCGAAACCTGTTCGCGGAGCAGTCCTTGCAGTACCTTTTGGATTTCGCCGACGGAGCAAAGCTTGACGACTTCCTCTACGACGGCGGGATAGTCCTTTTTGATCGTGTCGACGATGGACTGTACTTCCTGGCGTCCGAGAATTTCCGAGGCGTGCCGCTTGATGATCTCGGTAAGGTGCGTCGCGATGATCGACGGGGGGTCGACGACGGTATACCCCGCCCGCTCGGCGCGCTCGCGGTTTTCGTCGGATATCCAAATAGCCGGAAGGCCAAAGGTTGGGTCGATCGTCTTTTCGCCCGGCAATTCCTCGGTTACCCCGCCGGGATTGATGCCAAGGTACCATCCCATGCGAATCTTACCGCGCGCGACCTCGACTCCCTTGATCTTGAAGCAATACTCGCTCGGCTCAAGCCGCATGTTGTCGATAATGCGTATGCGAGGCACCACGAGCCCGAGATCGAGGGCGGATTCCCGCCTAATCCTCGTTACCCGCTCCAAAAGCTCGGCGCCCTTATCCTTGTCCACGAGCGGAATAAGCCCGTATCCAAGCTCGAGCGAAAGCGGATCAAGGGGTACGACGGGGCTCATGTCAGCGGGTTCGCCCGGTTTCTCGCCTTGCTTCTGCTCGGCTTTCTCCATTTTTTTCTTGAAGGTCGCGGCCTCGGCCATCTGAAGGCGCCTGCCGACCCAGGCGAGCGCGGCGGCAAGCGGGATGAGCACGTACCAGGGAAAGCCCGGAAGCACGCCGATAACGAGCAATGTCGCGGCGCCGACGTAATACACGCGCGCGTTGGCCGAAAACTGATTCTTTATGTCCGAACCGAAGGTTCCGTCGGAGACCGATCGCGTAACGATGAGACCCGTGGCGACCGAGACGAAAAGGGACGGAAGCTGTGACAATAGTCCATCGCCGATCGTGAGCGCCGCGTAAGTCCCGAGCGCTTGGGCAAAGGGCTCGCTTCGGAAAATCATTCCGAATATGAGGCCGGCGACAATGTTGATGACGGTAATGAATATGCCGATCTTGACGTTTCCCGAAACGAACTTACTGGCGCCGTCCATGGCGCCGTAAAAATCGGCCTCTCGCTGCACGTCGCGCTTTCTGGCCCTCGCCTCTTCCTCGGTAATTGCGCCGGCGTTATACTCGGCCTCGATCGCCATGTTTTTCGTCGGCATCGCGTCCAAGGTAAAGCGAGCAGCGACTTCGGCGACGCGCGTCGAACCTTTGGTTATGACGAAAGCCTGGACGGCGATCAAGATAATGAAGATAACGAATCCGATGACGAGTCCCTCGGTTCCGGCCTTTCCGATAACGAACGAGCTGAAGGCGCGAATCATTTTACCCTGAAACTTCATGCCTTGGGAAAGAATCAAGCGAGTCGAGGAAACGTTGAGCCCAAGACCAAAAACCGTACTTACGAGCAGGAGCGTCGGGAAAACCGAAAAATCAGTCGCCTTTTTGGTATAGAGGACGATGAGCAGTATCAATAGATTGAGTACGAGGTTTATAGCCATTAAAAGGTCGAGCAGAACCGTCGGAAGGGGGATGATGAGCATCATGACGATGACGATGGCGCCGATCGCGACGAAGAGGTCAGCCTTGTTTTCGAACATGCCGGTTTTTTCTGCCATCTACCGCCTACGCTTCCCTCAGTGTTTTTGATTTACGGGAATCAAGCGCGTATACCTTCGCGAGAATAACCGCGAGCGCCTGATAGTACTCGTCCGGTATCATATCACCAATCTCGACTTCCGCATAGAGAGCCCGGGCGAGCGGTTTGTTTTCGACGATGGGCACGTTATTCTCCCGGGCGATCTCCTTGATCTTAAGGGCGAGCGCGTCCTGTCCCTTGGCCGTGAGCATTGGGGCCCGCATCGTCGAGCGGTCCCATTGCATCGCGACGGCAAAATGCGTCGGGTTCGTTATGATGACGTCGGCTTTGGGGACGTTTACCGCCATGTTCTGGCTTAGTAGTTCGCGCATGCGCTGCCTGAGCCGGGACTTGACGAGAGGATCCCCTTCCATCTGCTTATACTCTTCCTTGATTTCCTGTTTGGACATCTTGAGGGATTCCATGAATTGGCGACGCTGAAACAGGTAGTCGGGAACGGAGATCGCCAAGAACAGGATTCCCGCGGTGACAAGCAGGCGAGAGGTCATGGAAGCGATGAACGCCACGGAATTCCAGAGCCCGGAGTTAAGCATGGTCACGAGCTTCGGGATCTCGCCCTTGATCGTGACGTAAGAAACGGCGGATATAATTATGACTTTGCCGATCGACTTTGCGAAGTTGAAGAGCCCTTCGGCGGAGAAAAGGGCCTTTGAAAAAAACTTTCCGAAATTAGGCACGATTTTACTGAACTTCGGGGTTATCGGCTTCAGGGAGAAAATGAAACCTCCGTTCTGCAGTATGTTCGAGAGCACGCCCGCCACGAGCGCCGTAATCGTCACCGGCAGGGAAAGGCTGACGAAATACTTCACGAACGCACGAAAAATCGCGGGATCGGTGATATCCATGGTAGTGCTTCTGCTAAAGTAGAAACGAAGCATCTCCGTGAAGGTATTGAGCATCGACGGGGCGAACCCGATCAAGGTGAGCACCGGAAGCAAAAGCACTATGGCGCCGTTCAGTTCCTGGCTCTTGGCGACACGACCCTCTTCGCGGGCCTTGCGAAGCTTGTACTCGGTCGGATCCTCGGTGCGTCCCTCGTCTTCGGCGGCGAACCACTGAAGGTCGATCGCGCTGGCGAGAACCGCCGCCTCTGCGCCGAGGTATCTCGGGCGTCGAGGCGCTAGCGGCACACTCGGGCTCGGTCCGGCTAGAAGCGCGATCATGGGATCGCCCTCCCGGCGTTCGCGAGCAAGTCCTCGAACGCCTGGAACCCGTTTCCCATTATCTGGACGAAAAGGTTAACCATAAGGGGAAGCGAGATCCCGAGCAGGGTAAAGGCGACAAGGATAGTGATAGGAAAGCCCTCGGAAAGAAGGTTCATCTGGGGTGCGGCTTTGGAAAGGAGACCCATGGCTACGTTTACCAAGAACAGAGTACCGACGACCGGGAGCGCGATGACCATCGCGTTAAGGAAGAGCCCCGTCAGCGCGTGCAGGAAAAACTCAAGGAAAACGTCCTTTGCCGCGATGAGGGAAAAGCAGTTAATTGACTGGAAGCTCCGAAGAATGCCGCCTAGAAACAGGGTTTGAAACCCCTTAATCTCGAGGAATACGAGCATGGCGATTAGGTTGAGATACTGGCCCAACAGGGGGTTTTCAATCTGCGCTAGGGCATCATATACCTCGGACGCGCCAAAGCCCGTTTGGTAAGAAAAGAACTGACCTGCCGAGCTGAACGTCCAAAACACCATGGAGATGAAAAAACCGGTGATGATACCTATTAAGCCCTCGCCGATGACGAGCAATAGATAGTCCATGGAAAAACCGGGCACGTCCCACCCAGCGGGATACGCCTGAGGCATGACGAGCATTGCTACCAGACCCGCAAGCGCGATTTTCGCGATCCTTGGGACGGCCTGAATCGATAAAAGGGGCGTAGTCATAATCATCGCGAAAATGCGAACGGCTACGAGGAAATATATGGGCGCATGGGCGATGATATCGTTGAACGGGCTCATTATCCTAACGAACGATCTGCGGTATCATGGAAAACAGATTGATCGTGTACTCGCGGAGCGAGGCGAACATCCAGCCCCCCAAAAGGGCCAGCACGCCGAGAATGGCCATGATCTTCGGCACGAAGGTCAGCGTCTGTTCCTGAATCGATGTCGTCGCCTGAATGATCGCGACGACGAGGCCGACCACGAGAGCCACGAGAAGAACGGGCGCGGCCAGCATGAGAATCTCGAAAATGCTCCCCCGCATCAGGCTTACTACGGAACCAAGCGACATACGCTACCCTCCCCAGGCCTTACAAGAACGAGTTGAACAGCTGCTGCGTCAATAGGCCCCACCCGTCGACGAGAATGAAAAGAATGAGTTTAAACGGCATTGATATTTGCACCGGCGGAAGCATGATCATACCCATCGACATAAGCACGCTAGCGACGACCATGTCGACGATAATGAACGGAATATACAGGAGGATTCCGATCTTAAACGCGGCGGTAAGTTCATGAAGGATAAACGCCGGAATCATGACGCGAGTCGGGACGTCGGCAAGCGTCCTTGGCTTATCGAGTTTCGCCATGGACATGAACATGGCGATCGAGGAAGTGTCGCTGGCCATTTGGCGGTACATGAAGAGGCGGAGCGGCTTTTCAGCCTCGGTGAACGCGGTCTCGACGCCGATCTTTCCGTCGGCCATGGGCTTATACGCGTTCGAGTAGATCTCGGTAAACGTCGGCCACATGATAAACAGACTCAGGAAAAGCGCTATTCCGTTCAGGACTTGCGTCGGCGGAACTTGCTGCAGGGAGAGGGCGCGCTTAATGAAGTCGAGTACTATCGAAATTCGGAGAAAACTCGTCGTCAGAAGCAAAATGCTCGGCGCGAGCGAAATTACGGTAAGGAGAAGGAGAAGCTGAACAGAGAAGGCGACTTCCTTGTTTGACTGCGGTTCCCTAATCTCGAAATTAATGAAAGGGATTCGCGTTGCCTGCCGGTTGGCGTTCATCGTCGTCGTGCCCCTAGTCGAGCCTTGGGGAAATCCATTCGCCGTTTGCGCGCTGAGTACGGCCGGGGCGACGATAACCCAAATCAGAAAAAAGAAAATGAACGCGGGAATGAATTTTGAGCCACTCTTTTTTTTCGACCTCATTCTTCTTTCCCCCCGGACAGGCGCTCGCGTTGTCGCCTGAGAAAATCCGCAGTGGCGATGGCGGATTCGGGCGCCTTAGGGGACGCGTCGCCGGGGTTTTTTTGTTTTGCGGGAATCAGATTGGAGATAAGCGCCGCGAAATTTCCGCCGGGAACGGGAGTCTTTTTATCGGCCTCGAGAATCATGGCGTCAATGAGTTCCCTATCGGTGATCTCAGAGATAAGAGAAATATTTTTTTCGGTTATGCCGATCAAAAAAGCCTGATTGCCCGTCGAAACTACCTGAAGCGATCGGTTCGGCGCCAATGGGAGGCTTGCCAGGGACTTAAGGAATTTGTCCGAGGACACGTCGATTCGCGAAGTCTTTTTTAGAAGGTAAACGACGCCGTAAATACCGCCGCACACGAGGGCGAGCACGAGTACGATGCGCACGAGTATCCACACGCTCGAAGGCTCGTTCTTCTTCGCGATTTCCTGCCCGGCGCCCGGAACGCCGGCGCCGAGAACTATTTGGCTTTCGTCGGTTTGCTTTGCGCCGTCGCCGGCTTCCTGCGCGAATACAAAAATCCCCGCCAGCACGAAACACGCCAGCAGGAACGCTTTTTTTTGAGAGTAACTGATCATGTAATCCCCCACCCGGATATTCTTCGCTACATATCGCTTACGCGCTCTACGGGCGACAGTATTTCGGTAACGCGAACGCCGAAATTTTCGTCGATGACGACGACCTCGCCCTTAGCGATTGGTTTATGGTTAACCAGGATGTCTACGGGCTCGCCCGCGAGTTTGTCCAACTCGATGATGGTTCCCTCGCCCATGCCAAGTATTTCCTTGATGACCTTGCGAGTACGACCGAGCTCTACGGTCATCTCCATGTAGACGTCCATGATAAGACCGATATTGCCCTGCTCAGACCCCATCGACCCCATCTGCAGATTGGGAAGTTGCACGGGTTGTACGTTAGGATTCATGCCCATGATTTGGCTTTGCATACCCATGTTGCCCATGCCCATTTGGCCCATGCCCATGTTTCCCATCTGGCCCATGCCCATATTACCCTGCATGCCGCCCATCTGCCCCATGCCCATGTTTCCCATCTGGCCCATGCCCATGTTACCCTGCATGCCGCCCATCTGGCCCTGCATACCGCCCATTTGGCCCATGCCCATGTTTCCCATTTGGCCCTGCATGCCGCCCATCTGGCCCATTCCCATAGATGCCATCGGATCGGCGCCCATCCCGGACATCCCGTCAACGGCTTCAAGAGGGGCTCCTCCGAAGGCGTTGGCGATGTCAACGGCCATGGAATAGGGAATTATCTCCCAAAGGGAGAAAGGCGATCCCTCGATCGTAACTGGATAGGTAATTACGCAAAAATCCTGTTGAGGGAACCGAATCATGGCCTTGGGCACATGAACGGATTCTGCGGGGTTATTCGCGACGCCCTTAAAGCCCGCTTTCTCGAGCGAGGTAAGCTCGATACCCACCTGCTGGGAAATTGTCTCGCTTATTACCGAAAGAGACATTTCGTCAAGTTCGGCATTCGTCTCATTATTTACGTGGCTTACGATTTTTTGCGCGAATTCGGGGGCGAGCACGAAAAGATGGTCGCCGACGAGTCCTTGGTTAAAGTCGATCACGCAACCTACGACCATCTCCGGGATCTTTCGGAGCATGGAATCGCGTTTCATTATTTCGATGGCCGGCGAGCCGATCTCGACTTTCTGCCCGGTCATGGACTCAAGATTGGACTTAAAGCTCGGGACGTTGCCGGAAATAAAGCCTTCAAGGGCCGAAGATTGGCTGTCGCTTAGGGATTGCGTGGGGGAAGGAGACGCAGCGCCCATTCCACCCATGTCGACGCCCGCCAACAGTGCATCAATCTCGTCCTGGGAAATGGAACCGTCACTCATATGCATCCTCTCCTTCTACAGACAATTCTTCGAATTCTTCCTGTTCGATATCCGCCAGTTTCTTCAAGACCTGCACGGCTACCTTTTTTCCGATGACGCCCGCCTGGCACAGGAACTTTTTTTTGTTTCCGACGCTCAGCGTCAGGGGATCCCCGACGCGCACATTGGAAAGGCGGACGACGTCCCCTACCCGAAGGTTGAGCACGTCGCGGACGGGCAAGTTTATGGTGCCGATATCGGCGACCACGTCCATGTCGACCGTCGACAATTTTTCTTTAAGAACGCCCATGTACTGGGTCGTCGAGCTTCTGCGCACCGACGAAAACCAGAACTGGCTGGAAAGTTTCGAGATAATGGGCTCGATCGTGATATAGGGAATGCAAAAGTTCATCATTCCCTCTTCCTCGCCGACCTTGGTTTCAAGGGTGACGAGAACGACCATTTCTGACGGGGGAACGATCTGCGCGAATTGAGGATTCGTCTCTATTTGCCCCAGGCGAGGCCGCAAGTCGATTACCTGAGTCCATGCCTCACGCATGTTCGCGAGGATACGAACGATAATACCCTCCATTACGGAGGACTCAATGTCGGTCAGGTCGCGCTGAACCTTGGTTCCCTGGCCCGTGCCGCCGAAAAGGCGGTCGATGATGGAAAAGGTGACGGAAGGGTCGATCTCAAGGATCGCGTTGCCCTTGAGCGGGTCCATATTGATGACCGCGAGCGTCGTTGGAGTGGGAATTGAACGAATGAATTCCTCGTAGGTAAGCTGGTCGACCGAGGCTACGTGGACGTGAGCCATGCTGCGAAGCTGGGCAGAAAGCGCGGTCGTGGTAAGCCGCGCGAAGGTTTCGTGCATGATCGAAACTGTACGGATTTGTTCCTTCGAGAACTTGTCAGGACGCTTAAAATCGTAAATCTTGATCTTTCGGGTATCGTTTACCGGACGAAAATCATCGGTATCCGTGTCGCCCGCGCTAATTGCGGTGAGAAGCTGGTCGATTTCGTCCTGCGAAAGAACTTCGGTCATGTGATTCCTTACTGTTGCTCGACGATCTCGTACTTCGTGAAGCGTACGTCCTTGATCTTGGAATTGGAGAGAATGTTGTCATTTATCGCGTTTCGGAGCTCGATCTTGATTTTATCCTCGTTACGAAGCTCCGCGGCGGTCTTTTTCTGGAAATAGGACCGAAGGAAATCCTTAAGCTCGACGATTCGGGAAGTTAATTCGGTCTGGGTTGCCTTATCGTCGATGGTAAAGCCAAGCGACATATCGACGACGACCGATGCGGGAACCTCGTCGCTCGTCCTCGTCTGGATCGTTCCGATAGCGGAGGAATACCAGTTAAGGACTTCGCGTTGGCCGACGTATTCCTCGGATATGGGAATCGGGGTCTTGCTCGAACCGCCTTTATTCATGATGGAAACCGTGATGATTACCACGGTAACGATAAAAACCAGCGCGCCGAGAACTATCGCGACCCATTTGAGCAGTTGGGGAAGAAGGCCGCCGCCCTTTTTCGCCGGCGAGTCGCCGGCGGCGGAATCGCCACCTTCCAGATTAATGTCGTCCTGATCACTCATCGTTCTTTCCCTTTTTAAGCGAAATCATATCATTAAAAATGACCTTCGTCCAGGATAATAATGTCCACGCGCCGGTTGTAGGCGCGGCCTTCCGCAGTGTCGTTCGAGTAGAAGGGCCTCGTGTCAGCGTAACCCGCGACGGAGAACTGCTTTTCGGTCGCGCCGAAGTCCGTCAGACTATGAAGGATATTAATGGCGCGGGCCGAGGAGAGCTCCCAATTGCTTCTCCACATCGCGGGATTCGTGTCGCCCGAGTCCGTATGGCCCTCGATGCGGAACCTACGGTTCGCGAGCTCGTCGCTCGAAAGGAATTGCGCGAGCCTAAGGATGGTGTCCCGTGTCTCCTCGATGTTGAGTTCGGCGCTTGCCGTCTTGAAAAAGGCATCGGAGGCGAGCGTTATAACGAGCCCGCGCTCGTCGCTCGTTATCGCGAGCTTATTGGTCTTGATATCCGGCGCGAAAAGGCTTACCGCCCGTTTGACGGCTGATCCCAGGGACTTGCCCCTGTCCATCGACGGAAGGGAGTTTATGTTATTGCCAAGATCGGAAAGGCGACCAGCGGATAGGGACTGCCCTCCACCGGTCGCGTCGTTTGAGATCGCGGCGGTCATCGCCTGTATTTGCACGACGTCCGCTTCGGAAGGGTCATAGAGCATGACGAAGAAACACATACAAAGGGTGATCATGTCCGCGTAGGTATTGAGCCATCCAGATGTCGCCGCCTTCGCTTCGCGTTTCTTTCCCATCGCGGAACCTTAATCCTTTAGAACATCGGCTTCGATGATCTTTCTGTCTTTCGGCGTGAGGTACGTCAGCATTTTTTGCGCGAGGATGCGCGGGTTATCGCCCGCTTGGATCGAAAGAACCCCTTCGATAACCATCTCGCGGGCTTTGGCCTCGCAGTTATTCTGGTAGCCGAGTTTACTTCCGATCGGCACGAAAAGCCAGTTCTGCATCATTGATCCGTAGAGGGTCGTGACGAGCGCGACAGCCATGTTTGGACCGAGAGAACTCTTATCCGCCAGGTTTGAAAGCATACCGATAAGTCCGATAACCGTACCAAGCATTCCGAATCCAGGCGCGAGCGTCGCCCACGCGTTGATCAGGGTAATCCAGGTGTTGTGTCGGGCTTCCATTTGATTAAGTTCATTCTCCATGAGGGTACGGATAACCTCGCCGTCAGTGCCGTCAACCACGAAGCGTAAGCCATTTCTCATGAACTCGTCGTCAAGATCCTGAATCTCTTCCTCGAGCGCAAGGATACCCTCGCGGCGGGCTTTTTCGGAGAACGATACGAGTTTTTGGACGAGGGTTTTTTCGCCGTAATCGTAGGTTTTAAATACACGTCCGATAACGCCGAAAATACCGACAACGTAGGATAGTGGGTACGTAAGGTACAGGCACAAATAGGAGCCGCCGCCGGTGATGAAAAGCGAAGGAATGTCTATAAGACCTCCAAGAGAGCCTCCCATCGCGGCGCCGAAAATAACGACGCCCAAACCGCCGAACAATCCAATCCAGGATGCTAAGTCCATGTTCCGTCACTCCTCGTTCTTAAAAGCGCCGATCCGACGGCGGTACTCGATAATGCGGTCGATGATATCGTCGGGTTTTTCCCGGACGACGACGTGTCTGCCGGATAGCATCACAAGTGTGACGTCGGGATTGACCTCGATGCACTCAATCTGGTGTGGGTTGATCCAGTACTGTTTTCCGTTCAGTTGCGTGACCGCTATCATGTTTTTTCCTGCAAGAAGGGCGCTTTCGGGGCAATTAGCCCCAAAAACGCCCCGTTATTCATCGGATAGGACTATAGTACCCTATTACCGCTTCAAACTCAACACGGTTTCCAGCATGTTGTCAGAAGTCTGAATAGTCTTGGAACTGGCCTGGAATCCGCGTTGCGTGACTATCAGGTCGGTAAACTGCTCGGTAAGGTCGACGTTTGACATCTCGAGCGCGCCCGCGATCAATTTACCCTTACCCGCCACTCCCGAAGTGCTCACGTTCGCGAGCCCGGAGTTGTTCGATTGCACGTAGGTGTTCTCGCCGGCCTTCTCGAGACCGCCCTGGTTGGCGAAGCTCGCCATCGCGATCTGACCGAGCGTGCGGTCGACGCCGTTCGAGTAGACGCCGGTAATGATACCGGACTGGTCGATCTTGAAGTTCTCGAGATAGCCCATCGAGTAACCGTCCTGCTCGTACGCCTTGGTGGAGCTCTTCTCCGCGAACTGAGTGATAGTGTTGCGGACGCTTCCGATCTCGCCGAGGTTGATGTTAAACGTCTGCCGCGTCGGCGCGCCGTTTGCGTCGGGATTCGCGCCGAGTACGTTGAAAGACGCCTGGATCACCGCCTGGCCGGCGGTCGGCGACGCGTTTCCGGCGCTGTCCGTGACGCCCGCGAGCATACCGTTATTGTCGAAGTTGACGATAAAGGTATTTCCGGTCCCGTCGGTCGTATTGACGCCGACGCGGGTCGCCGTGGCGTCGCCGCCTGTCGGGTCGACCACCGCGGTCGCCTGCCACTGATTCTGGGTGCCCGGCACGCGGGTAAACTCGATGCTCAGCGTGTGCTGCTGGCCGAATTCGTCGTAAACCTGGAACTCGGTCGACCACGTGGACTTCATGACGTCGGCCCTAGAGGCGCCTTCGGGAATCTCGGGAAGCCGCTTGTCGAGGTTACACGCGTAGTTAACGTTGGTCGTGCCGCGCGCGTCGATCTTCGAGCCGACGGGGATCACGAGATCCTCGGTTTGCGACGAGGTATTGAGCATCAGCACGCCGTCGATATCTTTCGCCTGCCAACCCTGCACGCGCATTCCGTTCGCGGGATTTACGAGAGTGCCTTGGTTGTCGAGGCCGAAGGTTCCGGCGCGGGTATAGAACGATTTTTCGCCTGCCTTAAGCACGAAGAAACCGTTTCCCTGAATCGCGACGTCGGTCTGCACGCCGGTTGTCTGAAGCGACCCTTGCGTGTGGATCGTGTCGATGCTCGCGACGTTCATACCGAGACCGACTTCCTTCGGGTTAACGCCACCGAGCTCGTCGGTGGGTTTGGCCGCGCCTGACATCTGCTGAGAAAGCAGATCCTGGAAATTAACGCGGCCGCGCTTGAAACCGGTCGTGTTAACGTTGGCGATATTGTTACCCAGCACGTCCATGCGCGTCTGGTGGTTCTGCATTCCGGACACGCCGGAATAAAGCGATCTCATCATAGTGTGTTGCCCCCATTGTCCGCGTATACGGTCTTTACCGACGACCAGTCGTACCAGTTTCCGTTAACCATAACCTGGGGAAAGTCCCCGCGCGTCGCCGCGCCTACGGTTCCCGAAACTTTAGCCTCGCCCATTTCAATGTCGACCGTCTTGCCGACCGATCCCGCCGCCTCGGTGCTCGCGAGCAGGGAGGTGACCTTCGTGAAGCCGGAGCTCATGTTGGTCATCTGCTCGAGGCTCGAGAATTGGGCCATTTGGGCGATAAACTGGGTATCCTGCATCGGCGCGGTCGGGTCCTGGTGACTGAGCTGCGCGATGAGGAGCTGGAGAAAATCATCCTTGCCGAGTTCTTGCTTGGGGGTCCTTCCGTTGACCGCAAGTGTTTTGTTGAAAGAATCAACCTGAAGCTGAGTTTTGGTCTTTTCGGCCTGGCTCATCGTGGTGTTCAGCACTGATCCAATGTCCATTGCAACCCCTTATCGCTCTACGCGAATACGTTTATGGCGGAGCTATCGCCGTAGCGCCAGCCGCCGTTTCGATTATCGGCACGTTCCGCGGCCGACATTACATCGGGCACGGAAGAAGCGTAAAAAGGAGCCCTAACGGCTGCTTCCGCCTCTCGGTTCGCGGCTTCCGAACCCTGACCGGACCAGGATAGGTCGAAGCCGGCGCTCTGGAAACCGCCATCCACGAAGGCCTGCGAGAGTCCCTCGAGGTTTTCGTTGAACGCTTCGTACGCCTCCTCGGAGGACACGACGATCTTTCCCGTAATCTTTTTATCGCCGGAAAGCTCGAGACTGATCTTCACGTTACCCAACGACTCGGGATTCAGGGTAAGCCTGATGAGTCCCGCGTTGTTGTCCTTGAGCACGATCTGGCCGGTCTTCACGAAGTCGGCCGCGTTGTTCTTTAGCTCCTGCGAAAGCATGGACGCGAAGTTCTGGCCATCGACATCGCGCTTTTCCGCGAGGATACGGGAAGAATCGGCCTTCGCGCCCGACCCGTTCTCGGCTCCCCTGAAGGATATCGCCATATCGGAGACGTTCTCGCCCTCGATGGGCATCGCCTTGACCTGACTCGTATCGCCCAAGGTTTCCAGGTCTTCCTTGGTACGGTCGTCACGCACCCCGATTACCGCCTTTCTGTCCTTTCGGTCCGCCTTCTGGGACTGGAACGCGTCCTTACCGTTTTGATTACCGGCATTAACCCGCTCCGATCCTTTTCCATACGAGGCGAGAAGGCTATCGAGCCCGGAGTTCTCGGCTGAGTCGCGCGCGTGCTCGCCCCGTACTGATCGCGCGTTTTTTTTGCTCGAACCGACCGTACCGGAGCCTTCTTCGGACACTGCTTGAGCCTCGCCTTTTTTGCGCGCTGCTATGGTAGCGTCCTGAGTCTGTAAGGCGGCGGCCATCGCGGCCATTCCGGCGAGCGAGTCCGATTCATCGTCGCGCTGGGCGAAAACGCCCTTTTGCCGCGAATTTTTGAGATTCTTACTCTGATCCAATATGCCCGATTTTTTATCGGGCCCATGTTTGATGAGGGTGTCCGCATCACCCGGGGCGTCCAACGCGCCCCCTGCTCCCCTTCCGGCTGTTTTCAGGGCATTCGCCTTAATCGCGAATTCCCTTCCTTCCTTGGCGCCGGCGATCATTCGTTCGATGATCGCGGGAAATGAATTTCCGTTTCGCGCAGTTTCGGCTCCCGTCTTTCTGCCCAGAACGGACTTTAAGCCGGCGTTTGCGCGCGCGGATCCCGTAGTCCGTACCAGTGCGTCAAGCGATTGCGTCACGTACGTAAACCTTTGCCCGTCCACTCGTTCGAATTCCCTCGGCCTGACAGGGGCGGGCTTTCGCTCGCGATCGAATACATCGACCGTTTGCGACGCGTCCTTGCCGGGGAACATCCACTTACCCTTCAAGTATCGAGAGAAATACGGTTGGTATTGAAGCTTTTATTCGCGCTAGGGAAAAAAAAGGGCCGTCCTGGGTCGGACGGCCTTTATAAGCGTTTACTATCGATAATTACGGGAAAGTCGAGGGTTTGTTCGCCATTTTACGCTGGATCTCCGCCGCTCGTTCGGGGGGCATCAGCGAGAACCAATACGCTACGGAAGAGGTCCTGCCGTCTTTTTCCGCGTTAGACTCCACGGTTCTGAGGATGTCGATGACATCCTGGTCGTCCATGGCAAGGAGATTGTCGACGGCCTTCTTGGGGGGCATGCCGTTCATGTACTGCGCGATCTTGTTGATGTTCGCCGCGCGATCCTCGGTCTGCCTGATCATCTCGTTGAAGGATCGCTCGCGTTCCTCGACGGATGCGAGCCGGTCGTCGAGCTCCTGCGCCTTCTGGGTTATCTCGCCGTCCTTGCGGTCTATGTCGCCCTCGCGTTGATCGAGCTCCTGCGACCTAAGGTCGATCGCCTCGAGCCGCTTCGCAATGCGGTCCGCGTCCAAATCGCCGTCTTCCGTCGGAAGGGTCGATATGCCGGTCCTGGGAGTCTTCCCGAAGAGCTTATAGATCGGCGAGAAGAACTGCCTTGACTGGATAAGGCCGAGATAGTCGAACCAGAGGATTCCCCCGGCCAAGAGAAGGAGTATTAATATCAGAAGAACAACGACTCGACCAATTGTACCGCGACCAGCCACGGCGTCCCCCTTAAGCGGATAGCACGATTTTGCGCTTACGCGATTATACCCTCAAGAACCGCGCGCGCACAAGTACGAAGTTGTGGGGCTATTCTTTCTGGACGAAGGTATACGCCTGTCCCGTCTTCCCCGCCCTTCCCGTTCGCCCGATGCGGTGGACGTAATCGTCGTAGGTATTAGGCTGAGAGAAATTGACGACGTGCGTCACGTCCGAGACGTCGAGCCCGCGTGCCGCGACGTCGGTCGCGACGAGGATGTCGATCTCGCCGGACTTTAGCCGCGCGATGGCGCGCGAGCGCTGAGCCTGGCTTTTATCGCCGTGAATGCGGTCGACCTTAAAGCCCCGCGCCGCGAGTTCCTTGCCGAGCCGCTCGACGAGCCGCTTGGTATCGTCGAATATGATCGTCTTGCCCCGGTCGCCCTTGATGAGGAGCTCGTGGAGCCGCTCGATCTTGTCGTCCTTGTCCCGGTACCAGATGACGTTCTGATCGACGGAGTCCGCCGTCACGCTCGTGCGCGTGGAGACGCGCTCGGCATTATGCGAGAATCGGCTGATCAAGGCCTCGATCTCAGGCTCCATCGTCGCGCTGAAAAACAGGGACTGACGCTTGGGGTTAACCTTGGAGAGAATTGCCGTAATATCGCGGATGAAGCCCATGTCGAGCATGCGGTCCACCTCGTCGAGAACGACGCGGTTAAAGCGCGAAAGGTCGATGGTGCCCTGTCCGATGTGGTCCTTGATGCGTCCCGGCGTACCGACGACGATGCGGGGGAATTGCTTGAGGGTCTTGATCTGGGGGTTGATCGAAACCCCGCCGATAATCAGCGCGATTTTGAACCCAAGTCCCTTGGAGAACGAGAGCATTTCCTCGACGATCTGCTGGGCGAGCTCGCGCGTGGGCGCGAGAACGAGCATGCGATTGTCCATGTTCGACACGAGGTCGTGGATAAGAGGGACGGCGAAGGCCGCGGTTTTTCCCGTGCCGGTATTCGCGATGCCGACCACGTCCTTTCCCTCCAGAACCAGCTTGATCGTTTGGTCTTGGATCGGGGTCGGGGTTTCATAGCCCTTGGCAAGGAGGTTCCCGATGATCTTCTTGTGTACCTGGAAGTCCTCGAACCGGTTCTGCGGGATATATTCTTCCTGCTCGACGGCGACCGCTCCCCGGATGAACTTATTCGGGTCGATGTACTGTTTAACCCTGCCACCGCGCCCATTGGCGGACAGAGGCCTATCGACAACGATACGGCCGCGAGAGCCGCGTCCGCGCGTGTCGGCGCTTCTGGAAGGCCGTTCGCGGTCAGACCGCTCGCGGGGGGACGATTCGCGGTCAGACTGTTCGCGGGGCGAACGTTCATCGATCGAGGGTCCGGTAAACGTGCGCTCGCGGGTTCCGGCGTTGCGGGGACCGGCGTCGCGGGATCCTTGCCCGCGAGAAGGTTGTCCGCGCCCGGGCGAGGCTTCGGCCCGCGCTGAAGGCGCGCGCGCTGGGCGTGAGGAAGAGGCACTGCGTGACTGCTGTCGCTGCGCGCCGCGCTGATGGGGCTGCACGGCTCCGCGGGCGGCGCGTTCGGCCGCTTCCCAAGCCGCCGCATCATCGACTACCGAATCTGACGAATCGTACGATGAAGATGCCTTCCGGTATGCGCGCTCGTCCATAGATGAAAAATCCTGTTCGGGACGACCGGTTCTTCTTGACGCGCCTTGCTGGCGCCCACGGGAAGGCGTTCCGCCTTTTCCCGCAACCGCGGATACTGCGTTGGCGATTTCTTTCTGGATGGCCGAACGATCGTCGTGGTTGGTTTGCGTCCCGTTCGAACGGGACTGGGGGCGGCTATTGCGCTCACCGGAAGTGTTTCCGGGCCGCCTGCCGCTGTTTCTGTCTGATTGCATGAAAATCCTTTTCCGTATTACGGAAGTACATGATAAAATCCAACAGATCTTACCATTTTTCGCGGGATAGTGTCATCTAGTTGCATACGCTATCATGATAATACCCCGCACTTTATGCGAATCAAAGCTTTAAACTGACCTTTTCATACTTTTTGTGGAACGAATTGAGCGAATCCTTTCCGCCATACGCTAGTATAAGGTCAAGATTCCCGCCCTTGATAAAAGCGGAAGACGGAATGGCGAATTCAAGAACCGTCTTACCGCCAAGTTCCTTAACCGCTTGCGCGGTCAATATCTTCGTGGCGTTAGGCTTATGCCCGTGGCCTTTGCCCGTTTCCTCGGAAATGACGGTTACGCCTGAGTTATCGGAGGCGATTACGATGAACGCCCCATCCATCTTCTTACTGCCAAGCCCAACCGAGACCCAACCGGTCGAAGGCACCTCGAGCGCGACGTAGAGTGTTTTACCGTCGTCGGCGAGCGTCACGCCGAGATTCATGCCGCCATAGGTCCCGGAGATCCGGTATTCATTGGCCGACAATGAACCGTCGGCGACGGGAACCGATACCGTTTTTTGCTGCGCGGAAATTCCCGCGAGGGCGCAAATCGCGAGAACCGGAAGAACTAAACCCTTTACGTTCATGATTGACTCCTTTTTCGTCGTTGTACCCGATAGCGAATATATAGAAAGAGCGAAAGAATGGTCATTCCGCAGAGCCATGCGGCGCCTATCGGATTGACCGAGAAATTCGAGGTTGAGGCGAGTAAGGCATGGATTGCGATCGCGACGGCTATAAGCGCAAAAAACCCATGAACGATACGGGCGACGGGGTATGTAAGGCCTAAGCGCGAAGACGCACATTTTTTCAAAGCCGCGAGCGGCGTAATCCTCAACCACACGGTATTAGCCATAAAAATCACGGTGAAAGCCGAAAGGAACGCCAAGGCGACGAGCGAAATTGACCCAATGCGTGCTTGCGCCGTTTCGTCGCTAAAGCCGCTTGCCCCTTTAAGCATTGGATGCAGCGCCGCTAAGGTAAGTATCGCCACGGGCACAGTCGCGTGCAAGCGCGCGACGAATTTAGCGCCAAAGGCGCTTATGAGCCCAGAAGGCTTCGCGGCGAGTATTACCTGGTCGCATATTAATATATACGCCGTGATGGCCGCGAT
>JACCEE011133079.1_pt1 | contig 21951 bp, 24 predicted proteins | sample 7449931 | NCBI WGS metagenome assembly JACCEE01 (sample SAMN15323457, study PRJNA562643) | freshwater metagenome | isolation source: river surface water | place: USA:Blue River Watershed | collected 2017-08-19 | reverse complement strand
TGATGACATCGGAAATCAAAATTACGAGAATGTGGGTTCTGTTCTAAAAACTGTTTTTGGAACAAAGGATTTTATAGGAAACGCTGGTCAAGTTGATAGTGCAGGTGGGGCAAAAACAGCGAGCTTTACTAGTAAAGTTGCTTACAACTACCTATCTGTGCATCTTGGCGGAACAAATGTATTCTTTGACTTTGGTGCGCCCGGTGTTGCTGCAGGTAAGGAATTGAGCTTTGCAACTACTGGACAAGGATTCAGTAACTTCAGAGCTTACAGCGACATGGCAAAAGTAACCGTAACCCCACCTACCCCATCTGCGGTGCCAATTCCCGGCGCAGTTTGGTTATTTGGTTCAGGATTAGTCGGCTTAGTGGGACTGCGTAAAAGAAAAGCAGCGACTTTAATAACAACAGCTTAGGTAACTTTAGCGTGTTCGGTCGGCATTAAAAAAGCCACAGCGGTATTTGCCGTTGTGGCTTTGCTGTTTTTATAACCACTTTTTACGCTTAAAATAAAGCATTAAGCCAACTGAAATAACAATAAATACCCCCCACAAAGCGGGATATGCCCAACGCATTTTTAATTCCGGCATATATTCAAAATTCATACCATAAACCCCTGCCACAAACGTTAACGGAATAAAAATCGACGCAAAAACTGTTAACACTTTCATCGTTTCGCTCATTTTATTATTCACACTGGATAAATAAATATCTAACATCCCGGTCACTAATTCCCGATATGACTCCATTGTCTCAATAACCCGTAATGCGTGATCATAAACATCCGCAAAATAACGGCGATTTTTTTCATTAATTAACACTGAATCGGAACGCTGAATACCGGCTAATAATTCGCGCAACGGTGAAATAGATTTTCGCACAAAAATTAATTCACGCCGCATTTGTTGAATAGTTGTTAAAGTTTCATTAGTTGGTGCGATTAACAACTCATCCTCAATTATCTCCATCGCTTCATCTAAAGTATCTTGTAATAAAAAATAACCATCTACCACCGTATCTAAAACAACATAGGCCAAATAATCACTACCAAAATGGCGAATACGCCCTTTACTATTTTGAATCCGAACTTTAATCGGTTCAAATAATAACGTTGGCTTTTCTTTAAAAGTAAAAATAAAATTTTTAAAAACTAAAATGCTGATTTGTTCATAATCAATTACAAAATCATTCGGCGTAATAGATAAATTTTTTAATACAATAAATAAATAATGTTCATAATCATCAAATTTAGATCGCTGATGCGTATTTAAAATATCTTCCTGCACCAGCGTATGTACTTTAAAATGCACACCAATTTGTCGAATTAATTCAACATTGTGTAAACCATCAATATGCACCCATGTTGTTGAAGTTTTTTCTCGGTAAGGCAAAATTTCTTCAATACAAGTGATTTGTTTTTGTTCTAAATTAACTTTATCATAATTAATTAAAGTAATAAGCGTGTCGTGATCAAACACCTCACCGACATGTACTAACGAACCGGGCGATAAACCGGCTTTATCTGCGGTACTGGAAACGGAAATAGCCATCATTTTTTCCTCATTCGCAACGGATGCTATTAGAGCAACGCTTGCCCACGCGCAAGTTTTGGCAGATTGCCTTCTAATCCCATTGCTGCTTTCATCACTTTATTTTTCAGCGGCAAAACCCGCTGCGCTACCCCTAGGCCTAAATTGCGCAACACTTTAAGCGGTGTAACTTGATTACTAAACACTTGATAAAACACATCCATTACCGTCATCATTTTTAAGTTTTCCGTACGGCGCATAGCTTCATAACGTTTTAACACCGCAACATCTGCAATTCCCTCACCTTGATAATGCGCGGTAATTAATACTTCGGCTAACGCCGCCGCATCTAATAAACCAATATTCACCCCCTGCCCTGCCAACGGATTAATCGTATGTGCTGCATCACCAACCAATACAACCCCTTGTTTTACATAGTGTTGTGCATGTTGACGTTTTAATGGAAAACTGGTTACGCCTAAAATCTGTTTTAATTGTCCAAGACAGTCTGGAAAAGTCGCCAACAATTCTGTCATCAATTGCGCAGTCGGTAATTTTTTCAAACGTGCTACTTCATCTGCACTGTTATACCAAACCAACGACGCATAAGAACCGTTTAAAGGTAAAAATGCTTGCGGTCCACTCGGCACAAAACGCTGCCAAGTTATATCCTGTTGTGGGTAAGCGGTTTCAACATAAATCACTAACGCTTGTTGCTGATAATCCCAACTGGTCACACCTAAGCCAACGCTTTGGCGCACACGCGACTGCCCACCGTCCGCAGCGACAATTAATTTCGCTGACAAAATAGACCCATCGTTTAACTCAAGCGTTGACCCGCTAGGTAAATAATTAATGTTTTTTATAATCGCCGGACAAAAAAAGTGAATATTATCAAATTGTTGCATTCTTTCAAGCAAAGCAAGTTGCGTAATTCTGTTTTCAACAATAAACCCCAATTCATCACATTGAATCGCATCACTGCAAAACTCCGTATCGCCGGTAGTTTCCCAAACTCGCATCCGCTTAAATGGACAATAACGGCGGTTTACAACTCCTTGCCAAGCACCCACAGTATGTAAAATCGCTTTTGAAGCAATGCTTAAGGCTGAAACCCGTAAATCGTGTGGTTGGTCAGCAGAAAAAGCCGCCGGTAAGGTTTGCTCAATCACCGCGACTTTCAGTGTGCTACCACCTAAGCCACAGGCAACAGCCGCACCAACCATGCCACCACCGACAATAAGAACATCAAAATTTTCATTCATCATTTCGTTATAAGCCAAGTTAATGCAGCCTCTTGATTATCGTACTCAAAGTGCCTTATTTCGGTTTGGACAAAATAATTAGCCACCTGCGGCATAATGGATAAAAAACTGCTTTCTGTTACAGCCGCAATCTTTTTGATTTTCTGGTGATGATGTTTAACAAATTCGATATGCGACAAGAAAGCGGCGAAATTGTCCCATCCCGGAAAAGATTTCGTACAAATCATCAAGCCCTTAAGCTCACCCTCTTTTTCAATATAGGGGTCCACTTCTTGGGTAAGTTTTTCAAAATCCGCTGCTTCCAAAGAGCCTGTAGATTTAACAATCAATACCCCATCTGTGCGATTTAATTCGTAATTAAACATTTTCATGCTCCTGTTTTTGGCGGGTTATTAAGTCAACAAGCAAGATTATACCTCACCGCGTTAACCGTATGAAAAAAAACATAAAATTCATCGTCTCTACATCTTGAAACAACAAAGCAACCCCTAACTTTTAAATTTGCCCGTCTGTTTTCAAAATATACTGTTCTATAAAAATTATAGCTTTTATCGTATTCTGGAGCATTACAGGTTGCTATCTACAAGGTTTTTATGTTTAACGTTCCTTATTTAATACTAAACACGCTACAATTGCATCATAACCAAATTGACCTTGCGACTGTTTAACCAACGGTCTAAACTTTTAAAAAGGAAACAACCGTGTTTGAAATAATAAAAAGCGGCGGCTGGATTATGATTCCGCTGATTCTCTGTTCTATCACAGCCATGGGCATTATCGGGGAACGTTTTTGGACGTTACAACGCAATAAAGTCTTGCCGCCGCAATTGATTCCACAAATTTGGCAACTGGTGCAAAATGGACAGATTAATGACACTGCCATTCGGCAATTACGCGAAAATTCACCGCTGGGCATCGTATTAGCGGCTGGTTTAAGCAATCGTCATCACCAGCGTGACGTGATGAAATCGCGGATTGAAGAAACCGGACGGCAAGTTGTACATGAACTGGAACGCTTTTTAAATACGTTAGGCTCCATCGCGTTAATCAGCCCATTGTTAGGCTTATTAGGTACAGTTACCGGCATTATCCAAATCTTTGCCTCGCTGATGGCAAACGGTATGGGCAATCCAGCCGTGTTAGCCGGCGGCATTGGCGTTGCCTTAATTACGACCGCTTCCGGTTTAGCCGTTGCTATCCCTAGCGTATTTTTTCATCGCTATTTTGAACGCTTAGTGGATGAATATGTATTAAGAATGGAAGAAGAATCCATTAAACTCATCGACATGTTACACGGCGACCGAGAATAACTATGAATTTTCACCGAAATAAGCGTTTGCACTCACGGGTAGAAATCAACCTGATTCCGATGATTGACGTGCTGTTGGTGCTGTTGATTTTTTTCGTTGTCTCCACTACCTTCACCCATGAATCGGGCATTAATATCAATTTACCCGAAGCCAAAAGTGAAGCCGCCGCCACCGATGAAAATGTTATCACTTTATTAATTGACAAAGACGGGCATTACTATATCGCCACCCGCGACAATGCTTCCGGTGAATTGGTGAACGAAAAAATCAGCTCATTGCGTAAAGAACTCACCGAAGCGATGGGCAACGCGCCACAAACTCCGTTTGTGATCAGTGCCGATGGCAAAACGCCGCATCAAGCGGTAATTCGCGCCTTGGATATTGCCAGCCAAGTCGGTTTTAAACACATTGCCTTTGCCACCAAAGAACCGGAAGTGTCGCCATGAACAAAATCCTCACCCGTTGTGCGCATTATGTTTGGTACGAAGATATTTTTATCGCCACTTGGCTAACCGCGTTTACAATGCTGTTCATCGACATCGTGCGCTTGCGGCGTTTTCTATACCGTAAAGGCTTCTTTAAAAGCACCACCCTGCCCTGCCCTGTCATTATCGTAGGTAATATTAGCGTGGGCGGCACCGGTAAAACCCCCTTAGTGATTGCACTGGCGGACTATTTAAAACAAGCCGGTTATCGCCCCGGCATTATCAGTCGCGGTTATGGCGGCAAACACACCACAGCGGTATTAGTCACTGCCGACAGTTCCGCGCAACAGGTTGGTGATGAAGCGGTGTTAATGGCAAACCGTACCGCTTGTCCTGTAACGGTTGCCGTAGACCGCGTTGCCGCTGCACAATTGCTATTGGAAAAAACCAATTGCAATCTTATTTTATCGGACGATGGTCTACAACATTATGCCTTACAACGGACTCTCGAAATTGCCGTAATTGATGGTGAACGCCGCTTTGGTAACAACAATTGCTTACCCGGCGGGCCATTGCGCGAACCGTTGGAACGATTGGATGAGGTTGATTTAATTGTCGTTAACGGCACAGCGGAATCAGAACGCGAAATCCCCATGACTATCCATGCCGACATTGCGATTAATTTACTCAGCGGTGAACAAAAACCGTTAACCGATTTTAACGGACAACCTTGTCACGCCATCGCTGGCATCGGCAATCCGGAGCGTTTTTTTAACCTGCTTGCCTCATTCGGCGTAACCGGTGAAAATCACGCTTTCGCTGATCATCAGGTTTTCAACGCCAAACACATTACCTTTAAAGATAATAGACCGGTATTAATGACCGAAAAAGATGCGGTAAAATGCACGGCGTTTGCCACTGAAAAACATTGGTTTGTACCGATTTCCGCAACCTTAGCGGATTCATTTTTTTCTCAACTGCTCACTTTACTCACACAAAAATCCCATGGACAAAAAACTGCTTGATATACTCGCCTGCCCCTTATGCAAAAGCCCGTTGCTGTATCGTACTGAGCAACAGGAGCTGATTTGTAAAGCCGATTGTCTGGCATTTCCGATACGCGATGGTATCCCGGTGATGCTCGAAGAAGAAGCCCGCAGTTTGTCGCAAGATGAAATGGACGCGCTGCATCAATGAAACCTCGTTTTAAAGTGGTGATTCCAGCGCGTTACGCCTCAACGCGCTTACCCGGCAAACCTTTATTAGACATTGCTGGCAAACCGATGATTGCACATGTTTGCCAACGTGCAATCGAAGCCCACGCCGATGAAATTGTGGTCGCCACCGATGATGAGCGGGTGTTTGCAGCGGTGGAAAAACTAGCTATGCCGGTAGTGATGACCGATCCTCATCATCAAAGTGGCACGGAAAGAATTGCCGAAGTCGCACGGCTGCGCGGCTGGCAAGACGATGAAATTATTGTTAATTTACAAGGCGATGAGCCACTGATTCCTGCGCATTATATTCAGCATGTCGCTTATGCCTTAGCCGGTCAAACCCAAGCCAATATCGCCACCTTAGCTACAAAAATTATTGATATTGAAGAGATTTTTAATCCGAATGCGGTAAAAGTAGTCACAGATAAAAATAATTACGCCTTATATTTTAGCCGTGCGCCAATTCCTTGGGACAGAGAACAATTTAAACAGCAAGCGCAGAATATTAACCCTGCCCTGCCCTATTTGCGCCACATCGGTTTATATGCTTATACGACTTTTTTTCTGCAACAATATTGTTTATGGCAAACCTCACCTATAGAAACCGTTGAATGTCTTGAACAATTACGCATTTTATGGCACGGCGAAGCGATTTTAGTGGAAACCGTTGCGAAAACGCCGCCGCCGGGGGTGGATACCGAAGAGGATTTAGCGCGGGTGCGGCAAATTTTGACCGCGTAAGTTCATGTTATTTATTGGAAAAAACTATGTTAGTGATGGACTTTTCGGCGTAGAAGGAAACTCGCCATTCTAAACAGCGTCACTATCTATTTGTAATTGGAATATGCTGAATTTGTTAAGCGGGAATCGAAAACTTTTATTTAAAGATAAGATTACGCGACCAGTAATTGTTTCTGACAACACAATAGTATATCCTGATAAATCAATCAGTTGCGTGTAGAAAGATAGGAACATCGGGGGAAAGGAAAGAGAAAAGCAGAGCGGGCGGAATGACAGCGGATTGTACTACGCTTGAAAAATCTGGAGCGCAACCTCTTTGCACCCCAGATTATTGAAAACACTTAATTATCAGTCACAGCACCTTGCGAAGCAGAATTCACCAATTTGGCATATTTGGCTAATACCCCGCGTGTATAACGCGGCGCAGGCTGTTGCCATTGACTTAAACGCCGCGCAATTTCTTCTTCTGCAACGTGCAAAGTCAATTGCTTGCTTTCGGCATCAATGGTGATTTGGTCACCATTTTCTACAATCGCCAACGCGCCGCCGCTGTAAGCCTCTGGCGTAATATGCCCGACCACAAAACCGTGTGTTCCCCCAGAAAAACGCCCATCGGTAATCAGCGCAACTTCTTTACCCAAGCCTTTGCCCATCACAGCTGAAGTCGGTGACAACATTTCGCGCATTCCAGGCCCTCCTTTCGGACCTTCGTAACGAATTACAATCACATCACCGGCAACAATGCCGCCGTTTAAAATACTTTGCAATGCCTGTTCTTCGGCATCAAACACTTTCGCAGTGCCGGTAAACACCAGCCCTTCTTTGCCGGTGATTTTTGCCACCGCACCTTCGGACGCTAAATTACCATATAAAACAACCAGATGGCTGTCTTTTTTAATCGGTGTATCCAACGAGCGAATAATATCTTGTTCTAAGGGATACGGCGCAACATCGGCCAAATTTTCTGCCAGCGTTTTGCCGGTAACGGTTAAACAATCGCCGTGCAGCAAACCTTTTGCTAATAAAATTTTCATCAACGGCTGAATACCGCCGATGGCAACCAATTCTGACATTTGATATTTACCGCTCGGTTTTAAGTCCGCTAACATGGGCACATTCGCACCAATCCGACTAAAATCATCCAGACTTAAATCCACTTTTGCGGCATTTGCCATCGCCAATAAATGCAAGACGGCATTCGTTGACCCGCCCAATGCAATCACCACGGTAATCGCATTTTCAAACGCGGCTTTGGTCATAATGTCGCTCGGTGTAATACCCTTGTTCAGCAAATTCAATACCGCCGCACCCGCACGTTCACAATCGAGGCGTTTTTCCTCAGACACTGCATTTTGCGCGGAACTATTGGGCAAACTCATTCCCAACGCTTCAATCGCTGACGCCATCGTGTTGGCAGTGTACATGCCGCCACACGAACCCGCCCCCGGAATGGCTTTTGCTTCAATTGCGGCTAATTCGGCATCGTCAATTTTATTGTTCGCCCGTTGCCCGACCGCTTCAAACACTGAAACTACATCAAGTTTTTTCTCATTATGGCAACCGGGCAAAATTGTGCCGCCGTACACAAACACCGCTGGGCGATTTAAACGCGAAATTGCAATTAAACAGCCGGGCATGTTTTTGTCACAACCACCGATAGCGACCAGTCCATCAAAACCTTGGCATGCGACCACGGTTTCAATCGAATCGGCAATCACCTCGCGCGACACTAATGAATACTTCATGCCTTCGGTTCCCATCGAAATACCATCGGATACGGTGATAGTATTAAAGATAACCGCTTTACCGTCCGCTTGATTGACACCGTTAGCCGCTTCGTCAGCTAATGTGTTGATGTGCATATTACACGGCGTAACCATGCTCCAAGTGGAGGCTATACCAATTTGCGGTTTTTTAAAATCTGCATCGCTAAAACCAACTGCGTGTAACATAGCGCGGCTGGGCGCACGTTCCATGCCATCGACAACGAGTGAAGAAAAACTGCGGGTCGGTTTGTCGTCTGAATGAGCCATAATGAATATTTCCTACCATTTTTGTTTGTAAATTAAAAAGAATCCCAATTATTATTTTTTCGCCGCCAACTTAATTTCGGCAAAATATAGCCTAACAATACCCCCGCTAATGCCAGCAAACCGCCATACATAAACCAATCTTGATTAGCATTGGTTTCAAGGGTGCGTTTTTCTAATTTTGTTTGCTCCAACTCTTTGCTTAATTTTATAAAATTTTCTTGCAAAGCATCGCGTTGTTTTTTAACATCGACAGCGTCAGCAGAAATAGAGCGTAACTCATTCAATTGTATGGCTAATTTGTCCCGCTCCTTGGTTAAGGCTTCGGTCAGAGCATTGGAGCCTTCTTTTTTAAGCGCAGTTAATTCGCTTTGAATTTGGGTATTTTCCTGTTTTAGCCGTATTAATTCCTGATTGGCTTTTTCTAAGAAAAACTTATTAATCGGCTCTGAGCTCAGGTAACTGTTTAAAATATAACCAATATCGCCATTGGCTAATCTGACTTTTGCGTATTCAGAATTTTTACGCTTGGACAGCAAGACGAGAGCATTACCGCTGGTGACAGTGCCTAAAATAGCACTGTCGTCTTTATCTTCGACTTTAATATTAAAAGTCATGTTATCCGTGACATACACAGTTTTCGCCTGCGCAAATCCGCTGATTAAGCTTAATAAAACGATGACGGCTAAGTTGATTTTCACAATGACGACCTCGGTGCTTGGATTAACGACACATCAAAAACTCTAGCAAGGCTTTTTGAATATGCAAACGATTTTCAGCTTCTGCAAACACCACACTTTGTTGACCGTCAATAACTTCGGCACTGACTTCTTCACCACGGTGTGCGGGCAGACAGTGCATAAATAAAGCCTCTTGGCGGGCGCAATCCATAATGGCTTGGCAAACTTGATAGTCTTTAAAGTCGCGGGCGCGCTGTTGCTGTTGTTGTTCTTCGCCCATACTAGTCCAGACATCAGTAACAAGCAAATCACTCTTGTGCGCTGCTTCTGCCGGATGGGTAAATAATTGTACCCGCTCATCGGCAAAATCCAGCCATTGTTGCGCCGGTTCATAACCAACCGGACAGGCAATATTAAGTTTAAAATCCAAGCGCATGGCCGCATCAATGTAAGAATGGCACATATTATTGCCAGCCCCTATCCAAGTCACTGTTTTTCCTGCAATATCGCCGCGATATTCAAAAAACGTGAGTATATCTGCTAAGACTTGGCAAGGGTGGGATAGGTTGGTTAAACCATTAATTACCGGCACACGCGAGTGGTGAGCAAAAGTTGTAACCGTGCTGTGTTCGTAAGTACGCAGCATAATACAGTCAACCATGCTGGAAATCACTTTTGCACTGTCAGCTAACGGTTCGCCGCGTCCTAATTGCGTATCTTTAGCGGATAAAAATAAAGCGGTTCCGCCTAATTGCGCCATGCCAGCTTCAAAAGAAATACGTGTGCGGGTAGAGGATTTTTCAAAAATCATTGCCAACACTTGACCTTTTAAGGGTTGAAAATCGGGGTCACGGTGTTGCTTAAATTCAATGGCACGATGAATTAAAGCATAGAGTTCTGCGCGGGACAAATCATGCAGACTGACGAAATGTCTAAGGTTTTTCATAGCAATGACTGGGGTTGACTGTGTTTTTGAATCAGAGTGGACAAGGTGCTGACTAAAAAGTCGATTTGTTTGGGTTTAATAATAAGCGGTGGAAGTAAGCGAATTACTTTTTCATTTGTAACATTAATCAGCAGTCCTTGTTCCAACGCTGCGGCGACGAGGTTTGCGCACGGTTGAGCCAGTTCAATGCCAATCATTAAGCCTTGATGGCGAATTTCAACAACTGCCGGCTGGTCTTTTAAGGCACTGGAAAAAGCGTCAACTATTTGCTGCCCCTTGCGCTGAGCCTGATACAACAAGTCTTTTTTATCTAATGTGGCTAATACCGCTAATGCCGCACTACACGCCAGCGGATTGCCACCAAATGTTGAGCCGTGCATACCGGGACTAAATAATTGTGCTGCCGTCCCACGTGCTAAACAAGCACCAATCGGTACACCGTTACCTAACGCTTTAGCCAGCGTACACACATCGGGCAGAATACCGTTATGTTGATAGGCTAAAAACTTTCCTGTACGACCGATACCGGTTTGAATTTCATCCAGCATCATTAAGAGCTGATGTTCATCACACAAAGTGCGAATTTTGTTTAAATAATCCGCCGCCGGGATATTAACCCCGCCTTCGCCTTGAATCGGTTCAACTAAAATCGCCACGCAATTTTTATGTTGCGCGATGGCTTGTTCGATGGCGGCAATATCATTAAATGGAACGCGGATAAAGCCGGATACTAACGGTTCAAAACCTTTTTGTACTTTTGGATTGCCAGTCGCACTTAAAGTAGCTAAGGTGCGGCCATGGAAACTTTTTTCCATCACGATAATTTCAGGTTTTTTAATATCGCGTTGTTGACCGTAATAACGGGCTAATTTAATCGCCGCTTCATTCGCTTCTGCCCCCGAATTGGCAAAAAATACGTTGTCCATACCGCTTTTTGCCGTCAATACCATTGCTAGCTGTTCTTGGGCGGCAACGTGATAAAGATTTGAGGTATGAATTAAAGTTTTGCTCTGTTGGCGTAAGGCTTTTGCAACCGCTGGATGGGCGTGTCCTAAACTGCACACGGCAATGCCAGAAACGGCATCGAGATAGCGTTTATTGTTGTCGTCCCAAAGCCAAGCCCCTTTACCATGGCTAAACGTGACGGGTAAACGACCGTATGTGGGCATAATTTGACTGGTCATGGTTTATTACCTGCTATAAAACAAAACAGGCGGCCACTTGCCACCCATTGAAAAAACTTTTGATTATAATTTTGTCAAAACGCTGTAGCAACTATTGTTTTTAAAAACAAGGCTTTTTTTATCAGATTAATCTTGATAGTATTGCGAAAGTTTTTAATTAATAGGAGTAATTTTGATGGATGTTATCGCAAGAATTGAAGAGCAGTTGAAAAATAACCCTGTGGTTTTGTACATGAAAGGGACACCGGATTTTCCACAATGTGGTTTCTCCAGTCAGGCAGTGCAAATATTAAAAGCGTGTCAGGCTAAATTTATGGCAATTAATGTTTTTGAAGAACCTGAAATTCGTGAGGCATTAAAAACCTATTCACAGTGGCCAACTTATCCACAACTGTATATTGACGGTAAATTAATCGGTGGCTGCGATATTATGCTTGATTTGTATAATAGCGGTAAATTAGCCTCTTTGCTTGCGGCGACAAGTGCTGCTTAAATACATAAAATCGTCCTGATGGAAAGTTTATTTTCCGTAACGTCACTTAAAAAACATTAACAGCGCATACATTTTGCAACGAATAACTGTAAAAATTTGGACACACTTATGACTTACTACACTGGCTTAATCGCGCATTACAAAGACCGTTTACCTGTTAGCGACACAACCCGTTTAATCAGTTTAGGCGAAGGTAATACGCCGTTGATACAGCTCCATCACATTCCTAAACTTATCGGGAAAACGGTGGATATTTACGTTAAATATGAAGGACTTAATCCGACAGGTTCGTTTAAAGACCGTGGTATGACCATGGCAGTGACCAAAGCGGTAGAACAAGGCAGTCAGGCGATTATTTGCGCATCAACCGGTAATACTTCCGCGGCGGCTGCCGCTTATGCAGTGCGCGCAGGGATTAAAGCGTTTGTGCTGATTCCTGAAGGAAAAATCGCGTTAGGAAAATTAGCGCAAACTTTAATGTACGGGGCGCAAATCATTCAAATTAATGGAAATTTTGATAAAGGCATGGCGTTGGTGAAAGAAGTGGCTAATCACGCACCGGTTACAATTGTCAATTCGATTAACCCGTTTCGTTTAGAAGGGCAAAAAACCGCTGCATTTGAAATTGTAGACGAATTAGGCACTGCGCCGGATTATCATTGCTTACCGGTAGGCAATGCCGGCAACATCACTGCATATTGGAAAGGTTATAGCGAATATGCAACCACAAGTGCAACACATCCTGCGGTGACGGCTAAACGTCCGGTGATGTGCGGTTATCAAGCCGCTGGAGCGGCTCCGTTTACCGCTGGAAAAATGATTGATCACCCCGAAACTGTCGCTACGGCAATTCGTATCGGACATCCGCAATCATGGGATTTAGCTTGGGCTGTACAACGCGAATCTAACGGTTGGTTTGACCATTTAACCGACGCAGACATTTTAGCGGCGCAAAAATTATTATCACAATATGAAGGCATTTTTTGCGAACCGGCTTCTGCCGCTTCGTTAGCCGGTGCTATGCATGATATTCAAACTGGTAAAATCCCTGAAGGCAGTAAAATTGTATGTACTTTAACCGGTAATGGTTTAAAAGACCCGGATACGGCGATTAGTCAGTGTAAAGACGCGCATCCTGTGACGATTGAAGCGAATTTAGATGCCGTAAAAAAAGCAATTTTGGATACCATGTAAGTGCAAGTTAAGCCTTCTGTTGTTTGGCGTTCAGTTGCAACAGAAGGATTTATCTGGAAAAACCATGATGCAAGTCGTTAAGTTAGGGGGCAGTTTAAGTCATTCACAAGCGTTAGCGGATTGTTTACGCGCCATCGTTGATAATCCACAGCTTAAAACGGTCATTGTTCCAGGCGGTGGTGATTTTGCCGAGCAAGTGCGTACGGCTCAACAACACTGGCAATTTAATGACCAGATTGCTCACGAAATGGCCGTGTTAGCTATGCAGCAAATGGCTTTATTACTCAAAGGCTTACAGAATAAGTTGCGCTTAATAAGTTCTATTTGCGCCATTGAACACGCCCTTTCAGAAACCTCGCCGATTATTTGGTCGCCGTGTAGTGAACAACTGAACCAAGCCCAGATTAAACCCAGTTGGGATATTACTTCAGACAGTCTTGCCGCTTGGTTGGCGCAACAACTGAATGCGACTGATTTATATCTTGTGAAAGCCGCGCCAATTAAAACGCAAAACCTGACACAGTTAGCTCAACAGGGCGTTGTGGATAACGCATTTACACAATTTGTTAGCGGCGCGTTATTTTCTGTTCATATTGTTCATTATCGTCACTTTTATGCACAATCATTCACTCACGGGTAAACTGTTGGCGGTTATAACTGACTTTGTTAAACAAAAACTCAGTCATGTTTATTATCACACCAAAGAATCATTCGGGCAGCATAAGCGTGATTTAGTGGTACTACATGTTGAACAAGCCTGTTCAAGCTTAGAACACAGTCGTAACCAGTTTGAAGAAACACTGGATAAGTTTAAACAGATTGTGGCAACCCAAGATACGCCACTAGAACAGAAATATAAACTGTTACAGCGACAATATGAAGGCTGTCAGTTTCGTGCTGACGAAGTAGGACATCGTATTGCAGCGATTACGCAAGTCAGTGAAGCGTTATTTGCTGAATGGGAAGCGGAATTAAAACTGTATCAAAATCGCACGTTACGTCATCACAGTCAGCGGCAATTAAAAACCGCTAGACAGCATTATACAAGATTAATCAAAGGCTTATCAAAAGCCGAAAGTAAAATTCAGCCGGTGTTAGCCGCTTTTCGTGATCAAGTTTTGTTTTTAAAACATAATCTTAATGCACATGCTATTAGCGCATTAGAGCATGAATGCACTCTGATTGCGGTGGATATTTCTCAACTTATTGCGGTAATGGAAAAAACTATTCAAGAAGCGAATCAGTTTGTTGGTGCGTTAGGGGAACAAAAAGCGTTAACGCCTCCTACCCCCAATTAAAAAGGAGTTCAAACCCGATGTTTTGAACTCCTTAGGCTTTACTGCATCATGCGTAAATTAAGCTTAACGCGCGTTTAATTGTAGCAATCTTTCTGCGTATTTAGTCGCCACACACTCAACATCTTGACACGCATTTCTAGCACTCAACCATGCTTTTTGGTCTGCTTTAACCGTAGGGTTGCTGCTTGCAGTTTTGTATTGTTTAGCCAAAATAGCATCTAATGTTGCTAACGGTTTGCTGCTACAAATAGCTTTTTCAACATCACTACCGGCTTTAGCACAATTAAAAGACGGCGCAGATGCGTTAGGTGCGTCGGTTTGATTGAGCAACGCTGCCACTTGGTCGCTAGCACTACATAACTGTTTAGAACCGCCAGAACAGGCTTGCGCCAGTTGTTTACCCAACGAAACTAATACGCTGTCAGCCGGTTTGGCAGCCTCGGCACTAGGGGTTGAAGCCGCTGGTGTACTGGCAGCGGGTTGTTCGACTGCCGCAGGTTGCGATTCGGGGGCTTTCGGTGTAGTCGAACAGGCAGCCAATAACGTAATTAAACACAAAGGAATTATTTTTTTCATACTTAAGATACCTAAATTATAAATGCCAAAAAAGAGATTATAACGGATTAGGCTTTAAGATAACTGAGAATCTTTAAGCCAGATTGTTGCAGCTTATCTGCTTTACCTAAGGTTGTGAAAAAATTTGTAGCGTATTTTTTAAGAGCGGTTTTTCCGTTTCAGTCTGCCAGCTAATTTTCAAAGCTAACGTGTAGTTAGTGTTTTCTGCACTAGCAGTTAATTTTAATTGCATCAACCCCGCTAAAGTTAACGCGATTTCATCATGGCTGTCACTTAAAATTAAGTTACCCTGTTCCAAACCTGCGGTAATCGCATGCAGAATTTTTAAAATAGACTGTTGATCTTGCAACGAATCGTGGCGAAAACTTTTTTTATGCGGCTTCATATAGTCTGCCTTATCTTAAAATTAATGAAAGCGTACCGTAAAAAAACCAATTATACGGCAGATTACCCCGCTAAATTACGCATTTGCCGCAAAATCCAGCGTTGGCGTTTTACGACAAAACTAGACGGTTTATCGGCGTGATACAAACGCGGATTAGGCAAGGTTGCCGCTAACAAAGCCGCCTGTTGTGCAGTAAGTTTTTTGGCAGGAATACCAAAATAACGATAACTTGCGCTATCTATGCCAAAGATATGATCGCCAAATTCTGCAATATTTAAATACACTTCTAAAATTCGCTGTTTAGTCCAAAACTGTTCAATCAACACGGTAAACCATGCTTCAATGCCTTTGCGCAAATAACTACGATTAGGGGTTAAAAACAAATTTTTTGCTACTTGTTGGCTAATGGTACTGGCACCGCGAATTTTTTTCCCTCTGCGGTTGGATTCAATTGCTTTGCTTATCGCTGCTATATCAAAACCTGCGTGTTGAAAAAAATGTTGATCTTCTGACGCAATGACCGCTTGCGGTGCATAATGTGACATAGCTTCGTAATTGATCCAAGCATACCGGATGGGCTTAAAACCTTGATTATTAACTAAATCTTCATAGTGCCGATACAACATAAAGCTAGACGTTGGTACGGGCAGCCAGCGTAAAACGCCGACCGCGATTGTTGAAGCGAGGATAAAAAAGCATACCCACGAAAATAGCCATCGCCACAACCTTTTCCACCACGAGTGGGCAGGCGGCGGTTGACAAACGTGTGCAGCAAGTTCGGACTGAAAAGGCATAAAAAGCTCAATTAACCAACATAAGCGTCCATTATAGCGTGGATTCAGGCTAAAATAGCGGCAATCAACTTTTTTACAAGGTTTCTTATGTCTGCACATTCAGATCATCACCATTTCGGTGACATTGCTGACCAACCGATAACACGCTTGGCAATTTCTTTGTTATTAACGCTGGCTTTTGTTGTATTTGAAGCAGTTGCCGGTTATCGGGCAAATAGTTTGGCGTTATTATCAGATGCCGGTCATAACTTAACTGATGTCTTAACCTTAGCTTTAAGTTGGTACGCGCTGTCTAAAAGTCGCCAACCGACCAATGCAAAAAAAACCTTTGGTTATCATAGGGTTGGGATTTTAGTAGCGTTGATTAATTCCGTAACCTTAGTGTTAATTGCGCTGGGGATTTTTTATCAAGCCTATCAACGTGTGTTATTGCCTGATGCTGTTGATGAGCAATTGCTGATTAGTGTAGGAATAATTGCTTTATTTATCAATGCGATAAGTGCGTGGTTGGTAATGCGGGGCAGTGAACATGATTTAAACTTACGCAGCGCGTTTATTCACTTAATGGGTGATGTATTTTCTACATTGGGTGCGATTGCCGCCGGAATTGGTATTTATTTTACCCATTTGTATTGGTTGGATTCGCTAGCGAGCGTGTTAATTGGGGTGTTAATTTTGTGGAACGGTTGGGCGATTGTGCGTGAAACGGTGCATATTTTATTAGAAAGCACGCCCACCGATATTGATATGAGTGAAATTGTACGCGATTTATTGGCAGTTGACGGTGTACGCGGTGTGCATGATTTGCATATTTGGAGTCTTAGTCAAAATTTGCGGGTTTTGTCCGCGCATGTACTCACCGATGATATGCCTATTAGTCAAGGGTTGCTGATTCAGCAGCGCGTGGCGGCATTCGTTCAAGCACATTATGGGATTGCACACACCACTTTACAGCTTGAATGCGAAGGCTGTCACCCTGATTTGTTGTATTGTAATTTAAATCAGGTATCTCAAGAAAAACACAGTTGTGCTAATCATCATTAAAAAGCCCCTCTTCTAGGCTAGAAGAAGGGCTTGGCAACATTTTAATCGTTATATCAGCAGTTATTTAATTTGCTGTGCTTGTTTAATATGATCAACCGCTTCTTTTGCCGCTTTAGTCGCTTCAGGCGCGTGTCCTAAATCCGCGTGTTTTATCGCATCTTCTAAACTTTTTACCGCCGCAGTGCTGTGAGTATGTGCATCTGCATGTTCTTTTTCTGCCGCTTTTGCGTGTTCTAACGCGGTTTTGGCGTGTTGCGCGACCACTTTTGCATGACCTTCTTCACCGTGAGTTTCTGCAATCGCCGCATGTTCTAAAGCTTGCGCAGCATGATGGTCAGTTGCATAAGCGGTAACACCAAGACTCAAGCCTGCTACTGTTGAAAGAATGGCAATGATTTTTTTCATAATGAGATTTCCTAGTTTATAAGGGTAAATATAAATATGAGTAACGGGTCGAACTAATCGACTGAGTTCAGTATAGCGAAACTTGCTAGCGATGTCTACAAAAACTATGTTATTTAACACAGTTTTTTAAAAATATTTGGTAATATAACATAGTTTTTACTATTATTTTTCGTGAACACAGATGTAATATATAAAATAAAGCCATGAAATACTTAGATTTTGTTAATTTTCGTTAAAAAATAGGTTTGGATAAAACGAGGCTTTTTTATGTGGTAATTGTCACATAAGTACATGATAAATAGGTGTATTTTGATATTTTCGTGTATAAACATAGTGTTTATCTATGTTATGATGAATATTATTTTTAAAAGTTATCAGTATTTTCCATTCTAAGAGATTTTTATGTTTTGTAATCAATGCGAACAGACAACACGCTCGGCGAACGGTCATGGTTGTGTGTCTACAAAAGGCGTGTGCGGTAAAGATAGTATTACCGCTGATTTACAAGATTTATTGGTTTACGCGATTGAGGGCATTGCCCAATATGCGAAACGTGTGCGTGAACTAGGTCAGCCAGATTCAGCGGCTGACGCTTTTATTCTATACGGCTTTTTTACAACCTTGACCAACGTTAATTTTTCTGCAGCGCGATTTGTGAATTTATTACACGAAGCGGCGCAAATTCGTAATCGTGTTAGAGCGGCATATCAAAAATTAGCGCACACACAAGGACTTACGCCAGAAACTTTAACCGGGCCTGCGGCATGGGTTCCTGCCATGACCCCCTCCGGTTTGGCATCACAGGCAAGCTGTGCGGCAACCAATCGGGATATTGACATAGTTGGCGCGGATATTGTCGGGCTGCGTGAAATGATGATTTATGGTATTAAAGGGTTAGCCGCTTATGCGCATCATGCTAATGTATTAGGTTATACAGATGAGGCAATTTATACACGTTTAGAAAATGCACTGGATTTTTTGGCGAATGAGCCGACGGATGTCGATGTTTTATTGGCGCAATGTTTAGAGGTGGGGGCGTTAAATTTAAAAGTTATGGAACTGCTAGAGGCGGCAAATACCGAAACTTTTGGACAACAGCAACCGACTAAAGTACGCATTTCGCCAATTAAAGGAAAGGCTATTTTAGTCAGCGGTCATGATTTATATGATTTAGCACAAATTTTAGAACAGACTAAAGATAAAGGTATTCATGTTTATACGCATGGTGAATTATTGTCGGCTCATGCTTATCCGGGATTAAAAGCGTATCCCCATTTAGTCGGTAATTATGGCGGGGCTTGGCATCAGCAACAACATGATTTTGCTAACTTTCCCGGCGCGATTTTAATCACTTCTAATTGTATGATTGAACCACAGGCCGCTTATCGGCAGCATTTATTCACTTCAGGTTTAGTCGGTTGGCAGGGGGTCTGTTATATTAATAACGGCAATTTTACGCCAATTATTCAAGCGGCATTAGCACTGCCGGGGTTTCATGAAGACGCACCTGAAAAAACATTAACTATTGGATTTGGGCAACATGCGGTACTAAATATTGCAGATCAACTGATTGAAGCCGTACAAAATGGCGCATTGCAGCACTTTTTTTTAATTGGGGGATGTGATGGACCTGCACCGAGCCGACATTATTATACTGATCTGGCGAAAATGACCCCGCCAGATACGGTGGTGATGACATTAGGCTGTGGTAAGTTTCGCTTCCATGACTATGAATTCGGACAAATCGGCGCTATTCCCCGTCTATTGGATATTGGACAATGTAACGATGCTTATTCGGCGATTAAAATTGCCGATGCGCTGGCGAAGGCTTTTGGCTGTGATATTAATGCGTTACCGTTGTCGTTGATGGTTTCTTGGTTTGAACAAAAGGCGGTTGCGGTGTTGCTCAGTTTATTGTCATTGGGGATTCGCGGGATTCATTTAGGTCCTACACTACCAACTTTTTTAACCCCTAACTTATTGAATATCTTAGTAGAAAAATTCGATATTCGCCCTAATGGGATGCCAGCGGCGGATTTGGCAGACGCATTGCGCTAAAGTAAAAATAAACCCGATAAAATTCGCTTTTTTGCAAAACTCCAGTAAACTTTTGTCTGAGCAATTTATCGCTCATTGAAACTTATCAACTTAACTTATAACAGGAGTATACAGATGGCTGTTTCATTATCAAAAGGTGGTAACGTTAATTTAAGTAAAGAAGCTCCCGGTTTAACTAATATTTTGATTGGTTTAGGTTGGGACGCGCGGGCAACCGATGGGGTTGACTTTGACCTTGACGCGGTAGGATTTATGCTAAAAGCAGATGGTAAAATTGTTAGCGATGACGGGTTTATTTTTTATAACAATAAAACTTCACCTTGTGGCTCGGTAGTACATGCAGGCGACAATAAAACCGGCGCGGGCGAAGGAGATGATGAAGTCATTCGTGTGGATTTAACAAAGGTTCCTGCGGGCGTGGAAAGAATTGTGGTAGCGGTAACAATTCATGAAGCCGCCGCCCGTAATCAAAATTTTGGTCAGGTTAGTAATGCGTGTATTCGTGTCGTAGATGATAGCAACGCATCTGAAATTGCCCGTTATGATTTGTCAGAAGATGCCAGTACCGAAACAGCGATGATTTTTGGCGAAGTGTATCGCAATGGCGCGGACTGGAAGTTTAAGGCAGTTGGTCAAGGTTTTGCCGGCGGATTAGGTCCTCTTGCCAGCAGTTATGGTGTGACTATTTAGGCTTACGCCAACATAGCTTAAAAAGCTGTTTCGGATCACACTGGACAGCTTTTTAAAAGTTGGCAGATAGCGCAATTAATAGTGTCGTTTCTATGAGTTCAACACTCGCGCCGTAAACATCGCCCGTAACTCCGCCCAAGCGTTGTATAGCCAAAGCGCGTAACCAGAACAACAGTAACATTGCTACGCATAAGGGTATGAGGCTTGTTGTTAAAGCTGCAAAACCAATACAACTAAAAACCACGACTGTTGCGCAGCGAGTGGGTAAATTTTGCGTTAATGCCGCCCCTAACCCGTGTGTGCGAATATAAGGGGTTGTTAACATTAAAATTAAAATCGCACAGCGTCCTAAGAATGGCGCGATGAATAAGGCTGTTTTTTGCTCGCTTAATAAGACACTTTGCAAACCGCTCCATTTTAAAAGCAACACAATCACTAAAGTGATGACTGCGATTGCGCCGATATGCGGGTCTTGCATAATATGTAAACTACGCTGCGGATTGCCCATACCGCCAGCCCAGCCGTCCGCACAATCGGCTAAGCCGTCTAAATGTAGCCCGCCGGTAATCAGTATCCAACTTGCAAGAATTAAAGTCGCTTGCGTAGCAAGACTTAAGCTAGATAATAGCAGCGAAAGTGCAAACAATAATAGCCCGATACAAAATCCCACCACCGGATAATACAGCACTGAAAACCCTAGTTGTTTATCGGTAATGGTCGCCTTGATTAAAATAGGAAACCGCGTTAAAAACTGGATTGCAAGTAAAAAAGCAGTCACTATACTGATTTATCACTGTTGCCAAATGTTAAAGCATCGAGTAATTCTTCTGTGCTTTGCGGACGGTTTTTAGGCTGAATTTCCATCGCCCAATCAACCGCTTCGAGTAAATAAGGCGGATATTTTCGTCTAAAAGCTTTAACCGCAGGAATAAGCGTATCGTCTTTTATCCGCGACGGTGAAGGAGGCGGCACTTTACGGTCTAAGCAAGAACGCATAGTTGCACCAATCGCATAAATATCTGTCCACGCGCCGATAGATTTGCTGGAATATTGTTCAATGGGCGAAAAACCATTAGTTAACACCAAAGTTTGATTCGGTTTGCCGGCTTGAGAATTTTTTTGAATCGCACCAAAATCCAATAGCAGCGGGTCATTATCAGGGCGAATTAAAATATTACCGGGTTTAATATCTAAATGCACCATGTCTTTGCTGTGAATAATACTCACCCCGTCTAACAACGCAACAAAAACTTCCAGCAAAAACTGTTCAGTAATTTCTACATCACCTTCGGTAATTAAATTATTTAATGACACCCCGTAATCATAGGTCATTACCATATAAACTGTTGAATTTGCTTGAAAAAAATTAATTACTTCAACGATATTATGATGTTTTAATTGCGATAAAACTTTTGCTTCTTCAAAAAATAATGCCCGTCCGCGATTAAACAAAATACGGTCTTCTTCGCTGTTGGCAACCACCACATTATTCCAGGTTCTGTGTGCTTGCCTTCGTGGTAAAAACTCTTTAATGGCCACTTGCACTTGGTCGGCTAATTGGCGGGCAAGATAGACTGAACTAAAGCCACCGTGTGCTAATTCCCGCTCTATTATATACTGGTCTATAATAGTGCCGGATTGCAGGTAGTTCCATTCGCTGGGATAAGTTTTAGGATCGTAATATTCAG
>JACCEE010956030.1_pt1 | contig 21952 bp, 18 predicted proteins | sample 7449931 | NCBI WGS metagenome assembly JACCEE01 (sample SAMN15323457, study PRJNA562643) | freshwater metagenome | isolation source: river surface water | place: USA:Blue River Watershed | collected 2017-08-19 | reverse complement strand
GGCGGCGTGGTCACGAATCACCTCGGGCGCATGCCGCGCAAAGGCGAACAGTTCCGCATCGGCCGGCTGGTGTTCGAAGTGCTGCGCGCCGATGCGCGGCAGTTGCATGTGCTGCTGGTCGAGAAGCTGTCCGGCAGCGCCGGCACGGGCGACGGCGAACGCGACTGATGCACGCACGCCTGCGCACGTTCACGGTCCGGCGCGCATGAGTCCGGCGCTTGCCTTCGCCACGGCGCTCGCCGCCGGTGGCGCCACCGTGTTCGCCTTCGCGCCCTTCGGCTGGTGGCCGCTGCAGCTCGCGGCGCTGGCCCTGCTGTTCCGGATGGCGCAGGGCGCCGCGACGCCGCGTGCGGGCTTCGCCTTGGGCTGGGCGTTCGGTGCGGCAAGCATCACGGCCGGCACGCACTGGCTGTACGTCAGCATGCATGATTACGGCGGCATGCCGGCGCCGATGGCGGCGCTCGCGGTATTGCTGCTGGCATCCTTCATCGGCCTGCTGTACGGCGCCGCGCTGTGGGTTGCAAAACGGGTGGCCGTGCATGCGCCGGCTGCGCTCGTGCTGCTGTTGCTGATGCCGGCCTGCTGGACGCTGGCCGACTGGCTGCGCGGATGGATCTTTACCGGTTTCCCGTGGGTTGCCACCGGCTATGCGCACACGGCCAGCCCGCTGGCCGGCTTTGCGCCGCTGGTCGGCGTGTACGGCGTCGGGTTGCTGGCTGCCGTGCTCGGCGGCGGCATCGCGGTCGCATTGCGGCTGCGCCGCCCGGGCAGCGCGTCGGCCGCGGCACTTGCGCTGCTGGTACTGCTGCCATCGGCCGGCATCGCCCTGTCCGGCCTGCGCTGGACCGAGCCGCTGGGCCAGCCGGTAACGGTCAGGCTGTTGCAGGGGAATGTGCCGCAGGACCTGAAATTCGACGGCGCGCAACTGCTGGCATCGCTGCAGCTGTACCGGCAGATGATCACGGAGAAGCCGGCCGACCTGATTGCCACGCCGGAGACGGCGCTGCCAATGCTGGCCTCGCAGCTGCCGGACGGCTATCTGGAGGGTCTCACGGCATTCGGGCGCGACAGCGGCAGCCGGCTGCTGATCGGCGTGCCCTTGAGCAGCGCGCCCGGCATTTACCTGAACAGCATGCTCGGTATTGCCGACGGCAACGCGTCGGCCTACCGCTATGACAAGCACCACCTGGTGCCTTTCGGCGAGTTCATTCCGATGGGTTTTCGCTGGTTCGTCGACATGATGAAGATACCGCTGGGCGACTTTGGCCGTGGCGACCTGCAGCAGCCGGCTTTCAGCGTGAAAGACCAGTGGGTGCTGCCGAACATCTGCTACGAAGACCTGTTCGGCGAGGAAATCGCCGCGCAGCTGGCGGCGGCCGCCGACCGCGGCGTGCCGGTCGCCAGCCTGTTGCTGAACGTTTCCAATATTGCATGGTTCGGCGACACGATCGCGCTGCCGCAGCACCTGCAGATCTCGCAGATGCGTGCGCTCGAAACCGGCCGGCCGATGCTGCGCTCGACCAATACCGGCATGACTGCCGTGGTCGACGAGCGCGGACAGGTCGCGGCCCGCCTCGCGCCGTTCACGCGCGGCACGCTGGAAGCGCGCGTGCAGGGCATGCAGGGGCTGACGCCCTACGTCCGGCTGGGCAATGGCGTGGCGGCCGGACTGGCTGTACTGCTGCTGGCGGGATTCTGGCTGCGCTCGCGCCGACGGCGCGGCTAACCCCTCGCAGCGCCCCCGCAAACCCCCTCCCCCCTGTCAAAACCCGATAAAATCGCGGGTTTTGGCAATCACGTCCGTTCTCACATGCTGACCTTCCAACAAGTCATCCTGAAACTGCAGGAATACTGGGACGCGCAAGGCTGCGCGCTGCTGCAACCGTATGACATGGAGGTCGGCGCCGGTACCTCGCACACCGCGACCTTCCTGCGAGCAATCGGCCCGGAGCCGTGGCGTGCCGCGTATGTGCAGCCGTCGCGCCGCCCGAAGGACGGCCGCTATGGCGAAAACCCGAACCGCATGCAGCACTACTACCAGTACCAGGTGGTGCTCAAGCCGGCGCCGGAAAACATCCTCGACCTTTACCTCGGCTCGCTCGAGGCGCTCGGCCTGAAGCTGACCGAGAACGACGTGCGCTTCGTCGAAGACGACTGGGAAAACCCGACGCTGGGCGCATGGGGACTGGGCTGGGAAGTCTGGCTGAACGGCATGGAGGTCACGCAGTTCACTTACTTCCAGCAGGTCGGCGGCATCGACTGCAAGCCGGTGCTCGGCGAGATCACTTACGGCATCGAACGCCTCGCGATGTACCTGCAGGGGGTCGAGAACGTGTTCGACCTGGTCTGGACCGAGTGGGAAGAAAACGGCGTGACGCGTCGCCTGACCTATGGCGACGTGTTCCACCAGAACGAGGTCGAGCAGTCGACCTACAACTTCGAATACGCCAACGCGGAGTTCCTGTTCTCGCTGTTCTCGAACTACGAATCGGAAGCCAAGCGCCTGATGGAAGCGAAGCTCGCGCTGCCGGCCTACGAGATGGTGCTGAAGGCCGCGCACACCTTCAACCTGCTGGACGCGCGCGGCGCGATCTCGGTCACCGAGCGCGCCGCCTACATCGGCCGCATCCGCAACCTCGCGCGCGCGGTCGCCGCTGCGTACTACGCGTCACGCGAGGCGCTCGGCTTCCCGATGCTGGGCGGAGCGGACGCGCAGCGCAAGGCGGCCTGACCGGCCACAGACGGACCACCGAATACAGAAGAACATCCCATGAAGCAAACACTGCTGGTCGAACTGCTGACCGAAGAACTGCCCCCGAAGGCGCTGGCCAAACTCGGCGACGCATTCGCGTCCGCGATGGTCAATGGCCTCTCCGCGCGCGCCTTCCTTGAAGAGGGCGCAACCCATGTGTCGTATGCGACGCCGCGCCGCCTGGCCGTCGCCATCACCGGCGTGCGCGCGTCGTCGCCGGACAAGTCCATCCGCGAGAAAGTGCTGCCGGTATCGGTGGCGCTGGACAAGGAAGGCCAGCCGGCTGCGCCGCTGGCGAAGAAACTGGCCGCGCTGGCCGCACAGGCCGGCCGCGACAGCATCGCGCTGGAAGAACTCGAGCGCGCCAGCGACGGCAAGGCCGACAGCTTCTATTTCACCTACACCGCGCCCGGCCAGCCGCTGGCGACCGGCCTGCAGGCCGCGCTCGAGGAGAGCGTGGCGAAGCTGCCGATCCCGAAGGTGATGAGCTACCAGCGCCCGGACGGCGAGACGGTGCAATTCGTGCGCCCGGTGCACGGCATCGTCGCGCTGCTCGACGAGCAGGTGGTGCCGCTGTCGCTGCTCGGCCTGACGTCGGGTCGCACCACGCTCGGCCACCGCTTCCTGTCGACCAGGGCGCAACTGACGATCGCGTCGGCCGCCAGCTATGCCGACACGCTGCAGGAAGAAGGCAAGGTGATCGCCAGCTTCGGCGCACGCAAGGAAAAGATCCGCGCCGCGCTCTTGTCCCAGGCCGGCAATGACGCCATCCTGATGCCGGAGTCGCTGCTCGACGAGGTCAATGCGCTGGTCGAATGGCCGGTGGTCTACGAATGCCGCTTCGACGACGCCTTCCTCGCGGTGCCGCAGGAATGCCTGATCCTGACGATGCAGACCAACCAGAAATATTTCGCGCTGACCGACAAGGAAGGCAAGCTGCGCTCGCGCTTCCTGATTGTCTCGAACATCGAGACCGCCGAGCCGAAGCACATCATCGGCGGCAACGAGCGCGTGGTGCGCCCGCGCCTGTCCGACGCGAAGTTCTTCTTCGAGCAGGACAAGAAGAAGAAACTGTTTGACCGCCTGACCGGACTGGCGTCGGTGGTCTATCACAACAAACTCGGCTCGCAGGCCGAGCGCAACGGCCGCGTGGTCGCGCTGGCAAAGGCAATCGCCGAATCGCTTGGCGCCGATGCGAGCATGGCCGAGCGCGCCGCCCAGCTGTCGAAGGCCGACCTGCTGACCGACATGGTCGGCGAGTTCCCCGAGCTGCAGGGCACGATGGGCACCTATTACGCGCGTCACGACGGCGAGGCCGACGAAGTGGCCACCGCAATCGGCGAGCACTACCAGCCGCGCTTCGCCGGCGACGCGCTGCCGTCGACGCGTACCGGCACCGTGGTCGCGCTGGCCGACAAGCTCGAGACGCTGGTCGGCATCTGGGGCATCGGCCTGGCGCCGACCGGCGACAAGGACCCGTTCGCGCTGCGCCGCCATGCGCTCGGCATCCTGCGCATGCTGGTCGAGCAGCGCCTGCCGCTGTCGCTGTCGCACCTGCTGGCGCTGGCCGCGAAGCAGTTCGCTGGCAACGCCAACTTCAATGACCCGGTGGCCGACGTGCAGGTCTTCGTCTTCGACCGCCTGCGTGGCCTGCTGCGCGAGCGCGGCTTCGCGCAGGATGCCGTCGAAGCAGTGGTGGCACAGGCGCCGGATCGTCTTGACGATATCGTCGAGCGGCTCGAGGCCGTGAAGGCCTTCGCGGCGCTGCCGCAGGCCGAGTCGCTGGCTGCGGCAAACAAGCGCATCACCAACATCCTGAAGAAGAACGAAGGCGTGCACGGCGAAGTGAAGGCCGAACTGCTGAAGGAAGCGGCCGAGCAGCGCCTGTACGGCGCGATGACGGACACCCGCGGCGAAGTCGACAAGGCCTTTGCTGCCGGCGATTTCAGCGGCACGCTGAAGGCGCTGGCCGCGCTGCGCGACGATGTCGACGCCTTCTTCAACGACGTGATGGTGATGGCCGAAGACGCCGCGCTGCGCGCGAACCGCCTTGCGCTGCTGAACGCACTGCACGGCATGATGAACCGCGTCGCCGACATTTCGAAGCTGGCCGCCTGAGATGCCGCACGCCCCGCAGCCGACGAAGAAGCTGGTCATCCTCGATCGCGACGGGGTGATCAACTTCGAGCAGGCGGACTTCATCAGTTCGCCGGCCGACTGGCGCCCGATCCCGGGCTCGCTGGAGGCGATCGCACGGCTGAACCAGCATGGCTACCTGGTCGCGATTGCGACCAATCAGGCGGGCATCTCGCGTGGCCTGTTCGACATGCGCGCGCTGAACGCGATCCACCAGAAGCTGCACCTGGCGGCGCAGGCAGTCGGCGCGCATGTCGACGCGATCTTCTTCTGCCCGCATGCGGCCGACGAATTCTGCGACTGCCGCAAGCCGCGCCCCGGCCTGCTGAAGGCGATCGGCGAGCGCTTCGGCGTCGGCCTGCAGGGTGTGCCCATGGTGGGCGACGCGCTGCGTGACATGCACGCCGCGTTCGAGGTCGGCTGCGCGCCTTACCTGGTGAAGACCGGCAAGGGCGAAAAGACGCTGGAGAAAGGCGGCCTGCCGCCGGGGACGCAGGTATTCGATGACCTCGCGGCCGTGGTCGACCGGCTGCTGCAGCTCGACTGCGACAGCGCCGCGGCCGCCACGGCACTGCGCGACCCGTCCCAGAAAAAATAACCGGCGCCGGCGGCTTCTCGCCGCCGCGCGCATGAAGGAACCTGCATGTCCCGTCCCATACTGTTCATCCGTTCGCTGCTGTTCGCGCTGGTCATCATGGCCGCAACCGTCGTCTGGGCGATCGGCTGTTTCAGCTTCATTTTGCTGCCGTACCGGCAGCGTTACTGGATGATCACGCGCTGGAATGCGTTCATCGTCATCGCCGCACGCGTCATCTGCGGCATCCGCTGGCAGGTGAAGGGCTTCGAGAACCTGCCGGACGCGCCGGTGATCCTGCTGTCCAAGCACCAGTCCGCATGGGAGACGATTTTCTATTGCTGGCTGATGCCGCGGCCGCTGGTCTTCGTTTTCAAGAAGTCGCTGCTGTTCATCCCCTTCTTCGGCTGGGGGCTGGCGATGCTGCGGATGATTGCGATCGACCGCAGCAAGCGGCGCGAGGCGATGGCGCAGGTGGTGCAGATCGGCAAAAACCGCCTCGACGGCGGCCAGTGGGTGATCATGTTCCCGGAAGGAACGCGCACCGCCGTCGGCGGCCAGGGCAAGTACAAGGCCGGCGGCGCGATCCTCGCCGTCGGCACGCAGACGCCGGTGGTACCGATTGCGATCAACTCCGGTGATTGCTGGCCGCGCAATGCGTTCATCAAGAAGCCCGGCATCATCACCATCTCGATCGGCAAGCCGATTTCGCCGCAAGGACTGTCGGCGGGCGAACTGAATGACCGCGTGGAAAACTGGATAGAATCCGAGATGCGCGTGATCGCGCCGCATGCTTACGTCCCCTCAGCCCGGCCACAGGAAGCCTGATCTCATGTCGCTGAAGCAGTTGCTAAGGAAAAAATTCGTCGACCCGGCCCAGATGACGCTGGATGACCTGTTTGGCATGCCGGCCGACGCGGCGCCGCAATCCACCGTGCCGGAAACACCGGTGCCGCCGGGTCACCATCGTATCCGCTTCGATCACCTCGTCCTCGATTACCGGCTGCTGCGCTCGAATCGCAAGACCATCGGCTTCCTGATCGATGACGACGGACTGCGCGTGACCGCGCCACGCTGGGTGCCGCTGGCCGAGATCGAGGCGGCGATCGGCAGCAAGCAGCAATGGATTTTCCGCAAGATCAATGAGCAGCGCGAGCGCTCGGTGCGCCGGTTGCAGCCGCCGATGGAATGGCGCGACGGCGGCAAGCTGCCCTATCTGGGCTTCGACATCACGATGCGCGTGACCGACGGATCGAATGCCGGCGTGCGCTATGACGACGTGCAACGCGAGCTGCATCTGAGCCTGCCGGCGGCGGCCAGCGAGCAGCAACTGAAGGATCGCGTGCAGGGCTGGCTGCAGGGCGAGGCCAGGCGCGTGTTCGCCGAGCGCCTCGCCATCTATGCCGACAAGCTCGGCGTATCGTTCAAGAGCTTTGCGCTGTCGTCGGCGACCACGCAGTGGGGATCCTGCACCGCCGACGGCCGCATCCGCCTGAACTGGCGGCTGATGCATTTCGCGATGGCCAACATCGACTATGTGGTCGCGCACGAACTCTCGCACCTGCGCGAGATGAACCACGGACCGCAGTTCTGGGCGACCGTGCAATCGGTATTCCCTGAGTTCGAGTCCGCACGCCGCGCGCTGCGCGACCATGAGCCGGAAAAGCTGCCGCTGTTCTGATCACAAAAAACAAGGGCAGCCTCGGCTGCCCTTGTCGCTGGTGCGCCCGCTGTTTTGCCCGCTGTTTTCAACCGGGCAGCATGCGCGCCAGGTTCACATACGGCTGCAGCGGCACGGTTTCCGGCCGCGACTGCGGATCGACGCCTGCTTCAATCAGCTGTGCCTCGGTGAACAGGCCGGCGAGGCAGTTGCGGATCACCTTGCGCCGCTGCGAGAACGCCTTCGTCACCACCTGCTCAAGCTGCCGCTGCCCGACCTCAAGCGGCGTCGCGATCGGCACCATGCGCACGATCGCCGAATCGACTTTCGGCGGCGGATCGAAGGCTTCGGGCGGCACGATGAACAGCAGCTCCATCCGGTAGCGCCATTGCAGCATCACCGACAGCCGGCCGTAGTCGCGGCTGCCGGGCTCGGCCACCATCCGCTCGACCACTTCCTTCTGCAGCATGAAATGCTGGTCGGCGACCAGCGGCGCGAATTGCGCGAGATGGAACAGCAGCGGACTCGAGATGTTGTACGGCAGGTTACCGACGATGCGCAGCGGTCGCTCGTCGGTCTTCAGCGCGCCGAAGTCGAATTGCAGCGCATCGCCCGAGTGGATCACCAGCTTGTCGGCGCTGAATTTTTTCTGCAGCATCGCGACGAGGTCGCGGTCGAGCTCGACCACCTGCAGGCGGTCCAGTGCGTCGAGCAGCAACCGCGTCATCGCGCCCTGGCCCGGGCCGATCTCGACCATCTGGTCATTCAGTGCCGGCGCGATCGCACGGATGATTTCGTGCAGCACGTTGTCATCGGTCAGGAAATTCTGACCGAAGCGCTTCTTGGGTATGTGTTTCATCGGCGGGCGGCGACCATGCGGCAGGCGACGCGGATCGCCTCGCCCATGCTCGCGCAATCGGCGTTGCCGAGGCCGGCAGCGGCAAGGTCGAGCGCGGTGCCGTGGTCGACGGAAGTTCGGATAATCGGCAGGCCGAGCGTGACGTTCACGCCGCGGCCGAAAGTGGCGTATTTCAGGACCGGCAGGCCCTGGTCGTGGTACATCGCAAGCACGCAGTCGGCGTCCTGCAGGTGGCGCGGCTGGAACAGGGTGTCGGCCGGATACGGACCGGACACTTGCCAGCCCTGCATGCGCGCCAGCTCGATCGCCGGCGTGATCACGTCGATCTCTTCACGGCCGAGGTAGCCGCCCTCGCCCGCATGCGGATTCAGGCCGGTAACGAGAATGCGCGGATCGGCGATGCCGAAATGCCGCACGAGGTCATGGCGCACGATGCGCAGCGTGGTCATCAGGCTGTCGACGGTGATCGCGGCCGGCACGTCGGCCAGCGCCAGATGGGTGGTGGCCAGCGCGACGCGCAGCATGCCGTCGCCGGTCTCGCCGGCCAGCATCATCACCACCTGGTCGGCGCCAGTCCTTTCCTGCAGGTATTCGGTATGGCCCGTGAACGCAAAACCGGCGTCGTTGATCGTGCTCTTCTGCACAGGCGCGGTGACGATCGCATCGACCTCACCGGCCAGCGCCGCATCGATCGCCGCATCCAGCATGGCCAGCACCGCGGTGCCGTTGCGCGCATCCAGGCGACCGGGCTGCGACGGCACGGCCAGCGGACAATCGAGCACGCACAGCTCGCCGCGATGCGCGGCGAATTCGGCTGCGGACCCGATCGCGCGCGGCACGCGCGCCGGCGCCACCAGCATCGCCAGCGCCTTGAGCTGCGCGGCGTCGCCGACCAGCAGGCAATCGGCTTCGGCGACATCGATTGCCGCGCGCAACGCGATCTCGGGGCCGATGCCAGCCGGCTCGCCACAGGTGATCGCTATGCGCGGGCGGTGCATTGTCGTTTCCGTTTCAGCGCGCGCTGAGCTCTTCCAGCCGGTACTCGACGTACGCGCGGTCGCGCAGCTGGCGCAGCCAGTCTTCGTAGGATTCCTCGAGCTTCTGCTCGCGCAGCGCCTGGCGCGCCAGCATGCGCTGGCGTTCCTTCGACAGTTCGGCGGTGCGCCGCTCGACGACTTCGATCAGGTGGTAGCCAAACGGCGACTCCACCGGCTCGCTCACCTGTCCCGGGCGCAAGGCGTTCATTGCACGCTCGAATTCGGGCACGGTGTCGCCCTGATAGACCCAGCCAAGATCGCCGCCCTTGCCGGCCGAGCCGTCGTTCGAATAGAGCCGCGCGAGATCCTCGAATTTCGCGGCCTTGTTGTCGAGGCGCTGCTTGAGTTCAGCCAGCTTGCGGCGCGCTTCCTGCGCCGACACGATCTGGTTGACTTTGATCAGGATGTGGCGCGCATGGGTCTGCTGCACCATCGCGCCCGACCCGGGCTTGGCGGCGCTGGCGCTGCGGCGGCCGACCAGCTTCAGTACGTGGAAGCCGTTGGCGCTGCGCACGATCGACGCGACCTGGCCGACCGGCAGCTTGTCGGTCGCTTCGACGAACAACTGCGGCAGGCGCGACGCGTTGCGCCAGCCGAGTTCGCCGCCCTTCAATGCGTCACCGGCGTCGGAATAGGTTGCCGCAACCTTCGCAAAATCGCCGCCCGATTTCAGAGCCGCGACCGCCTCCTCGGCGCGCTTGCGCCGTTCGGCAACCTGCTGCGGCGACGCGTTCTCGGGCACGCGCACGAGGATCTGCGCAATGTTCAGTTCCTGCGGCGCGCCATCGACGTTGCCCGCCGATGCCGCAATGAAGTTGTCAACTTCGGATTCGGTGATCTGCAAGCGGTTGTCGACTTCACGCTCGCGCAGCCGCTGCAGCGTGATCTCTTCGCGAATCTCTTCGCGGAAGCGCGCGAACGACATGCCGTCGCGCTCGAGCTGGTCGCGCAGGTCCTGCACGGACAGGTTGTTGGTCTCGGCGATGCGGGCGACTGCGCGGTCGAGCATGATGTCGTCAATGCGGATGCCGCTCTCGCGCGCCAGCTGCATCTGCGCGCGGTTGACGATCAGGCGCTCGAGCACCTGCTTCTGCAGCACCTCGCGCGGCGGCAGCTGAACCTTCTGGCGCTCCATCCGCTGCTCGACCACGCGCATGCGCTCTTCGAGCTCTCGCTTCGTGATCACGTCGCTGTTGACGACGGCGACAATGGCATCCACCAGCACCGGCTGGCGCGCGGGCTTCGGCGCATTGGCCTGCTCGGCCGATGCCCCGGCGGCTGCAAACGCGAACAGGGCCGCCAGGGCGCCGAGGCGCAGCGCCCGCAGGGGCGAATGGAACGGGGAGCGAATCTGGGTCTTCATGGTGTCCGGAAAGGGTTCTTGCAGAAGCCGGTCAAGGCTGGGTCGTCAGCGGCTGGTAGCCCGGCACGTTGCGGCGCAATGCGGTCATCGGGTTCATGCCGAGCGACGACAGACCGCTCAATTCTAGCTGGACGAAGATCATCGTGTTGATGACCCCCGCCGCCGTCGGCACGCGCTGCCCGACCGCACGGAAAATCCAGCAGTCGGCCTGATGCTCGATGCCGGCCAGCGCCTGGCCGACCCGATTTTCGCCGATCAGGTAGTTGATCCGACCCACGCCATACCAACGGTCGGCGATCGGCCACTGTGCCGACATGTCGATCAGTTCGAAATTGGTATTCGGGAAAATGTCGGACGGCAGGTTGCGCGAATCGCGCCGGTATTGCGCGTTCAGCACCTTCATCGGCGCCGGCTGCCAGAACGCACCGACGTTGACGCGGTTGATCTCGCTGCGTTCGGGGTCGTACTGGAAGTTGGCGTCGATACGCAGTTCGTTGGTCACGCGACCGGAAGCCAGCAACAGCAGGTCCGAGCGGTTCTGCGACGTCACCTGTTCGACAGTGCCCAGGCCGACGCGCTGCTCAGTGAAGTTGAAGCGCTGCGCGACTGCAATGCGCAGCCGTTCCGATCCGTTGCTTTCAAGGTAGCGCGAGGTCATCGCCAGCGTCAGCTGGTTCGCGTCGCCGATGCGGTCGTTGCCGACGAAACGGTTCTCGCGGAACACCTGTGCGAAGCTGATGTCGGCCTCGGTGGTGTCGAAGTTCGGGTACAGGCTGGAGTTCTGCGCGCGATACGGCGTATAGGTATAGAACGCGCGCGGCTCCAGCGTCTGTACTGCCTCGCGACCAAAGAAGCCGGCGGCACGCTCGAATATCAGGCCCGAATCCAGCGACACGGTCGGCAGCAGGCGCGTCGGCGCGTTTTGCGCCGGATCGGCGCCCTGCTCGAGGCTGTAGACCGTGCCGTGCAGCGACACGCTGGGCCGGATGAAATAGCCAGGCCCCTGCAGTTCGTTGTAGGTTGCGCGCGGATTGATGACCAGCCGGGTGCCGCCGGGCGCCGTCGGATGGGTGAACTGGGTCAGCTGCGTCGCCATGGTCAGGTCCAGACCGTTGTCGCCGTAGTAGAAATTGTTCAGCGTGATCTGCGGCAGGCGCGAGTACGGAATGGGGCGCACCGCGAGCCGCGGATCCTGCAGCACCTGGAATTCGGACAGCTGGACTTTCGCATCCCAGTTCTCGGCGCCATAGGTCAGCGCCACCGATTGCGGCATCAGGCGCCGGTTGAAGCCGGGCTGGTCGAACACGTAGCTGAACGGGAAGTCCCGCGCGTAGTCGTTGTCCGAGGTCTTGTTGTAGTTGACCGCCAGCTTGATGCCGGAATCGAGTTGCTGGTTGTGCCGGTAGGACAGCGCGTAGCGCGTGCTCTGTCCGTAAGACGTATCGTTGATGAACTCCACCCGCGCCTCGCCGGCCGCGTCGCGCTCGAGGTAACGCGCGGTGGCGCCGAGCAGCAGGCCGCGCTTGGCCATGTAATGCGGATACAGCGTGACGTCGCGGTTGGGCGCGATGTTCCAGTAGTAGGGCGTGGTGACCTGCAGACCCGAGCGGCTCGAGGTCGCCATCGTCGGCGCGAGGAAACCGGACACGCGGTCTTCCGCCAGCGGGAAGGAAATGTACGGCGTGCCGGCCAGCGGCATGCCCTTGAACACCAGCACCGCGTTGCGTGCCTCGCCTATCCCCGAGCCTTCGTCGAGGGTCAGCTTGCCGGTCTTCAGGTACCAGTCCGGGTCGGGACCCTGGCAGGTGGTGTAAAAGCCGTTGGTAATGACGGCCACCTCGCTCGACTCGAAATCGATGCGTTCGGCGCTGCCGCGTGCATTGCTGGTCAGCAGCCGATAGATCGGGCTGTCCATGTAGCCTTCGCCGGTATCGAGCTTCAGGCTCAGGGACTTGCCCTCGAACAGGCTGCCTTCGCGCTCCACGCTGACGTCGCCCTGCGCATCGACGCGGTCGTCGACGATGTCGAACTGCGCATCGTCGGCCTTGACGGTGGTGTCGCCGCGTTTGAGTTCCACCTTGTCGCGCAGCTTCATCTCGCGGTCCGGGCGGCCGGTCAGCTCGCCGGCTTCGAGCACGGTCGGACCCTGCTTGTCATCCTGCAGTTTGTCGACGATGGTCGGCGCCTGCTGCGCGCAGACTGCACCGCTGAAGGCCATCTGGACCAATAGGGGTAGCAAGCGCAGGCGTAGGGGGGCTTGGGGTTGCAGTGAAGGCAATCGCCGAGTCATGTGGGGGTCAAATAATAGGGTTCCGCGCCGCGCTTGCTTGGCTAATCCCTTATTATATGGGAAGTCCCTGCCCGTCCATGCATGCGGGCAATTCAATCGCCGTCAATTCCCTTCCGATGTCAGATCCCACATCCAACGACCCGCGCCTGTCGCAGCTTGCCGACTGGCTTGCAACCCTTGCAACCCCCAAGACCCTGCCCGCCACGCTGCGTCCGGCATCGTCGGACGCCAGTTTCCGCCGCTACTTCCGCGTCGACACCGCCGACGGCGGCACGCTGATCGTGATGGACGCCCCGCCGCCGCAGGAAGACGTGCGGCCGTTCGTGCAGGTCGCCGAATTGTTCGGCGCCACCGGCGTCACCGTGCCGAAGGTACTGGCGCAGGATATCGGGCGCGGCTTCCTGCTGCTGTCCGACCTCGGCACGACCACCTACCTGCAACAGCTGAACGCCGACACCGCGCACAAGCTGTACATCGACGCGATCGACTCGCTGGTGCTGCTGCAGGCCCAGAGCCAGCCCGGCAAACTGCCCGAATACGACCGCGCGCTGCTGCAGCGCGAGCTGATGCTGTTCCCCGAGTGGTACCTCGGCAAGCACCTGAACGCGACTTTGGACGACAAGCAGTCGGCCGACCTCAACAAGGTTTTCGAGCTGCTGCTGGCAAACAACCTCGCGCAGCCGCAGGTCTATGTGCACCGCGATTATCATTCGCGCAACCTGATGGTGCTGGACAAGGGCAACCCCGGCATCCTCGATTTCCAGGACGCGGTCTACGGCCCGATCACCTATGACCTCGTTTCGCTGCTGCGCGATGCCTACATCCAGTGGGATGAAGAAATGGTGCTCGACTGGGCGATCCGCTACTGGGAGCGCGCGCGCCGCGCCGGCCTGCCGGTGTCGCATGACATCGACGCGTTCTACCGCGACTTCGAGTTCATGGGCCTGCAGCGCCACCTGAAGGTGCTCGGCATTTTCGCGCGCCTGTACCACCGCGACGGCAAGGACGGCTATCTCGCCGACATCCCGCTGGTGATGGAGTACACGCGCAAAACCGCCTACCGCTACAAGGAATTCGCGCCGCTGGTGAAGCTGCTCGACTCGCTCGACGAAAACCGGACCGGCGTCGGCTTCACGTTCTGACATGAAAGCGATGATCTTTGCGGCCGGCCGCGGCGAGCGGATGCGGCCCCTGACCGATACCTGTCCGAAGCCGCTGCTGAAGGTGCGCGGCCGCCCGCTGATCGTGTGGCACATCCTGAATCTCGTGCGCGCCGGCATCACCGATATCGTGATCAACCACGCGCATCTGGGTGAGCAGATCGAGCAGGCGCTCGGCGACGGCAGCCAGTTCGGCGCGCGGATCGCGTATTCGGCCGAAGGCACGGCGCTGGAGACCGCAGGCGGCATTGCGCTGGCGCGCGAGCTGCTCGGCGACGCTCCGTTCGTTGCGATCGCCGGCGACGTCTATTGCCCGCATTTCGACTTCAGCAAGGTCAGGGACGTGCTGGAAGAGAGCGACCCGTGGGGCAATCCGCATCCGGCCGACCGGCGCGACCTGGGCTGGCTGTACCTCGTGAAGAATCCCGCGCATAACCCGAAAGGCGATTTCGCGCTGGCCAATTTCGCGATCGCCAATGAAGGCGAGCCGCGCCATACCTTTTCCGGCATCGGCGTCTACCGTCCCGAGATGTTCGACGGCATCGCGCGCGGCAGCAGCGCGAAACTCGCTCCCCTGCTGCGCCGGTTCGCCGACGAAGGCAGAATAGGCGGTGAGGTCTACCGCGGCGACTGGACCGACGTCGGCACCGTCGAGCGGCTCGAGCAACTGAATGCACCTTTGAGACCAGGAACATGAGCGTTGTGAATTACGCGCGCCGTCGTGCGGCGCTGCTGGAAAAAATGCGTGCGCAGGGCGGCGGCGTGGCGATCATTGCCACCGCACCGGAAGTGATGCGCAATGCCGATGCCGATTATCCGTACCGGCATGACAGCTATTTTTATTACCTCACCGGTTTTCCGGAGCCGGAAGCCACGCTGGTGCTGATCGCGGGCCAGCGCGACCAGGCGATCCTGTTCTGTCGTGAAAAGAACGAGGAACGCGAGATCTGGGACGGCTACCGTTACGGACCGGCGGCGGCGAAAGAGGGCTTCGGCTTCGACGCCGCCATCGCGATCGACCAGATCGATAGCGAGCTGCCGAAACTGCTGGCGAATGCGCCGGGCGTGTTCTATGCGCTCGGCAGCAGCGCGGCGCTGGACGCGCAGATGCAGCGCTGGCTGAACGCGGTGCGCGCGCAGACGCGTGCCGGCGTCAGTGCGCCGTCGGCTGCCTATGACGTGCGCACCCTGCTGAATGAAATGCGGCTGGTGAAAGACGCGCACGAGCTGGACATCATGCGGCGCGCGGCCGACATCACGTCCGCAGCGCATGCGCGCGCGATGCGCACTTCGAAGGCCGGCCTGCGCGAATACCATCTTGAGGCCGAGCTGCTGCACGAATTCCGCCGCAACGGCTCGCAGTTCCCCGCGTACGGTTCGATCGTTGCCGCCGGCCCGAATGCCTGCGTGCTGCATTACCGCGCCGGCGACGCCGAACTGCGCGACGGCGACCTCGTGCTGATCGACGCCGGCTGCGAACTCGACAGCTATGCGTCGGACATCACGCGCACCTTCCCCGTCAACGGCAAGTTCAGCGGCCCGCAAAAGACGCTCTACGAGCTGGTGCTCGCAGCGCAGGAAGCTGCGATTGCGGCGACCGGTCCGGGCCGGCTGTTCACTGACGGCCACGACGCAGCACTGAGCGTGCTCGCGCAGGGCATGCTCGATACCGGCCTGCTCGACCGCGACAAGGTCGGCTCGCTCGACGACGTGATCGCCACCGGCAGCTACCGCCAGTTCTACATGCACCGCACCGGCCACTGGCTGGGCATGGACGTGCATGACGTCGGCGACTATCGCGACCCGGCCGTCTCGGCGACCGAGAAGCCCTATCGCGCGCTGGTGCCGGGCATGGTGCTGACGATCGAGCCGGGCATTTACGTGCGTCCGGCGCCGGGCGTGCCGGAACAGTTCTGGAACATCGGCATCCGCATCGAGGACGACGCGGTGGTCACGGCCGGCGGCTGCGAAATCATCACGCACAAGGCGCCGAAGACCGTTGCCGAGATCGAAGCGGTGATGCGCGGCTAGGCGATGGCAGAATCGCGCTTCGACATTGCGATCGCCGGCGGCGGGCCGGTCGGCATGGCCACCGCCGCCCTGCTGGTCGCGCGCGGCATGCCGGGCGCGCGCATCGCGCTCGTCGACGCCCGGTCCGCCCAGGCGGCGCAACAGGACCCGCGCTCGCTGGCGCTGTCGCACGGCAGCCGCCAGCTGCTGGAGCAGATTTCCGCATGGCCGACCGACGGCACGGCCATCACCGACATCCACGTATCCCGCCGCGGCAGCTTCGGCCGCACGCTGATCGAGGCCGCCGAATACGGCCTGCCCGCGCTTGGCCATGTGTGCCGTTACGGCAGCGTGGTGCGCGCGCTGGACATGGCGCTGCAGGCGTCGGGCGTGCGCATGCTGCGCCCTGCACGGGTCGCGGGATTTTCCGAATCGCCTGAAGGCGTGCAGCTGGATCTCGAAGGCGAGCGCACGCTGAGCGCCGGTCTGCTGGTGCAGGCCGAAGGCGGCGTGTACGGCGAGCAGGCCACCCGCAACAGCCGGCAACGCGATTACCGGCAGACCGCCGTGATTGCCACGGTTCACAGCAGCGCCGCTCCGCCGGGACGCGCGTTCGAGCGTTTTACCAGCGAAGGCCCGCTGGCCCTGCTGCCGCAGGCGGGCAGCTATTCGCTGGTGTGGTGCGTGCGCCCGCAGAATGCGGAGCGCCTGATGGCGCTTGACGATGCTGCCTTCCTGTCGGCGCTGCAGCAGGCCTTCGGGCAACGTGCGGGCAGTTTCACTCAGGCCAGCCCGCGGCATGCATACACGCTGGGCCTGAATGCGGAAGCCGGCGCCACCGCACGCACGGTCGCCATCGGCAATGCCGCACAGACCCTGCACCCGGTAGCGGGGCAGGGCCTGAACCTCGGGCTGCGCGACGCGTCCGTGCTGGCTGCGCTGCTGGCGCGCGATCCCTCTCCGCAGTCGCTGGCGCGATTCGCCAGCCAGCGCCAGCGGGATCGCTCGGTGACGATAGGCATCACCGACCTGATGGCGCGCGCCTTTGCCAGCAGCCAAGACCGCTCAGCGGTGCAAGGACTGCTCGGACTGTCACTGGGCATGATTGACGTCCTGCCCGCCGCCAGGCGACTGCTGGCCGAACAGATGATGTTCGGCTGGCGCTAACACGCCTTCGACGCCCGATGCCGCTACAGCGTCATTGGCTTTGGCTGGATTCCGGAGTCGACGCCGAGAACGGCTCGGGGATCGGTTCCGATCCGGACAGTCCGGTCGACGCGTCGCCGGCATCCCCGGCACGGAGGCGCGCGGGCGCCGCCGTAGCGCGCGGAATGCCGCTGGCCAGCTTGTAGTTCGCCTCAATCACTTCCAGCACCTTGGCATAGCCTTTCTTCACTGCCAGCATCTCCATCTCGTGCAGCTTCAGCAGCTCGCATTCGTCGGGCGTCAGCAGGCAATCGTCGCGGGTACGCGGCAACGCGGTGGCGAACACGAAGGTGGTCGTGGTCTGGCTGCCGAAAAAGACCTGGTAGGCCTGCTCCTCGCAGAGCCGGTCGCGCGGGATGACCTCTTTCAGGTCGAGCATGTCTTCCGCCACCGGCGGCTTGCCGTCCGCACGATAGATGCGACGGAATGCGGACAGCATCTCGCTGACGACCGCCGGCCGCTTTGCCTCGATCGCGGCACGCAAGGCCAGCCTGAAGTACGCACGCCCGACGTGGGTGGTGACCAGGTCCGGCCATGCATCGAGCATGAAGATCACCAATGACAGGCTGCCCGTGCGGCAGGCCTCTTCGAGCGGCCCCTCGCCCCGCGCGCTGGCAAGACCGAAACCGGCGCCGGCGCCGATCAGCATGCAGGCGAGCTTGTCATGGCGGCGACCGGCAGCCCAGGTCAGCATGGTATGACCATCGACGCTATCCCGGTTGCGCAGCAGCTCCCTGAGCACCGCCTCCTTGCCGACGCTCCAGTCTGCGGATTGTTTCTGGGTACTCCACGAGAAGAACTGCAGGATCATCCTGCACATCGGCGAGGCCAGCTCGCGTGGCGCTGCATGCGCTCCGTCGAGCAGGTCCGGATCGGCGCCAAAGGACAGCAACTCGACCGCAATGTCCCATTCCCCTTCCGCCAGGGCCAGGGTCAGGGGCGTGCGCCCGGTCTGGCGATCCTGCCAGTTGATATCGATGCCCCAGCTGAGCTGGGCCCTCTTCTGCGCCGGCAGATGCGCGAAAATGCTTCGATTGCCCGTGATGACGCTTTCGAACAGCGCCAGGGTCTGAGGTGTGATCGCATCCTTCGCGCCCGTGCCGGCGACCGAAGAAGTGCTGCCGGCGGTTGTGGTGGGCGAAGCGGCGAAGGAGCGGATTTGCGGATCTGTGGATGAGATCAGCGTCGCCGGCGTATCGAGCGGCGAGCCGCTCCGGGCTGGCTGCCCTGTGCCGGCATCATGCGAACCTGCGGACCCTCCGCTGGTGTCTGCCTCGGTTTTCACAATGACGATGTCTTCCGATTCGCTCATGTGGTAGTTCAGCCTCTTCCGTACGGAATCCAGATCCCTCTGGGTGAGGACGGGCCGATTGGGCCTTTGCTGATCTATACCGGTGAACGCACCAACATCCTGTGAGGCTTCACTTGCGCCACTGGCGTCCGTGTTATCCGGAGTACCCGGTGTATTTGTTGGCGGCGGATTCTGCGGTTGCGAAGTAACACGGAGGGAATCAGACAAACTCACAGCAGGCACTCCTTGTGATGACGGACTATCGGGAGCGCTGTTTGTATCGACCCGCCAGTGCGAGTTCAGGGGCAGGGGGAAGCGGATCGACAGGTAAAAAAAACGGGCGCATCGCTGCGCCCGTTTTGATCGGAGAAGGCCGTCTTACTCGACCGCCTTGACCATGTCTTCGATGACTTTCTTCGCGTCGCCGAACACCATCATGGTCTTGTCCATGTAGAACAGCTCGTTGTCCAGACCCGCATAACCGGAGGCCATCGAGCGCTTGTTGACGATGACGGTCTTGGCTTTGTACGCCTCGAGGATCGGCATGCCGGCGATCGGCGACTTCGGATCCTTCGCTGCCGGGTTCACCACGTCGTTCGCACCCAGCACCAGCACCACGTCGGCCTGGCCGAACTCGCTGTTGATGTCTTCCATCTCGAACACCTGGTCGTACGGCACCTCGGCCTCGGCCAGCAGCACGTTCATGTGGCCCGGCATGCGGCCCGCCACCGGGTGGATCGCATACTTCACCGTCACGCCGTTGTGCGTCAGCTTCTCGGTCAGCTCTTTCAGCGCATGCTGCGCGCGAGCGACCGCCAGGCCATAGCCCGGGACAATGATCACGGTCTCGGCGTTGGACATCAGGAAGGTGGCGTCATCCGCCGAACCCGACTTCACGTTGCGCTGCTGCTGCGCACCGCCCGCAGCGGCCGCACCGGCATCGCCGCCGAAACCGCCGAGGATCACGTTGAAGAACGAACGGTTCATCGCCTTGCACATGATGTACGACAGGATCGCGCCGGACGAACCGACCAGCGAGCCGGCAATGATCAGCATCGAGTTGTTCAGCGAGAAGCCAATGCCGGCGGCCGCCCAACCCGAGTACGAGTTCAGCATCGACACCACCACCGGCATGTCGGCGCCGCCGATCGGGATGATGATCAGCACGCCCAGCACGAACGCAATCGCGGTCATCACCAGGAACGGCGTCCATGCCGGCTCGGCACCGTCGGCGCCAACGAACAGGATGCCGGCACCGATCATCACGATCGCCATCAGCAGGTTGACCATGTGCTGGCCCTTGAACACCACCGGCGCCCCCTGGAACAGGCGGAACTTGTACTTGCCGGCGAGCTTGCCGAACGCAATCACCGATCCGGAGAAGGTGATCGCACCGACGAAGGTACCGATGAAGAGTTCGATGCGGTTGCCCATCGGGATCGCATCACCGGCCATCGCGACGATGCCGAAGGCCTTCGGCTCGGACACGGCGGCAATCGCGATGCAGACCGCGGCCATACCGATCAGCGAGTGCATCGCCGCGACCAGTTCCGGCATCTTGGTCATTTCGACGCGCTTGGCCAGCATCGCGCCAATGCCGCCGCCGACGACCACGCCGCCGATCAGCAGGCCGAAGCCGCCGGCGCTGGCTGCCTCGGATTGCAGCCTGGCGATCAGCGCGATCGTGGTGAGCGCTGCGATGGCCATGCCGGCCATGCCGAACGCATTGCCGCGACGCGCGGTGGCCGGATGCGACAAGCCCTTGAGCGCCTGGATGAAGCAGACCGACGCGATCAGGTACAGCAGGGTAACGAGATTCATGCTCATGGTGTTATGCCCCTTCCTTCTTCGCGGGTGCCTTGTCCTTCTTCTTGAACATTTCCAGCATCCGCTGGGTGACGAGGAAGCCGCCGAACACGTTCACCGCCGCCAGCGCGACGGCCAGCGTGCCCATGAACTGGCCGACGGGCCCCTCGGTCAGTGCCGCAGCGAGCATCGCACCGACGATGATGATCGCCGAGACTGCGTTGGTCACCGCCATCAGCGGCGTGTGCAGCGCCGGCGTGACCGTCCAGACGACGTGGTAGCCGACGTAGATCGCCAGCACGAAAATGATCAGGTTGGTTATGGTGTGGCTGACTTCCATGATGTCCTCTGGTTGTTAGCTTATTTTTTCAGGCCGGTGATGCCGTTCTTCTCGTCCACGAAGACGATCTTCGGCTTGTACTCGGCGACTTCGGTATCCGTCATCGGCGCATAGGTGCAAATGATCAGCAGGTCGCCAAGATGCGCGAGGCGCGCTGCCGCGCCATTGAGCGAAATTTCGCCGCTGCCGCGCTTGCCCTTGATCGCATAGGTAGAGAAACGCTCACCGTTGTTGACGTTGTACAGTTCGATCTTCTCGAATTCGCGGATGTCGGCCGCCTCGAGCAGATCTTCATCGATCCCGCACGATCCCTCGTAGTTGAGGTCGCACTGGGTTACCGTCGCACGATGGATCTTCGCGCGCAGCATGATTCGTTGCATGGTTACTCCTGAAACTGGACAGGCCGGCGCCAGTGGCGCGCGACCCGGGATACTTTACTTGCGCAGCACTTCGCCTGCGTGGCAGACCAGCGTGGCGGCGACGATCTCGTCGCTGCGGTCGATCGCCAGATTGGCTTCCTTGTCGATGATCAGCTTCATGAAGTCGATCACGTTGCGCGCATACAGCGCCGACGCATCGGCCGCGCACAGCGCCGGCAGGTTCGCCTCGCCAATGATGTGCACGCCATGCTTGACCACGGTCTTGCCGAGTTCGGACAGCACGCAGTTGCCGCCCTGCTCGACCGCCATGTCGAGGATCACCGAGCCCGGCTTCATCGCCTTGACGGTCTCCTCGCCGATCAGCACCGGCGCCTTGCGGCCCGGGATCAGCGCGGTCGTGATGATGATGTCGGCCTGCTTTGCACGCTCATGCACCAGCGCCGCCTGGCGCTTCATCCAGGCTTCCGGCATCGGCCGCGCATAGCCGCCGACGCCCTTGGCGATCTCGCGTTCTTCATCGGTCTCGTACGGCACGTCGATGAACTTCGCGCCGAGCGACTCGACTTGTTCCTTCACCGGCGGGCGCACGTCCGACGCCTCGATCACCGCGCCCAGGCGCTTCGCAGTCGCGATCGCCTGCAGGCCGGCCACGCCGACGCCCATGATCAGCACGCGTGCCGCCTTGACGGTACCGGCGGCGGTCATCAGCATCGGCATGAAGCGCTGGTAAGTATTGGCAGCCATCAGCACGGCCTTGTAGCCGGCGATGTTGGCCTGCGACGACAGCACGTCCATCGACTGCGCGCGCGTGATGCGCGGTGCGGCCTCGAGCGCAAAGGCGGTCAGGCCGGACGAGGCCATCGCGGCGATGCCTTCGGCATCGAACGGGTTCAGCATGCCGATCAGCACGCTGCCCGGCTTCATCTGTGCACGTTCGTCTGCCGACGGCGCGCGCACCTTCAGCACCATCTCGCACGCCAACGCGTCAGCGGCCGAGCCGATCTGCGCGCCGACGGCGGTAAAGGCTTCATCGGGAATGCTCGCGGACACGCCGGCGCCGGACTGCACGATCACCTGGTGTTTGCCAG